>Ga0163150_10001321_pt1 | contig 42493 bp, 44 predicted proteins | sample OliLakLV19P2IB_FD_148628 | JGI IMG/M metagenome (GOLD analysis project Ga0163150, IMG submission 148628) | Freshwater microbial mat bacterial communities from Lake Vanda, McMurdo Dry Valleys, Antarctica - Oligotrophic Lake LV.19.P2.IB | ecosystem: Environmental > Aquatic > Freshwater > Lake >... | reverse complement strand
TTTTCCGACGGGGGGGGGCGTTGTCATAGGGGAATTTATAATGAGGGGTTGGGTCATTCTGAGCGAGGCGAAGAATCTACTAGATCCTTCAGAGTACCTCAGGATGACGCGATATTTAATAGTATTATCTCGGTTGAAAACCTATTACTAGCCTGGCAAGAGTTCAAGAGTGGGAAAACCAAGAAGCGTGATGTGCAGGAATTTGAACTGCGCCTAATGGATAACATCCTAGCACTGCATACTGATTTGAAGAACAAAACCTATCGCCATGGGGGTTATCATCACTTTCGCATCTCCGACCCCAAGCCTCGCGATATTCACAAGGCGAGCGTGCGCGATCGCCTCGTCCACCACGCTATCTATAGGATTCTCTACCCGTATTTTGATAAGCGATTCATCGCCGATTCGTATTCGTGCCGCATCGGAAAGGGGACGCACAAGGCTCTCAGTCGTTTCCGTTCGTTTGCATACAAAGTCAGCAGGAATAACACACGTACTTGTTGGGTACTCAAATGCGATATCCGCAAGTTCTTTGCGAGCATAGATTATGACATCCTCATTACGTTGCTATCTATAAAGATAGCAGACCAGAATACGCCCTAGCTGCTTAAAAACATCATCAAAAGCTTCGCTTCCATCTCCTCCTGTCATACTATTGGACGGCCGTCCAATAGTATGACAGGTTTGCCGCTTGGCAACCTCACGAGCCAGCTGCTGGTGAACATCTATATGAACGAGTTCGACCAATTCGTTAAGCACGGGCTGAAAGCAAAGTACTATATCCGTTATGCTGATGATTTTGTGTTTTTAGCGGAGAATAAAAGCTGGCTCGAAGGTCTCATACCGCAGATTCGAGACTTTCTCAAAGAGCGATTGCGTCTTGAGCTCCGTCCCGATAAGCTTTTCCTCAAAACGCTTACCTCCGGAGTAGATTTTCTTGGCTGGGTGCACTTTCCTGATCGTCGAGTCTTGCGCACCGCATCAAAAAAGCGAATGATGCGTAGAATCGTTCTGCACCCGACCGACGGGACAATCGCTTCGTACCGCGGGATGCTGGGGCATGGGAATGCCCGAAAGCTGGAGGCAATGGCAATGAAGTTTGCGCACTAACTCGCTATTGGCTATACTCATCCTGTTAGAGTAGGTAACTTAATAGTCAGTGCGGCGATGTTATCTGATACATAACTAGTCGCGGTAAGCATCCTTTGCCGCACTAGTTGCGGTTTTTCTTTTGTGTTATTCCCGCGCAGGCGGGAATCCAGTACAAAGGGGTGGATTATCCGGTCCCGCCAGAGGACGGGCAGGCAAGCCGGATAATGACAAAAGCGTTTTACTACTCACTACCAACTACAATCTACTCACTAATCAGCATGTTCAAAAATCTTAAAGAGTTTTCGCTTCCGGAGATAGAAGAAAAGGTTCTCCAGTTTTGGAAAACGCACGGCATCTTTCAAAAGTCGGTAGAGGCGCGCAAGGGGAATGGCAAAAAGTTCGTCTTTTTTGAAGGTCCTCCGACCGCTAACGGCCGTCCGGGCCTGCACCACATCGAAGCCCGAAGTTTTAAGGATATTATCCCGCGCTACAAAACGATGCGGGGGTATTATGTGCCGCGCCGCGCTGGTTGGGACACTCATGGTTTGCCAGTCGAGCTTGAAGTTGAAAAGGAGCTTGGCTTTAAGCAGAAGTCGGAAATTGAAAAATTTGGTATTGCGGAGTTTAATGCGCGCTGCAAAGACCTGGTTTGGAAGTACCGGACTGAGTTTGAGAATAGCACTGAGCGCATGGGTTTTTGGCTTGATATGAAAAACCCTTATATCACCTATGACAACAGCTATATTGAGAGCTTGTGGTGGCTTTTTGCAGAGATAAATAAGAAAGGATACCTCAAGAAGCTTCTTAAAACGGTGCCGTGGTGCTTCCGTTGCCAGACGCCGCTTAGTAGTCACGAGCTTGGCCAGCCGGGAGCTTATAAGCTCACGAAGGACCCGGCGGTTTATGTGAAGTTTAAGGTTAAGGGTCAATCGTCAAAAGTTAAAAGTCCAGAATACTTGCTCGCTTGGACGACGACCCCGTGGACACTCCCGGGTAACTTGGCGCTCGCAGTTAATCCGAAGCTAACCTATACGAAGTTTGAGGTGAAGGAGACTGAGAGCGGAAAGACGGAGTTCGTGTGGGCGTTCAACATGCCTCCAGCCCGCGAAGGCTTTACGGTGACGGTTGTTGAGAAGATGTCTGGCAAGAAGCTCGTCGGGACGAAATATGAACCGCTTTACGCCCTTAAGGTGAAGAGTCCCAAGTTGAAGTTGAGCGAGCTTTATTCAGTTCGCGCAGGAGATTTTGTCACGACTGAAGACGGTTCAGGAATCGTGCATATCGCTCCGTCGTTCGGCGAAGAGGACTTCAAGCTCATGGGTATCAAGGAAGGCTTGCCGGTGACGATCGACGATAAGGCGCGGATGATCAAGGGCTATCCGGGCGCGGGCAAGTATATCAAGGAAGCGGATAAGGATATCGTTGCTGATTTAACGAAGCGCGGGCTGCTCTACCAGGCGGGGACGCTTGAACACGAGTACCCGTATTGTTGGCGCTGTTCTAACCCGCTCATCTATATGGTGCGCGAGAGTTGGTTCATTGAGATGAGCAAGCTGCGCGACAAGATGATCAAGAACAACGCCCAGATCAACTGGATCCCGGGGCATATTAAAGACGGCCGCTTTGGTGAGTGGCTCAAGGACCTCAAGGATTGGGCGATCAGCCGCAATCGTTATTGGGGAACGCCGCTACCTATTTGGGAGTGCCAGAAGTGCGCGAAGCACATGGTTATCAGTGGACTGCCGGAGCTGCGCGAGCGGACGAAGTCTACCAATCGCTACTTCCTTGTCCGTCACGGCGAGGCGCAGCATAATCTTGACTATGTGATCGCCTCAGGCCCCGAGAAGGGGAGGGGTATCTCACACCTGACGGAGAAAGGAGAGGGTCAAATCTTAGATTTCGCTGCGGACATGAAGAAGGAGAAGGTGCAGCTCATCTTCAGCTCGCCATATTTGCGCACGAAGCAGACCGCCGAGGCGATCGCGAAGGCGACCAAGGCGAAGGTGATTGTTGATAAGCGGCTTGGCGAGATCAACTGCGGGACGTTCAACTGGCAGAGTGAGACGAGCTATCATGGCTACTTTGCGAACAAGCTCGACCGCTTTTTCAAGGCGCCACCGGGAGGTGAGACTCTCACTGATGTCCGTGTGCGAATGATTAACTTCATTAAAGATATTGATGCGAAGTATCAGGGTAAGCGTATTGCTATAGTAAGCCACGGTGATCCGCTCTGGCTGCTCGATAGCGCGCTTAAGGGTCTTTCAAATGAGGAGACGCTAGTTGCAAAATACTATCCGACGCACGAAGCTCATCACGAGGCGATTGTCTCGAAGCTGCCGTACAACAAAAAGGGTGAGCTTGATATGCACCGCCCATTCGTCGACGATATCGCTATCTCGTGTGACTCATGTAAAAAAGGGAAGGCGTTCCGGGTGAAAGACGTTGCCGATGTGTGGTTCGACTCCGGCGGCATGCCGTTCGCGGCTCCACACTTCCCATTCGCTGTTTCCGGTAAAGACGCCGGCAATGTGCCGAAGGAAAAGCTCGCGACGCTCTACAAAGGTATGGATTTCCCGGCAGATTATATTTCAGAGGCTGTTGATCAGACGCGCGGCTGGTTCTATACCTTACTCGCTATTTCGACGCTTCTTGATCGCGGCATCCCGTACAAGAACGTCATCTGTCTGGGCCTACTTCACGACAAGCACGGGGTAAAGATGAGCAAGAGCAAGGGCAACATTGTGAGCCCCTGGGACATGATGAATAAGTACGGCGCCGACGCGGTGCGCTGGTACTTCTACACAATTAATGACCCAGGCGACCCAAAGAACTTCAACGAGGACGACCTTGGTAAGACCGCCCGCCGCTTTATTCTCATCATCTATAACTCATTCGTCTTCTGGAACACCTATGGCCACACGACTGGCAAGCCGTCGGCACATGATGAGATGACGGCGCCGAAGCACATTCTCGACCGCTGGATTTTGTCGCGGCTCAATGCACTCGTTGACGAGGTGACAAAGAAGCTTGATGCATATGCGATTGGTGAGGCCGGGCGGCTCATCGAAGAGTTTTCTGACGGCCTCTCCCGTTGGTACATTCGCCGCAGCCGTGACCGCTTCCAAGGTCAGGCGAAGGGGGACGCGGGAAGCATGCAGGATTGGGAAGACGCTACTCGCACGCTGCGTACCGTACTGCTTACTCTCTCGAAAGTGGTCGCACCATTCATGCCGTTCTTCGCCGAGGCGTTGTACAAGTCGATAGATGGCAAGATGGAGTCGGTGCATCTCGATAATTGGCCGACGGTGAATGCTGCGCTCATTGAGAACGAGCTCATCTCGGATGTTGAGGAGCTGCGCCGCGTAATCGCCGTCGCGCTCTCGCTCCGTGCCGACTTTAAACTCAAGGTTCGCCAGCCGCTCGGCTCGCTCACGCTTAAGAGCACGAAGCTGCACGATAAAGAGGAGATGCTTGAACTCCTCAAGGACGAGATCAACGTGAAGGCGATTAAGTTTGATGAGAAGTTGACGGATGAAAAGGGGATGAAGCTCGATACGGTGATTACGCCGCAACTGCGCGAAGAAGGCATTGTGCGCGAGGTGATGCGCACTATTCAGGGCCTGCGAGCGAGCGCGAAGTATCAGATGTCTGACGAGATTGTGCTCATGTTCCAGGCACCGGACATGCTCAGCGATCTTATCCAGCGCAATGCTATCCAGATCAAGCGGGCGGTGACTGCGCGAACGATAGAGCCGAAAAAGAGCGATAAGTTCGACGCGGAGCTGATTGGGAAAGTTGAGGATTGGGAGATTTGGATTGCTGTTCGGAAGGTATAGGCTAAACCGCCAACGGCGGTCGCCCAAGTGGCTCGCAGGGGTTGGGGAAGGAGTTGGAAAGGCCCGCCGGCTCTTGAGGAGATTGTTCACACTGACCGAATCCGCGGGAATCTCGCAGTTGAGCAGGAGGGCGACTCCGAGCTTCACCGCTCCGCGGGCTTCGGCCTTCGCCGACTCGTGCTCGCCGATGAAATTGAGCCTGCCTTTCGGCGAATCGAGAAGCGGATCGATGAGGTCGGGGAAGTGGCCGATGATCACATCATGCATGGGTCTCTTCACGGGTGCAGTCTCCGGGGGTGGTTTTCGATGCAGGTTCTGCCCCCTACCTTGCCACAAGGTGGCTCAGTGAGTCAATTTCACGCGTTTGCGCTTCGGAGCTCCTCAAGTGGGATATGTTTTGATGCACTTCCGTTTTTTTCCACAACAATAGCGTAGGGGATGTTGTGTTTATGAGGCGGAATGTCACTACCCGTGATTACCGCCATGATAACCCAATGAGTTGCCTTCTGATCGGCATATCCTAGCCTGCCACGGCTCACGTAAGAATCAGGGATAATAATTTCCTCTCCCTTTTTGAGCTCACGCTCCGACTTAGGCCCTTCTTCGATTCCCATATATTAATATATTAGATCAGCCCAATTTTTTTATTTACCTCGGCGAGCTTTGCATCGGCAACCTTACTGGCCTTCTTGGTTCCCGCTTCAAAGATGCTCATTATCTTCTTTGGATTTTTAAGAAGCTTCATCTTCGCCTCACGGAACGGGGCGAAGTGTTCAGTGATAACCTGGGCAACTCCTTTTTTGAACTCGCCGTAATTTTTACCCGCATATTTGGCGACAAGAGCTTCGATGCTGGCACCGGAGAGTGCGCTTTCAATCATAAGGAGATTGCTCACGCCCGGTTTGCCCTCGGGGTCGTACTTTACCTCTCGGCCGCTGTCGGTGACGGCGGTCATTACTTTCTTTTCGATTACTTCCGGGGCGTCGTCCATGAAGAGGCAGCCGCCTGGAAGCGACTTGCTCATCTTTTTCAGTGGGTTGTCGAGCGACATGAGGCGGGGGATGGCGGTGTGTTTCGCCTTCGGCTCGATGAATGTCTGGCCAAAGCGGCCGTTGAACTTGCGGGCGATGGTGCGAGTGAGCTCGAGGTGTTGGTCCTGATCATCGCCGACCGGTACAAGCGTAGCGTCGTAAAGGAGGATATCGGCTGCCATGAGAACGGGGTAGGTGAATAGCCCGGCGTTACTCGCCCCACGAGCGGCGCTCTTATCCTTGAACTGAGTCATGCGCTCGAGTTCGCCAAGCGGCGTGATGCAGTCAAAAATCCAGCCGAGCTCAGTGTGAGCCGGCACGTGTGACTGGATGAAGAGCGTGGATTTTTTAGGATTAAGACCGCTTGCGAGGAAGGTGGCGGCGAGATCTAAGACCTGGTCAGCCTTTTCTGCGGTAACGTATTCTTCATTGAGCGAGTGCAGGTCGGCGGCGAAGAAATAGCAGTTGTAATCGCCGCTTTCCTGTAGGTCTAAAAAGTTCTTGATAGCGCCGAGATAGTTGCCGATATGCATTCGGCCGGTTGTTTGAATGCCGGAGATGATGACTGGTTTCATATAGTTTCAATTTTATCGCAAAAGCTCAATTTGTGCTATTTTACCGCTATGGACCTAACTATGAAGAAATGTGTGCCGTGCGAGCTCGGTGGATCACCACTTACTCATGATGAGATAGCGATTTTTGCCTCCGCAGTGAGCGGCTGGGAGATTGTCGAAGATCGGCTCATCAGAAGGCGGTTTAAATTCGCTGATTTCAAAGAAGCGATGATCTTCGTGAATAAGGTTGCTGCCTTAGCAGAAGGCGAGGGGCATCACCCAGACATTAAAGTCTCATATGACAAGGTGGTTATTGAGCTGTGGACGCACGCAGTCAAAGGGCTGTCGGAAAATGATTTTATCGTTGCTGTGAAGATAAACGCCCTGTAATCGACCTTCTTAGTCGCCGTCTTCATAATCGAGGAGGGTATTATCATTCATTCATAAAAAAACATGAGCACGGGAAAGAAGGTTGTTGTAGGTCTCGCACTCGCAGCTGCAGCCGCTGGCATCTACGCCTTCGTTGGTGAACATGGGAAGAAGAATCGGGCCAAGGTCGCCAGCTGGGCCAGAAAGATGGAGGCAGATGTGCTTGCGAAGATGGAAGGGCTGAAAGCGATGAGCCAGGATAAGTACCAGGAGGTTATCGACACTGTTTCGCGGAAATATCAGGCGCTTCGCGATCTTGACCCGGTAGAAGTTATTGCCCTTGCGGGACGATTGAAGCGTCACTGGTCCCAGGTGAAGGCGGAGATGAAAGAAGTTTCCAATGTTGCCCGTCCGGCGACTCCGGCTTCAAAAAAGCGTTCCCGAAAACCGGCAACTCACTAGCAGTTTTATAAAAAATAAAAGTTATACACACTTTTATTTTTTTACCCATTGCAGAGTGGGTGCATATTCTTCACAATGAAAGAGTAGCTTTCTCCCGCGCAGGTTATTCATGTTATGAGAGCGCGCTCACTAAAGGTCGGAAAGCATTGTTAGTGAAAAAATATATGGCAAATCACACGAAGCGCCGAACGAAGAAGTTGATGCGCCCAATCAAGCGCGCACTTAAGCGTAAGGCCCACGGTAAGCGCCAGAGCACTCGTGCTCGCGCGCGCAAAAAGGGAGGGAAGAAGGGCAAGAAGTAAAATCAAAAACCGGCACATTGTGCCGGTTTTTGATCCTGCCCTGAGCGTAGTCGAACGGGTATGATATAGTTTCACTATGAAGACTAAGAAACCGCTCACTCTCGTCATGCTCCACAACGATACGCATATCCTTTTAGGCATGAAGAAGCGTGGGTTCGCGACGGGAAAGTGGAATGGCTATGGTGGCAAGCTCATGAAGGGCGAAACGGTCGACCAGGCGGCGGTGCGTGAACTCGAAGAGGAGTCGGGGATCGTCATGAAGGAGCTCAATAAGCGGGGTATCCTCACTTTTATTATGGACGGCATTGATGAGACGTGGGATTGCCATGTTTACGCGGTTAATGACTTTAGAGGCGAGGCGGTTGAGACGGAGGAGATGCGTCCACAATGGTTCAAGCTCGACGAGATTCCGTTTCACCTCATGTGGACCGACGACAAGCTGTGGCTGCCGATGTTGCTCGCCGGCAAGAAGTTCAAAGGAACCTTCCGTTTTAAGGATAACGACGCGATGCTTGAACATGAACTCAACGAAGTTAGCGAGCTTTAAAAAGACGGTCTGGGACTACTACCACAAGTATGGGCGCGAGCTGGCTTGGAGGCGATTCCCGCGACCCCTGCCTGCCGGCAGGCAGGGGTATCGCATCGTTGTTTCCGAAATCATGCTCCAACAGACCCAGGTTGATCGCGTCGCTCCCTACTATGAGCGTTTTATTAAGCAGTTCCCGAGTTTTGCTGCCCTTGCTCAGGCACCGGTAAATCAGGTGCTTCTAGCCTGGCAGGGACTGGGCTACAATCGGCGGGCGCTGAGCCTGCAAAAGTTGGCGCAAATCGTGACCGAGAAGTATGAAGGGGAGTTGCCGGACACGCCAGAGAAGTTAGATGAGCTCCCGGGGATAGGGAAGGGGACGGCGGGTTCGCTCTCGGCTTTTGTATTTAATAAACCCGTGTCATTTATCGAGACGAATATCCGCCGTGTTTTTATTCATCACTTTTCAGGAGTAATCGCGAACATCGCGAATAAAACAGGTAATAATGCGAATGGAAAAATCGCAGACGAGCAGCTCATGCCATTTATTGAGAAGACGATGGATATGAAGAGCCCCAGAGAATGGTACTACGCGCTTATGGATTATGGGTCGCATCTGGGCAAGAAGGTGGCTAACCCGAATCGGAAGAGTGAGCACTATAGTAAACAAAGTAAGTTCGAAGGCTCGAACCGGCAACTCCGCGGGGCGATTTTGCGACTCGTACTCCGCGAACAGAAGCCGACCGATCGCGAGCTACTGGCCGTTGCCGGCTCAAAAACCAAACTCGCCCAAGTAATGGGCGAGTTAAGGAAGGAAGGATTTCTATAGACTCGCGCACGACATTATATCGTAATATTACGATATAATGTCGTGCTGTGATGTATTGGCTCTGGCGAGGCGAAACCGGCAACTATATTTCTATAATCACGGGAAGGATCACCCCAGTAGCAGAGATTGCTTCGCAATCACGCTACGGGGCAGGTTGGGCGGCTCTAAATTTCAATTATCACCGGTAATATCACCCGCCAAAGGCGGGCAGGTTGGCCGGCAACTATATTTCTATAATGACAGGTAATATCATTGGCCGGCGCTGTGTTTTCGTGAACAAGAACTGGCCGACCTGATTGCGGACGAGATCTTTGAGGTAATCGGGATCGGTCTTCTGCCCGTGAGCTACCTGTCCGACAATCGTACGAAGCTTGCCGCGAATCTCTTCGATAAGGGGCGTGTGGTCTTTGAGGTAGATGAAGCCACGACTGATGATGTCCGGGTTCTTAATGAGCCGGCCATCTTTGCGGTTAATGCTCATGATGATGACGACCATGCCCTCCTGCGAGAGGAGCTTGCGGTCGCGGATAACCACCGCTTCGACGTCGCCGACACCGAGTCCGTCAACCATGACGTAGTGTGAGTCGACCGTCTTCGAGGTGATCGTGATCTTCTCCTTGCTCATTTCGAGGATCTGACCGTTGTCAGCAAGAATAACGTTCTCTTTCGGGAAGCCGACCTTCTTGAAGTTCTGGATGTTCGCCGAGCGCATGAAGAAGAGCCCGTGAATTGGGATAACGAACTTCGGCTTGCACGTCTCAACGACGATCGCGAGGTCCGGACCTGGTGCGTGACCGGACGAGTGGATGTCGAGCTCCTGGTTCGTGTAGACGATAGCTCCCTGGCGGGCGAAGTTGTCTTTGAGCGTCTGGATGCCGCGCTCTGAGCCCGGAATGACCGAACTTGAGAAGATGACCGTGTCGCCGACCTTCACTTTAATGATCTTGTGCTCACCAGTGACGATGCGCATCAGCCCGGCGTTGTCCTGGCCCATTGCTCCCGTGGAAAGAATAAGGAGCTTGTTATCAGGATATTTGTTAATCTCTTCGACGGGGATGACCGCGTCCGGCCGGTATTTCAAATAACCAAGCGTTTTGGCGATCTCAAGGTTGTCTTTCATCGAGCGGCCGTTGATAGCGACCTTGCGCCCGATGCGGTCGGCGATGGTGATGACCTCGGCGAGACGGGTGATCATTGATGCAAAGGTCGAGAGGATGATGCGCCCCTCCGCCTTCTTGAGGAGATCTTCCAGGTTCTGGATGACGACGTTCTCGGAAACCGAGTGGCCGTCCTTCCAAGCGGCGGTGCTGTCGATGAGCAACGTATCAACGCCCTGCTGGCGCAGCCAGTGGAACTCGCGCAGGTCGAACGTCTTGTCGTCAGCCTCGTAATCGAGACGGAAGTCAGCGAAGTGGGCTATTTTGCCTCCCGGGGTTTCAAGCAGGATGCCAGTGGTGTCCGGCACGGTGTGGCTCACGCCGAAGAACTCGGCGGTCATGTTTTGCGAGATCTTTACCCGGTCGTGGTTCTTGATCGGGATAAAGTTCATCTTCGGGACATTCGGCATCTCGGCGAGCTTCTTTTCTAGGAGTGCCTTAATGAGCAAGCTCCCATAGATAATCGGATTGCCGAGCTTCTCTAAGACATACGGCAAGGCGCCGAAGTGGTCATAGTGGGCGTGGGTGATGATAATACCCTTGATGTTCTTCTTTTTCTTTTCGAGATAACTCGTGTTCGGGATAATCCAGTCGACACCCGGGGTCTCCTCCTCGGGGAACTGAATGCCCATGTCGATAATGACGATTTCATCGTTGTATTCGAAGAACATGCAGTTGCGCCCCACCTCCTCGAGTCCGCCAAGCGGTACGAAGTAGAGCGTGTCGCGCTTAAGACCCGGTCCGGCCTTGCCGGCTTCCGTGTGTAGTTCGTGGCCGGTGAGCGAGCCGTCTTTCGGCATGAACTTGCGCTGGGTGAGCATGTTGCCCGGTGACTTGAGTGGGTCCTGCATGCGAGGACCGCGGTTACCGCGGCCGCCTGATGGGCGACTTGAAGCTCCGCCTCCGTGGCGCGGACTCGTCTCGCGCTGTGGGGCGAAGGTGCGTTGTGGGCGAGCGACGAAGCCCCCTTTCTTAGCACCCTCTACGCGAGAGGGGACGTGGAGGACTCGGCCAGCCTCACCTGGCATGACGATGGAAGCCGTGCGAAGCGGTTCGGTTATTTTCCTGATAATGCCCGGCACGATTGGTGCTGGAGCCTTTGGCGCCATTGGTTTTACCGGTGCGCTGACCTGCTCCCGGCTCGCGGGAGGCGGGACAGGGCGAGGTCGAATTTTTGGCGGTTTCGGTGCTGCCATATTTTTTATAATTGTTATTAATTAATTGGTTAATGAGTAATAAAGAAAAATCCGACTGAATTTTTCCAAATTGTGCCCAAGGTGGGAGTTGAACCCACAAGAGTTGCCTCGTACGCACCTGAAGCGTATGCGTCTGCCAGTTCCGCCACTTGGGCTTACTATTTAGTTTTTCATCTTTTCCTTAATCCATTCTTTGCCGATGCCGGATTTGAGATATTTCTCTCTTTCCCTAGCTAGTGGTCTCGTCTGGAACTCTTCAATGAGTAGTTTTTCGAAGGGGCGATAAGGTTCGGTTGTTCGTTCTCGGCCATCCTGGTGCTGCGCGATTCTTCGCTCGGGATTATTAGTTAGTCCGACATAGATGTATTTATGATTTTTGCTGCTGATTACGTATACGTAGTGCATAGTAGTGAAGCGTATGCGCCTGCCTGCCGGCAGGCAGGTCTGCCAGTTCCGCCACCGCGGCATATTGTTCAATCATCTCTGATGATTAAGTGCCAAACCTCAATTCACAAGTACCAAGCAATATCTAAGTTTCAATTTTTAAATTTGAGCATTGGAGGATTATTTGGTTCTTGATGCTTGGGTCTTGGAATTTTTCGTTCCTACTGTCCGCTTAGTCCATGTTCTTTGAGCATCTTTTTAATTTCGGTGATCATTTCGGTCTTTTCCGGATCAACTTTATATATTTTCGCGAGTGCGTTGCTGGTCCACATAGCGATAAGCGCGGCGTTGATCGTCGTTTCCATCGGATTGGTACCCGGGATCGAGACGGTGATCGGCGTCACGCCCTTACTTGAAAGGGCTGAGCTCTCTATCAAAACGAGTTTTTTAACAAGCTCGGTTTCATTTTGGCTTATGGGAAAAAGCGCGACAAGACCTTTTGGTTTTCTATCAAACCCGACGATACCATTGTGGTTAAATTCGGGGTAGGTTTCGCAAAAGGTCGTTGTCTTGCCGGTTTCCGTCAGATGAGCCCTAAAAAGAAGGGCTACGTGGTTCCCGTTACTTGGGGTACACACGATTGTGATTTTGTCTTTCAGTTTCGCGGCGAGCGATGTGCCTATAGCCGCGAGTGGTTGCGGGTCTATTGCTGCCCGAAGATCGGGTGCGTTGACGCGCGGAAACACTGCTTTCAAAATCCCCAGAATACCATAGAGTAAAACTCCAGTGGCCTGACGGGGTTCCATATCAATCGCCGGAACGACGGCTCGGGGCAACTTTTCTTTTGTTGCTTGTTCGAGCATCGCTCCACCTGCAGTAACTATCGCTTTGAGTTTTGCCCTAGACGCCAGCTTCAGTCCGGAGAGCGTTTCTGCTGTGTTACCGGAGAAGGAGACGAAGATAAAGAGCGGGTTCTTAAAGGAGAGGTGGGGAAGGCTAAAATCCTTCCAAACCACGATTGGTAAATCAATTATAGCATAGGATGCGATATTTTGCAAGAGGGTGCCCGGAATGCCGCTGCCGCCCATGCCGCAAATGACGATGGCGTCAGGCTTGGCGCCTTTAAGCTTGCTGAGATCAGCAAATGCCAATGACTCAAGACTGAGTTGCTGCGGGAAGGAGAGGATGTTTTGTTCGTAGCGGTTCATGATGGTGTAAATTACGAGAGTTTATGAGTAATGATAACACTGAGCACCCCGCCAACGGCGTGGGTATTCCTTGGCGCTATCCCGCCGTTGGCGGGATAAAGGTTTTCTGATAAAAATTTCTGCATAAGTATATTTGAAATTGTTAAGAAAATCCTTTACTTAAAAACTCGAGAGGTTTCAAGATACCACCGGTTCACGTTGCTGAAACGGTACGAAGTGGTTGTGATGAATTTTTCGTCAAAGCCGCCGAGATCTTTGGTGGTGGCGTAGAGATAAGTGGGGGAGAAGAGGAAGATCGCCGGGTGGTCCTTGAATATCTGTGCCTGGATCTGGCCGAGCGCCTCATTGCGCTTCGCCTCATCGAACTCTTTGCGAATGCCTTCCAGCAGCTTATCAACCGAGGCGTTCTCATAGAGCGAAAGGTTGAGCCCTGGGCTGAAGCGTTGGTTGCTGTGCCAGAACGAGAAGATGTCCGGGTTGCCCCGCAGGATATTGCCGAAAAGCACCATCTGATAGTTGCGGGTCTTGATCGCGGTGCCGCTGAGCTCCGAAGGGGCAATGACATTGAGGGTAAGCTTGATACCAAGGGCCGTCCAGGCCTCCTGGATCTTCTGGGCGGTTTGGACGAGGAAGTCTATCTCCGGGACAGCCATCTCAAACTCGAGTTTCACCACCGTCTTGCCGATCGTCTTGCTACGCACACCGTCGGCGTCCAGTTTCCAACCATTGTCTTCCAAGATGACGATCGCGCGCGTTCCAGAGGCGGTGTCTGTCGTATACGCACTTGTATCATATCCGCTGATGTAGGGGAGGATAGGGCCGTTCACGAGCAGGGCGCGGCTGCCGAAGACCGAGTCGATGATTTCGCGTTTTGGGGTCGCCGCGTCAAGGGCGGTACGTATCTCGGGCTGTTTGAGCGCTGGGTTGGCGCTTTGATTTAAAAAGACGGCGTAATAACGGGGTACGTTTATCTCGAGGACGCGGTGAGTGATTTTAAGGTCATCAATATTTGCCGGATCAAAGCCGCCGAGGCCGTCGATCGCCTTTTGGTTGAACGCGACGATGGCGTCCTTGTAGTTGCGGAAAAATGAGATGTTAAAGCTCGGGATAAGCGCGCGCTCTCCAGCGTAATAAGGATTTGATTCTAAGTGGTAGGTCGTGATAAAACCGTCCTTTTCTTTCTCGTACGTGAGGAACTCATAAGGGCCGCTGCTTACCGGCTCCAGGTTGTAGCTTGAGAGGTGGAGGTTCTGGGGCGGGATCGATTGGAAAATGTGTTGCGGGGCTATTTTAAAATTCGCTAGATTGTCGAGGAAAAAGGCGTAAGGGGTTTTGGTCGATATGGCGACCGAGCGTTCGCTGATGCGCTCGATAGAAACACCCTGCCAGCTGGTAGCCAGGGGGGAGGCGGTCTCTGTGGCCTGAATGGTTTCCAGAGTGAAAATGACGTCGTCGGCATTGAGCGGCCGGCCATCGCTCCAGAGCAGGTCGGGCTTAAGGTCTATCGTCCAGGTCTTGCCATCTTGGGAGACCGTGTACTTCTCTGAAAGGGTAATAAGGTCCGCGAATAGCAGCTCGATTAGGTCTTTGTCGGTTTCATTCGTTCCGCCGATAAGCGGGTTGAGGGTTACCGGTTGCCCGATGAGCCCTTCGGTATACTGTCCGCCGCTGGCTGGCGTCAGGGTCGTACTGTTGTAGAACATCGTCGCGATGTTGAAGCCGAAGGCGACGACAAAGATGGCGAGCGCGCCGATGAATAGATAGCGCTCGGTCTTGTTGAATGATCTGAAAAGGCGAATGAGAGTTCGGAACATGGGGAAGTGAGTAGTGGGTAGGTGGTAGTGAGCAGAGAGCCGTCCCGCTTTTACTACCTACTACAAACTACCAACTGCTTAAATGAACAGGCTCACGACCGCGAGGCCGGCAAACACGATGACGAGAACGATGGTTGCGATGAAGACAAAACGCTCAAAGCCGCGGCGCCGCTGATAAAAGCCACCACCCATATCGCCACCACCAAAAAGGCCAGAGGATTCGCTACCGCGCTCCTGGAGGAGAATGAGTCCCATGAGTAGGACCGCAACGACTATTTGGGCGACTGAGACGACGGATGGGGTGAGTATTGAAGAGAGCATGTGGATAGATTAGTTACTTACTGATTATCGATTATTTCTTGAAGAGGCGCCCTGCGCCGAGCAGCATGTTTACTACGGCGAGGATGATCGTTGCGTAGAGGAGGGTCACTAGTCCACTAATACTAATGTTATCAAAGTAAATGTCAATTATATAGAGGATGAAGCCGTTGATGACGATATTGAAGAGTCCGAGGGTCAGCAGGATGAGTGGTGAGAGGAAAAGTCTGATTATCGGGCGAACGATGAGGTTGATGAGCGTGAGAATGCCGATAACGATGGCAAAATCGGCAATACTGCCGGTGATCTCAAAGCCGGTGAGGAAGTAGCCGGCGGCGAGGAAGGCGATCGCGTTGGCGACAAAGGTGATGATGATTCTGCGGAGCATATTGTCTACTATTATAGCGTATTTAAAGGGAGCTTAAAAATGCAGAGACCCCGGACGTTCAAAGAACGTCCGGGGTCGACTGGCGCGCCGCAGCGGGAGCACCGCTACGCGTTTGCCGCCGCCTTCTTCTTGCCTCCCTTGCTCTGCCCGCCGCGCATCAGGCGCGCACGAGCCATGTCGGCCTGTCGCTTGCGCTCCTCTTCTGCAGCCTTCTCGGCGAGGGCGGCGAGCGACGCCTTGCGCTTGTCCGCGATCGCCTCCACGCGGCACGCCTGAGTAGAGGACATCCACTTCATGGCCCGCCCGTGCGTCTTGCCGGGCAGCGGGTCGGCGATGGTGAGAACCTCGACCAAGGCATCGATCGGCGGGACGCTCGCGTTCCGCATGTTGACCGGAACGATCGAGATATCCGCGCCGGGCGTTGCCAGAATCGCCTCGTGCAGCCCGGAGACGTGGGCGAAGAGAGTCACCGTCTCGTCGCCGTTCTCGACGGTGGGGACCGCGACGAGCGCGAATCCACGGTCAGAGTTGGAGAAGACGACCTGGCCGATGACGGAGCAGAGCTTGCTCATAGAACCTCCCTAGAAAAAGCGGAAACTTAGTGTGCTGGCTTCAGGAAGTCTGGAACCAGGCTCGAGGTCTGTTATAGCACATTTGTTAAAAAAGTCAAGTAGTGGAAGCAGTTAGCGCGGATGGGGCTTAATCTGATGCTTTTGAGAACGGTCATCTCGCTTTTTCCTTTCAGCCAACGTAATATGAAAACATGCAATTTAAGATAACTGGTGGGAAAAAGCTCTCGGGCGAGATTCAGGTGGCCGGGGCGAAAAATGCGGCGACGAAGGCGATGATCGCGACCCTCCTCACAGACGAGCCGTGTGTGCTTGAGAATATGCCGGGGATTGGCGACGTTGGGATAACCGGTGAACTGTGTAAATCAATCGGCAGCTTTATTAGCACCGAGGGTTCGACCATCACGATCGCGACTCCGGAGATAACGACGCACAAAGTTGGCCAGCTCTCGCGCCGCAACCGCATCCCTATTCTCGCACTAGGGCCACTTCTTGCGCGTGTCGGCAAAGCCGAGGTGCCGTTTTTAGGTGGCGACAAGATTGGTGCTCGTCCAGTAGACATTCACCTCGAGGGCTTAAGCCTCATGGGCGCGAAGATAACGGCGACTGCCGACAGCTATCAAGCCGAAGCTCCGGACGGTCTTAAAGGTGCGCGCATCACGTTCCGGTTTCCGAGCGTGGGAGCCACTGAGAACGTGATTCTCGCCGCCGTGCTCGCCAAGGGGCGAACAGTCATCCAAAACGCCGCTGTCGAACCAGAGATTCTCGACCTCATTAAGCTTTTGCAGAAGATGGGAGCTATCATCGAGTTGGGAACAAACCGCATGATCGCCATCGAAGGAGTGGAGAATCTTCACGGCGCGAAGCATCGCATCATGCCTGACCGCAACGAAGCGGTTTCGTTCGCCTGCCTTGGTCTCGCCGCTGGCGGCCCCGTGCTCGTCAAAGATGCTCGCCAAGACGACCTTATCACTTTTCTAAACGCGGTACGCCGCGTGGGCGGGGAGTATCAGGTGCGCAGTAACGGCATCAGTTTTTTTAAACCAGACGGGGTGACATTTAAGGGTATCGAGATTGAGACTGATACGCACCCGGGATTTATGACCGACTGGCAGCAGCCGTTCGCAGTTGTCCTTTCGCAAGCCGAAGGGCTTTCGGTAGTGCACGAGACTATCTATGAAGACCGCTTTGGGTATATTAAAGACCTCAACACTATGGGTGCGGACATTAAGACGCTCAACAAGTGCATGGGTGAGCTCACGTGCCGGTTCAACGGATGCAACTTTTCGCATAGTGCGGTGATTAGTGGGCCGAAGAAACTCCACGGAGCGAATCTAACAGTGAAAGATTTACGCAGCGGTATGGTGAACGTCATCGCCGCACTCATCGCCGACGGTGTTTCGATAATCGATGGCGTTGAAGAGATCGACCGTGGCTATGAAAATATCGTTGCTCGTCTTGAGGCTTTGGGGGCGCAGATAGAGCGGATTGGGTAGTGCGACTATAAATAGTCTTCTCCTCCTTGATAGAGGGCGCCGTTACATCGCTTTATTCTATAGTAGCCATAACGGCAGCCTCTTATGAGACCGTATTTCTTGATTGCTTGAATCGTGTAATTTGAACATGTCGGGACGTATATGCACTCACGGCTATGGAACCGACGTAGATGACGTTGGTAGAATAGAATCATCTGCACTCCAAGCCAGCGCATGTCTATTTCTCAAAAATACAAATAAGTTGGTTCCCTTTTTCTCCACTGCAGCCACGTAATGTGACCTGTCGATACTCTGTAGAATGAAGCTTCCATCCCCCTGAAGATTCGGCATTAAGGAAGCTCTGAAATTGTTCACAGCGTCCCGTGTCCCAACCACCATCTTTTGCGCCACAACCTTTTACTACGGGGGGTAAAGGCTACGGCTTTATATTGATGTTCCATACAACAATTATCTACTCTCATCTCATTCTTTGTAATCGGTCAGAGACATTCTCATTTTTCATTCTTGTCTTTGAATGTAATCGTCTGGTATGATACGAGCGAAAGTCATCCATAGGGTTGTGTGAGGTGGGGATTGAATATCTCTTAATTTATATAAATCCAGCATGTTCGTTAGAAAAATTGGAATCGATTTGGGCACCACTAACACCGTTGTCTTTGTTCCCGGAAAGGGCTTTATTGTGAATGAGCCGACTATCGTCGCTCTCGGTCAGCCGAATAACGAGGTGCTCGCCGTTGGAAGAGAGGCGAAGGGGATGATCGGCCGCACGCCATACGACATCACCGCCTACCGCCCACTCAAGGATGGTGTTATCGCCGACTACTATATAACGAAGGCGATGCTTAGGTACTTCATCGCGCAGGCGACCGGTTCGTTCAATGTATTCAAGCCGGACGTTGTCGTCTCGGTTCCGGCCGGTATCACTCAGACCGAGCGCCGTGCCGTTACCAACGCGACTCGTGAAGCAGGTGCGAAGGAAGTCTACTTGGTGAAGGAGCCGATTTTGGCTAGTCTCGGCGCTGATATTCCAATAAACTCGCACAGCGGGAACATGATTATCAACATCGGTGGAGGTACATCCGAAGTCGCGGTAATTTCTTTGGGAGGTATCGTGAGTTGGGCGTCGCTTCGCGTCGCCGGAAACAAGTTCGACCAGGCGATCATGGACTTCATTAAAAAGAAATACTCCATTCATATCGGTGAGCAGACCGCGGAGAATGTGAAGTTTGAGATTGGCTCCGCTTTGCCGATGAAGGAGAAGCTTTCAACCAGGGTGCGCGGCCGCGACATCGCGAGTGGACTCCCGAAGGACGTATCGGTCACTTCGAATGAGATTGCTGAGGCGCTCAACCCACACCTCATGGATATTGCCGCGAGTGTGCAGAGCGTTTTCAATACGACTCCGCCGGAGCTTGTTGCCGACATCATGGAGAAGGGAATCATCATCTCGGGCGGCGGCGCACTGCTCCGCAATATCGACGAGTTCTTCAGGCGTATGACTGGGGTCAGCGCCTATGTCGCCGAAGACCCGCTCTTCTGTGTCGCGAAAGGCACCGGGCTTATCCTCGGCCACCTCGAAGTCTACAAGCGCACCTTGCTTAATAAGCGGTAAACTGTGGGTCTTAAAGAGACATACAATAAAATCGCTGAGCACTGGCACCACGACCACGCCGCTGATACGTGGTAGCTTGGCGGCACGAGTACCTTCATCTCCCTTCTTGAGCCGGGCGCGCTTGTCTTAGACGCTGGTTGTGGCGATGGTAGTAAATCAAAGTATCTTATCGAGCACGGTCTTTCGGTTTTCGGCATTGATATCGCCGACAAACTTTTGGAGATCGCAAAAAAAGAAGCACCAGAAGGGGAGTATCAAGTTCTTTCACTTCAGGACGCCGGCTCGCTCCATAAGCAGTTCGACGCGATATTCGCTCAAGCTTCGCTGCTGCACGTTCCGAAGAAGGAGATTCCTGCCACGCTTAAGGGGCTGAACGACAATCTGAAACCCGGCGGATATTTTTATATCGCGGTTAAGGAGGCGAGAGCAGGGAGCCCCGATGAGGAGGTCAAAGTTGATAACGACTACGGCTACACCTACGAGCGCTTCTTCAGTTATTTTACGTTGCCGGAGCTGAGGCAGTATTTCGCCGACCTTGGCCTCAAAGTGACGCATGAGCAAGTGGAGAAGACCGGCAAGACGAACTGGATACAAATAATCGGTCAGAAGGGGTAGGATAGAGACATGGATACGCCCGAAGCTAGTCTTAAAAAACTCGCGAAAGAAAAAGCCCTTGGACAGGGGTATATTTTCCACGGCGTTGATGCGCAGGGGATGTTTGCGACTGCGCAAATGCTGGCGAGCTTTTTAGAGACAGGGGGGTGGCAACTGCCCAGCGGGGTTTTAAGTGATGCGATGTTCGTTGATGGGACGAAGCAGGAGCTCGGCGTGGACGTCGCCCGCGAGTTTACGAACTTCCTCTATCGCTTTCCGGACAAGTCGGCGTATCGCACCTTGGTAGTGAATGGGGCGACCGACTTTACGCCACAGGCGCAGAACGCTTTACTCAAAATCTCCGAGGAGCCGCCGACTCACGCGCTTATTATTCTCATTGTGAATGAGCTGACGGTACTTCTCCCGCCACTGCTTTCGCGTTTCCAAAAAGTGTTCTTCGCCTCCGGTGATGTTCAAAAAACGTTTAGCCCTGCCGAAGAAGAGGCGAAATTACTTGTGCAGAATTTTCTGGCTGGCAACCCGAAGTCGCGCTCTGATATTATTAAAGAAATGGTGACCAGTGAACGAGATATCGATACGAAGGGGGAGAAGGTTGTCGATCACTTCACTCGCTTCCTCATTGAAGAACTTTATAAAAAGCCGGAGGAGAATTGGCGAGCGCTCAAGCATTTACTGCATCGTCAGCAAGTTATGCAGGACTACTCTACCAACAAACGATTACAGCTGGAGTCCGTGATTCAATTTATTCCGTAATTGTTTGTTGATAATATCGAAGCACGAATATCGAAATTCGAAACAAATGGTAGAAAATAAAAAAGTGGCAAAAGAGTACGACCTAGAAAAGCGGACTTTCGAATTCGCGAAAGTGGTTCGAGCTTTTGTAAAAAGACTACCCAAGGGTATCGCTAACTTCGAAGACGGTAAGCAATTAATTCGCTCCTCTGGCTCTGCGGGCGCGAATTATATTGAGGCAAATGAGGCGCTAAGTAAGAAGGATTTTGCTATGCGCATCAAGATTTCACGGAAGGAGGCAAAGGAATCTTGCCATTGGATAAAGCTTTTAGACGTTGAGGGCGATATGTCTTTAGAGCAGCAGCGAGCAGGTCTTTTAGACGAAGCTACCTAGCTGATGTTGATTTTTAGCGCCATTATGCGAAAATCTGTTTAGTTTCGGATTTCGATATTCGGATTTCGAGCTTACTACTGTATATGGAAGACATCATTAAAGAGTTAGACAACAAGGTAAAGGGAATCGTTTCGGGTTTCAACTCGGAAGTTGGTGGCATGCGTTCCAATCGGCCAACTCCGCAGCTTATTGAAGACATCAAGATTGAGTACTTCGGCCAGCAGGTGCCGGTGAAACAGCTTGGCAATGTGGCGATTCAGCCACCGCGCGACCTTGTGCTCTCGCTCTGGGATCCGTCCCCAATCAAAGAGGTGGCGAAGGCGCTCGAAGACGCGAAGCGCGGCTTTTCCGTTTCTATCCAGGGCAATGCGATTCGTATCAGTCTTCCGGTACTCAGCCAGGAGCGCCGCGAGGAGATGATAAAGCTTTTGAGTCAGATTGCTGAGCAGTCGCGCATCCGTATTCGTATGGCGCGCGAAGACGCGAATAAGCGCATAGAGGCGGCTGAAAAGGCGAAGGTAATTACCGAAGATATGAGAGCCCGAGGAAAAAAGAAGATTCAGGAGGCGGTAGATAAAGCGAATGCGGAGATTGCGGCGATGATTGATAAGAAGACGACTGAGTTCCAGGAATGATGCATACGGTATCCTATAAATACCAATGATTTTCGCTTGGATTGCCGCGGTTATTTACGGAGTTAATGGGGTCGTTGGGAAATTGACCAGCAAGCACGCCGTTACTAATCCGTGGCTTTTTAATTTTTTCTGGGGAGCGGTTAGCGCTATGGGTACCACAGTAATCGCCCTCGCGAATCACGCGGGTATGCCGATAGCTTGGGGGAGTCTATTGATAGCATCTATCTTTTCTTGTATGACGGGCATTTTGTATATCTTTGCCATGTATAAGCTGGATGTTTCTGTCCTCGGGCCGCTTTATAATGTTCGCGTTGTTTTTACAGCTATTCTTGGGGCGATATTTCTTGGAGAAATTTTGACCGGACATCAATATATTCTTATTGCCGTTATTTTCATAAGCGGGATATTTTTGACTCTTGATGAACACCGCAGACTGAGATCTTTTTTTAGAAAGGAGGTTATGATTGGCTTAGCTGCTATATTTTCTTCCGCCCTTATGGCTTCGAGTATTAAATGGGCAGTTTTGGAAAATGGTTATTGGACTTTTTCGCTTTGGATGCCGATTATCGCGCAAGGCATTCTTTTGGGAACAATCCCATTGTTTTGGAAAGATCTTTTTGTGACGCCGCTCAAAAAATATTCTGGTATTATTCTTGTCGGACTCTTAACTGCTCTTGGAGAGCTTGCCGCCACCAAAGCCTTTTCAATCAACGTGAGTATCGCCTCGGCGATCATCTCCATTCCGTTTTCGATGATTATTGCCTATTTGTTTTCGATATTCGCGCCAACACTTTTGGAAAAGCATACGCATCGGGTATACGTGATACGCTTTGCTGCCGCAGCCGTTATGTTGATTGCGGCTATTAAGCTGTCCTAACTGCAATAGTATTCGCCCAGTCTTTTTGGTATTCTCTACGTACCGTCCCCTTTATCGATTATTAGTTAGTAGATTATCCTTTTACCTCAATGCTCTCCGCCATAATCGTCACCATCGGTATCTCGCTTCTCATCCTGCTCCACGAGCTCGGGCACTTTATCGCTGCTAAAAAAGCAGGTCTTCGCGTGGATGAGTTCGGGTTCGGATTCCCCCCGCGGATGTTTTCATGGACGCCTAAGCGTTGGGTAAAAGACGGCGAGACCCTTCGGCAAGCTCAGGGCGAGACGACCTATAGCTTCAACTGGCTGCCGTTTGGGGGTTTTGTACGTATCTATGGAGAAAGCAAGGAGCAGATAAATAAGGAGAAGCTGGAAGGGAAAGAGGTTGATACCAGCCGCAGTTTTGCGCATCAGAGCGCTCTGCGCCGTTCGGTGATTATTCTCGCCGGTATCGTTACGAACTTTGTTCTCGGTTGGTTTATTCTCTCGGCCGTATTCATGATTGGTGCCGCCGAGTCGGTCGTCGTTACGCAGGTTGCGCCAAATAGCCCAGCGGCGGTCGCCGGTTTTATGCCGGGGGATGAGCTCGTCGGGTACGTTCATGCTGAAGACTTCACTTTATTTACGAGCGAACACCGCGGGCAGGAGACGGAGTTCACCGTTTTGCGCAACGGCGAGCAGCTGACGATTGCGGCGACTCCACGCCCTGACCCAAAGCCGGGAGAGGGAGCCCTTGGCGTCGGCCTCTCGCAGGCGGGTTTTCCAAAGCTGCCGTTCTTTGAGGCACTTGGTCAGGGCTTCACGACCTCGTTCAGTGTCATGTGGGAGATAGTAAAGACGTTTGGGAAGATGTTCAGTAGTCTGTTCGCTCATGCGCAGCTCCTCGAAGGCGTCGTTGGCCCGGTCGGCATCTTTAGTGTCGCGAGCGACCTCGGATCAATCGGATTTGTGTATATTCTTCAGCTTATCGGGCTTATCTCCCTCAACCTTGCCGTCCTTAACGCGATGCCGTTTCCGGCATTAGACGGCGGCCGCTTTCTCTTTATTCTTATTGAAAAAATAAAGGGCTCGCCGATTTCTCCGAAGAAGGAGATGGTATTCAACCTCGCCGGTTTTGGTATCTTGCTCGTTATGATGCTGGCTATCACGGCGCGAGATATCATACGGCTCTTTTAGAGCCGAAATGACCAAGTTTCAATCGCCAAGAACCAAGTAATATATAAGTTCCAATGACGAAATATAATAAACTGGTTCGCGACAAGATTCCGGAAATCATCGCCAAGAAGGGCGGTGTCTCAAAAACGCACATTGCTGCGAATGAGGAGTTTTGGATAAAGCTCAAAGAGAAGTTGGGAGAGGAGGTGGCGGAGTTCTTGGAGTCGGAATCACCTGAGGAGATCGCTGATATTCTGGAGGTACTCGACGCTATTTTCGAATATAAAGGATTTGATAAGAAAGAAGTTGAAGCGGTGCAGAAGAAAAAGAGGGAGGAGCGGGGAGGGTTTACAAAGAAGATTATTCTCGAGGAGTCTTAAAATAGATTGATCGCCAGTTCTCGAGGAGTTCTGGCGATCAGGCTGAATAAGAAACGGCGGTCAGCGGTGCTATTCCTCCCTAGGTGGAAAGAAACGCCACCATCGTGAGGAGCACCATGACCAGGAGCAAGATGGCTACCTGGCCGGCAATCGGAATCCTCTGACTTGTCATATGCTTGCCTCCGGCGGCCGCCTTGGACGGACCGCTTAAAAGTGATTGCGATTTATTGATAATAATAATAGCAGCGCCTGTCAAACTCCTAGATTCTCTTGCGGGGCTATGTATAATGAACCTATGAAGTTCTCACAACTAGTCAGTAAAACCCGTAAAGAGGCGCCTCGAGGCGAGGGGAGTCGCAACGCGGAGCTCCTTATTCGTGCGGGCTACATTGATAAGCTTCAGGCGGGAGTCTATACCTATCTTCCTCTTGGGCTTATCGTTCTCAAAAAAATTGAAGCGATTATTCGCGAAGAGATGAACGCTGCCGGTGGGCAGGAGGTGCTCATGCCGGCTTTGCATCCGAAAGAGAATTGGGTGATAACGGGCCGCTGGGATAAGATGGGCGATGACTTATACAAGGTGAAGGATAGGGGTGATAAGGAGTTTGCGCTTGGGCCAACACACGAAGAGGTGGTGGTGCCACTCATCAAGCAGTTTGTGAACTCATACAAAGACTTACCACTTGGCGTCTACCAGTTCCAGAATAAGTTCCGCATGGAGCTACGCGCGAAATCAGGACTGCTCCGTGGTCGCGAGTTCATCATGAAGGATTTTTACTCGTTCCATGCGGATGAGAAGGATTTGGCGCACTACTACGAAAAGATGAAGTCGGTCTACCAGAACGTTTTTAAGCGTGTTGGTATCGGTCACCTTACGTATCTCACCTACGCCTCAGGAGGAAGCTTCAGTAAGTACAGCCACGAGTTTCAAACGCTCACCCCAGCTGGCGAGGATACTATTTATCTCTGTGATAAGTGTCTTATTGCTATCAATAAAGAAATAAAGAACGAGCTTGAGGCGTGCCCGCAGTGCGGACAGAAGACGTTCCGCGAGGAGAAGGCGATTGAGGTCGGCAATATTTTCGAACTCAAAACGAAGTTCACCGATCCGTTCGAGATGACCTATAAGGACGCGGACGGCAAAGAGAAACCGGTCGTGATGGGCTGTTATGGCATTGGACTTGGCCGGGTCATGGGGACGATTGTCGAAGTCTGGTCCGATGAGCAGGGGATTCGGTGGCCGGATACGGTCGCGCCGTTTAAAGTGCACTTGGTTGCCATCGGGGCAAGAGAGGGAGAAATGGTTGAAAATGCAGCCGCCTCACTCTATACTGACCTCACCGAAGCGGGTATTGAGACTATCTGGGATGACCGTGACGTTTCAGCGGGGAATAAGCTCGCCGATGCTGATCTGCTCGGTATGCCGTGGAGGCTCGTTTTAAGCGAAAAGACGCTCCAAGAGGGGAAGGTGGAGATTAAGGAGCGCGGGAATGAGAAGGCGTGGTTCCTTCCAATCGAAGAAGTGATATCGCATTTCAAAAATAAATAATCATGTTTGGACTAGGTGTATTTCGAAAAAATCTTGGTATCGATCTTGGAACGGCGAACTCGCTCATCTATGTGAGCGGTCGCGGTATCGTCATTAACGAACCAAGCGCCGTCGCCATTAACAGCAAGACCGGCAAGGTAATCGCGGTTGGCGACGAGGCGAAGAAGATGCTCGGCCGCACGCCGCTCAACATCTCGGTCATCCGCCCGCTCGTTAACGGTGTCATTAGCGATTTCGAGATGGCGCAGGAGATCCTCAAGCACTTTTTGAAGCGCCTCTCGGGCAACAGCATGCTTTCGTACTACCAGACCGCCGTCATCGGCGCTCCAGCCGACCTCACCGAGGTTGAGCGCAAGTCGGTTGAAGACGCCGTCGTCGGCGCTGGTGTCGGAAAGGCGTACGTTATCGAGTCTGCGCTTGCGGCGGCTCTCGGAGCTCGTCTCCCAGTGCACGAGCCGGTGGCGAACATGATTGTGGACATCGGCGGCGGGACGACTGAGATTGCTATCATCTCGATGGGAGGGACCGTGACTGTAAAGAGCCTGAAAGTTGCCGGTGACAAGTTCAACGACGATATTTTGCGTTTCGTTCGTGAAGAGTTCCACCTTGCTATCGGTGAGCCAACAGCGGAGGAACTCAAAATTAATATTGGTTCAGCTATTCCGCTTGAGGAGAAGCTGGAGATGTCAGTGCGCGGCCGTGACCTCGCCAGCGGTCTGCCGAAGGAGATCATCATGAAGGACAGTCACGTTCGGGCGGCGATCGCGAAGTCTTTGCGCAGCATTGTAGAAGCCATTCGCAATGTTATCGAGGTTTCTCCGCCGGAGCTCGTCGGAGATATTTTGAAGCGCGGCATCCACATGTGCGGCGGCGGAAGCCTGCTGCGCGGGATTGACCAGCTGGTGAGTAAGGAGCTTTCGGTTGCGACCCACGTGGTGGATGATCCGCTCACCTGTGTAGCGCGCGGCACCGGGCTTGCGGTGGAGAACCTGGAAAAGTACAGCTATCTTTTAGACAATCCCTTAAAACCCAAAGAGATAAGACTCTAGATTTACCGAGCTGCTCCCCGCTGACGGATGTCATTTTGTGCTCAAAATGCATCACTCGGCTCTCGCATCCAAGTTGCTCCGAGATGCAGCGGAAAGCAGCTCGGTAAATCTCTCGCAGAGTGTGAGAACCAAACGTGCCAACCAACAACTTCGCCCAACTCCTTCGCTGGCGGGCTGAAGAACAACTCTATGTATAACCGTAAACGAACCACCAGCACTCTCGGCGTCATCGCCCTCATCTTTTTCATCAGCCAACTGCTGTTTACGCCGAAGGCGTACTTGCTATCGCGCCTCGGCCGGGCGCTGCAGGCACCCGTAACTTTTTTTAAAAGTCTCTCGACCCGCACGAGTCTTATGGGAGACCTCCAAGATCTTATGCTCGAGAACCAGAGCCTGCGGGCGCAGCTTCTTCAGGCGCAATCGACCCCTTCGGTCATTGAGCAGGAGAGTAAGCGGTATATCCGCGTGCCTTTGTATGCGAGCTATCCTTTCAATACTAACAGTCAACTGCTTGTCGCGGCCGGTAGCGAGAGCGGCATTCGTGAAGGCGCAAGCGTCTTTGCCGCCCCCGGCATTTTTCTTGGCCAGGTCTCCTCGGTGGAGGGAGGCAACGCTGTGGTGCGGACCATCTTCGATCCAGGATGGGAGCTGCCGGTGCGCATCGGCGAAGGGAGGGTGGACGCACTGCTTATCGGCGGCAGTGAGCCGAAGCTGACTCTGGTCAGCAAACGTAAGCCGCTTATCGGCGGTGAGCCAGTATATCTCTCGAGCCGCGAATTTGCCTATGGCCTGACCCTCGGCACGGTCGCCGAGCTCCGGCAGTCAAAAGAAAGCCTATTTCTGGAGGGGCGGCTGATTACCTCTTACGCGCTTACCGACCTCTCGGAACTCTATATCGGCCTATGAGATCGAAGCGCGGCCCCTTCTTTTTTCTCCTCATTGTCCTTTTCATCGCTGCAACGCTTCAGAGCACGGGGCTTTTAGCCATTTTCGGGGTTAAGCCGAACCTGATGCTGGTGTTGTTAGCGACCTTTGTATTTTTCGTTCCTCACCTGTTTCTGTACGGCATCCTTGCTCTTTGCGCCGCTGGCTTTATCAGCTTTACGCCCGGAATCAATTGGGAAAGCGGAGCCCTTCTAATCATCGCCCTCGTTTTTTTCTATGTGCGCGACCGCTTTCTGGTGGCCGGACTCTTCGCGAACGTTGTTTTCATCGTGCTGGGCACCATCGCGTTTTATCTTTTTATCTCTCCGGGGCTCCTGTATCATGAAGCAGGAGTGGCCCTGAAGGAGATCGTCTACAACGCTCTTCTGGGAGCGGTCCTCTTTGGCGTCACTCGCTTCATATATGAGAAGAAAGGCGGAACTGGAATTCGATGAGTTTGTTACCGATTCGGTTGCCTCGACCGAACTCGATTATTTAGAGCTTCCCATCAGCCAGCGGGTTTTCTTACTGGTTATTTTGACGAGCGCGCTCATCGGCGCTATTGTTCTTGGCCGCGTTCTGTATCTGAACATTATGCGCTCCGATTTTTATACGACGCGCAGCGAGGCGAATATCAATCGCGATGTTTCCATTCCGGCCTATCGCGGCCTTATTGTTGACCGGTTCGGCGAAGTGCTCGCGACCAACGCGGAAACCTTCAGCGTCTTTTTGGATATCCCTGATCTTTTAAAAGACCGTCCCAAACTTGATGTGACCCTTAGTCGTCTTGCTGATATGGTAGGTGTACCGGTCAGCGATCTTTACACGACGTTGGAAGCGGCCGATTTTGAGACCAAGAGTTCGGTCGCCCTGGTGCGCAACATCACCGCCGAGTCAGCTATCGCGGTCCGTGGGCTCAGCCTGGCGTCTGTCCGGGTCGAGAACGACTATCGGCGCGAGTATCCCAATGCTGAGGATTTTAGCCATGTCATTGGTTACACCGGCGTGGCGCAAAAGGGAAGTTCCATTATCGGTAAGGCGGGACTCGAACGTTTCTATGACGAGCAATTGCGCGGCGTTGATGGCGTTCTCCTTTCTCAGCGAGACGCGGCGGGCAGCGTTATCGATGAGCGGATTGCCCAGAAGCCCGTTTCGGGCTATGAGGTGGCGACCACGCTCGACGCGGAGTTCCAGTCTTATTTCTACAACCGGCTCGCCGAGAGCTTGCGGAATCTTGGCCTTAAGGCGGGGGTGGGCATCGCCCTCGATCCTCGCAATGGGGAGGTCTTGGCGCTTTTTAATATCCCGAGTTATGACAACAACGTGTTCGTCACTCCCGGCAAAGGCAAAGAGCTCAGCCAACTTTTTAACGATACCTCGCGTCCGCTTTTCAACCGCGCCGTTTCTGGCGCGTACAATCCCGCCTCGACTATAAAACCGCTCGTTGCGACGGCAGCTTTGCATGCCGGCGTTGTTTCGCCCGGATATCAGATACTTTCAAAGGGATATATCGAACTACCCAACCCTTATAACCCTGACAAGCCGAGCCGTTTCGTCGACTGGAAGGCGCATGGCCTGGTTGATGTGCACTCCGCCATCGCGCGCTCAAGCAACGTTTATTTTTATGAAGTGGGAGGAGGTTTTGAAGGTCTCAAGGGTCTCGGAATCGAGCGCCTGCGCCAAGCATGGGAAGAGTTCGGCTTGGGGGTGAAAACAGGTATCGACCTTGATTCGGAAGCGGCGGGATTTTTGCCTAATCCGCAGGAGAAAGAGGAGCGCACCGGCCAGCCGTGGCGCATCGGCGATACGTACAACGTCTCTATCGGACAGGGGGACCTTCTTGTAACCCCCCTCCAGCTCCTCAACTATATCGCGACCATCGCCAACGGAGGGACGCGTTATCAGCCGATGATCATGAAGAAGATGAAAAGCGTTGACGGAAGGACGGTCCAAGAGAGCCACCCGATTGTTGCGCAGGAGTATTCGGATTATGCGGGTGCGATGGCGCAGGTGCGCCAGGGCATGGAAGACGGCGTGAGCAAGGATTACGGGACCTCGCATCTGCTCGACACGCTTCCGGTTGAGATCGCCGCTAAGACGGGCAGCGCGCAGACGAACAATAATACAAAAACGAACGCCTTCTTTGTGGGATACATGCCGGCTAAAGCCCCCGAGATCGCCATCCTGGTCCTGGTTGAGGACGCCAAAGGGGGAAGTTTGAATGCGGTGCCAATCGCGAAGGATGTCTTCGCGTGGTATTATGAGCATAGATTGCTACAGAAACAGGCTGAAGAATAATATATTCCAGCTTTTTGCGGCGAGCATCATCATTATGGAACAATCCGAGCTCAGACAGGACATCGTAACGGGGGATTGGGTTATTATCGCCCCAGGGCGGGCAAAACGTTCGCGCAAGAAGTTGGTGCGTTCATCGGGCCGCAGGAAAGTCAGCATGAGCAGCTGTCCCTTTGAAGACCTGTTGGGTGCTTCCGGCGGAGCCTTGCCCCTGCTGCAATATGGCGAGGGGAAGAAGTGGCGTGTGGGGGTCATTGAAAACAAGTTTCCCGCCGTTTCCCATCAAGAGGTGTGCCCGATACCGATGGAGCAGGGAATATATCGGCACCGGGCAGCCGTCGGCCGCCATGAGCTGCTCATCACCAGAAGCCATACGAAGAATATCCATGAGCTCTCCCTCGCGCAGGCGGTTGAGATCTTTGCCGCACTGATCGAGCGCTCCCGCATCCTGGCTGACGATAGCTGCTTGGAGTATGTGTCGTTCTTCCAGAACTTCGGACAGCTGGCCGGAGGCACCCAGCCTCACCCACACCTCCAGATTATCGCCGTTCCGGTCATCCCCGCGGGCATACTGCACTCGATGCGCGGCGCTGCGGCTTACTATCGCTCTCATCAGCAGTGCGTTCATTGCGCAGTGATACGAGACGAGATGAAGCAGGGGAAGCGCGTTATTTTTGAGAATGAGCACGCGCTGGTCATTGCTCCTTACGCTTCCGTCGACGCGTTCGAGTTCCATGTTTATCCTAAAAAGCACGCTGCCCGCCTGGCGGACAGTGATTCGGAGGTGTTGGCCGGGGTGGTCGCCGCCCTCCAGGTCGTCCTGCGGTCTTTGAAAAAGACCCTGCATGATCCCGATTACAATTTGTTCATTCACACGGCTCCGCTTAAGAAGGGTGCCGGCGACAGCGACTATTACCACTGGCACATCGAGGTGTTCCCGAAGGCAAACGAGCTCGCTGGCTTTGAGCTGAGTACCGGCATGATCATCAACCCTGTCGCGCCGGAGGCGTCCGCCGAGCTGCTTCGTAAGGCGGTCTGATATATACTTACTATCATGAAACTTCTTATTGCGAACTGGAAAATGCATCCGAAGACCGAAAAACAAGCGCTTGATCTTGCTAAGAGCGCCGACACTGAAGGCGTCATTATCTGCCCGCCGGCGATATTTCTGTCGGCCCTTGCGAAGAAACTCAAGCGTGCCGACCTGGGTGCTCAAGACATCTCCGCGGAGGATGAGGGAGCGTTCACCGGCCAGATAAGCGGCAAGCAGCTTAAAGGGTATGGAGTGTCCTATGTCCTTGTTGGCCACTCGGAGCGCCGACGACTAGGCGAGGGCAATGAGATGATTGCTAAAAAAGTGGCGGCGACTTTGCGCAGCGGAATGACACCTATTCTCTGTATCGGAGAAAGCCGAGACGAGCATGTCACTGGCAGGACAAAAGAGATTGTGGAGCGCCAGCTGGAGCTCGGTCTTTCGCTGGTGAGTCGGCAGGTGCCGGCGGCCCGAATCATTGTCGCCTATGAGCCTGTTTGGGCAATATCGGGGGGGGACCCGTTGGTCGAGTCCGATACTCCGGAAAACGCGGCCGAAGTGATCGCCTACATCGGCGAGCGCCTTAAAGGAGTTCCGGTGCGGGCAGGAGTTATTTATGGCGGCTCGGTGAACATGCAGAACATTAATATTTTTTTGGCTCAAGGGGTGGTTGGGGGCGTGCTGGTTGGCGGGGCAAGTATTCGCCCGGAGTTCAAAGGGATGGTGAAGGCCGCTTCAGCAGTCTAATGTATACTTAGGAAAGGGCGTCACATTATTACTAATCGCTCGTTATTATAAGCATGGAAAACATACAAAAATATTCATCAAGACATTGGTTCTGGATCTTAGTAAACGCAGTATTAGTGGTCGGCATCTTGACCGGGCTTGTCTTGACCGCCTCTCTGGTGCGTCAGAGCAACGCGGTCATCCCATCACGGACTATCACGGTCTCAGGAGAGGGTAAGGCGCATATCGCGCCGGATATTGCGACGCTGGTCTTCTCGGTCGTCTCACAGAACACTACCGCCGAAGGCGCGCAGAAGAACAACACCGACAAGATCAACGCCGCCATCGCCTACGTGAAGGGCAAAGGGGTCGAGGCGAAGGATATTCAAACCTCGCAGTACAATCTTTATCCGCGCTATAACTACAATTCGATCACCGGTGAGCAGTCCATCATCGGCTATGAGCTCACCCAGACGGTGACCATCAAGCTCCGGGCCCTCGATCAGGCAAGTGACGTCGTTGGCGGTCTCGCGACGGCGGGAGTTAATCAGATTAGCTCGTTCGAGTACAGCATCGAGGATCCTGAGTCCTCTCGCAACGCCGCTCGCGCTGAAGCCTTTGCGGCAGCAGCTGCCAAGGCAGACGCGATGGCCCGCCAGGTCGGCGTGCACATCGCCCGAGTCGTGACCTTCTCCGAGTCCGTTGGCGGGGGATACCCGATGCCTTACTACTATGGCCGTGATGCCATGATGTCCGAGACTAAGGCCACCAACGCTCCCGCTCTCGAGCCGGGCCAGGAAGAGGTTGTGGTCAACGTTACCGTCACTTACGAGATTCGCTAGTTTCCACCAAAACCCGCCCAGGCTAATCCGGTAACCCGGACGTACCAGGGCGGGTTTTGCGTTGTGATATTATAAAGGAGATGCGCTTTTTCCTCTGTCTTTTTTTTGTGGCCGTCCTGTTCATCTCAGCTTCTGAGGTGCTTACTCTTTTTACGCAGCGCGATGACCTGCAGCGCGAGATCATCAAGCTGCAGACGCAGGCCTCTATCCTCGACTCGGAGAATGGAAGACTCACGGAAGATATCGATTACTTCGGACATGATGCCAATCTGATGAAGGAGTTCAAGTCAAAGTTTAATTACCGCGCCCCGGAAGAAAAACTGATTATCCTCGTTCCGGTCCAGGAGGGTTCCCCTGTTCAGTAAGCCATGAAGAATAAACTTGCCATCGGTTTTGCATTCACGGTTGTCGCCGTCATCGCCCTTTTTTATGGTATCAATGCGAAGGTGTATCCAGTGGCAACGGTCAACAACTCTTTCATTTCGACCCGGTCATTCCAGTTGGCAGCCAGCGCAGCCCAAGCCTATTATGGCGCCATTGGCTTGCCCGCGCAGGTCGCCTCCACGACCCAGGCTCAGTTCATCAGTCAGATGAGGATGGTGGCGCTGCAGGCGCTGATCGAGGACAGGCTCGTTACGGCGCGACTCGAAGAGCTCTTTGAACCAAGCGATTTGGCAGCCGCCATGACCGAGCGGACAAGCGCTGCCCTGGCTTCTTCTAGCGAGCAGACCACAGTAGCGGTCAAAGAGCTTTTTGGTCTCAGTTTAGATGAGTTCCAAGAGATTATCCTTGCTCCTCAAGCGCGCATTGAACTCTTGCAGAGTGAGCTGGTGAACTCTGGTACCGACTATGATTCGTGGCTTGAGGTCGAGCTGTCTCAGGCTCAAGTAAGCATCGTGGTGAGCGACCTTGTCTGGGAAGGATCTCGGGTTGAATTAAGCGGGCAGCAGCCGTATACTGCGAAAGTTAAAGCGATATTTGAACAGCTTGCAAGCACCACGGAGGCGCTACAGCAGGCTGCCTCGTCGACAACGGAAGGGGTGCCAGTGCAGTAGTATGTTCCGCCACCGCTCAGCGGGCCTGCCCGCCGAAGTCGAGCTCCGGCGAGACGAAGGCGGGATTAGTTTTCAGCTCCGATGCCCTATGGGTTGGAGAGCCGACCGAAGCGTCAGCTTGGTGGTACGCGGGTATAGTACAGTGGTAGTACAGTTGCTTCCCAAGCAACATACACGGGTTCGATTCCCGTTACCCGCTCCAGTGTGAGTTCCCTGCCTGAGGCCATGCCAGTGGCAGGCAAACGGTCAGGGAGTCTCGGTTGTTCGCCCCTGGCGGATATTCTGCACAGAGTTTTGAGGTAATAAAAAACCCCGCTAGGGGTGGTTGGGGTAGGAGTTGGGCACCGCTGGTAGCAGCGGCGCCCAACTGGGCCTTACACTTCTTGTCGATTCTTCTTCCGGGCGAACCATCGGAATCTTCGGTAGAGGCGGAAGAGCTTTTCTTCGGTCGCGTTTCGGCGTGGCATCGTGCGGCCATAGAGCCTCTGCGCTGCGCGGGAGTATCGGTGAAGATACGTCGCCGCGCTCATGTGCCCATGGACTTGGGCAATCGCGTTCTCGTCGGTCGGTAGTCCGGCCATGACCCTGTGCATCAGGCCGCGCACTTTTCGTACCTTTTCTCGCGGTACGAAGATGCGTCCCTCGTTCGTAACACCAATCCCGGTGATGACCACCGGCCCCTTTCGGATATCCCGCAGGGTTGTCTTGTGATGGCTGACGGTCAGATTGGCCCGTGCGATCGCTTGCCGCACGCCTTCCCGGAGGCTTTCCGGGATAGGACGCTTCGAGGAGATCGTCAGGTCATCCATGTAGCGGGTGTACACGGGGTCCGAAGCAACGATCGCATTACTGCGCATTAGTGCTCCCTGCTGAGGACTTGCATGTGAGGCGACGACCTCCTTGACTGCCCGATCCAGATGAGCCCCGGCGAAGAGGTTGAATAGCAGCGGAGATGCCGGGGCGCCTGTTCGCAGTCCGCCCTCTTCTGTTAAGAAGTAGCGGCGCAGAAAGGTGAGCAAGCTGTCCGTTTGCTCGAACTGCTCCATCATGCTTTTCGCCTCAAATTTGCCTTCGGGCAGACCGAGTTCTCGGTCTACAATCAGTAGCGCCCGAGCAAGTAGCTCTGCATCGACTGAGTCGTAGGCGGCTCTGATGTCGGTCTGGTAGACGTACCGATTACCCAGGTGTTGCTGGACGTTGTAGAAGGGGGAGTCTCCCACTTCGCCACAGGTGGAGAAGGTGAATAAGTCTTTCCCGGGCCAGTACGCGAGCTGTTCACGTAGGTGAGCCAGGAAGTTTGCGTGCACTGTGTGCATCGCTTCGTTGGGAACCGAGATGACGCGCGTCTTCTTACCTTGCTGGATCGTCTGCATGTGGAATTGGGCCTCGCCCAACGACACGAAGTTGTTAAGGTTCAAGGCCCACTTCCTTTCTGCAGAATGCGCCCGTCGGCTATGACGGGCTGGGATAGGGAGCTTTACCCTCACCCTACCTTGTTTTGAAAATGAATTGCGAGCTTTTTAAAAACGAACGACCTCCTGCACAGAGTGTGGAGGAGGTCCGCGTGGCATCGGGATAAGCGATGCCAGAGGTAATTCAGCGACCCCGGGGTAAGGGCATGAGACTGTGTCTTTGCGGTATTCGCGCAGACGAAAACGGTTCAGAGAACTGAATCTCGAGAGGTTCGGTCGCTCCGGGTGACGTCGATCCATCCGTTGCGCGTCGCCAGCGACGTGCCGTGAACAGGATCACGATACGTGCCGATCGGCGAGCGCCGGCGGTCGTACATCAGAAGGCAGTGCCGGCCGAGTCATCGCCCAAGAGTAGTGGCGCGCGGTCGACCGACGACCGGGCCACAGGGGAGAGCAGCCCAAGAGCAGCGGCTCGCTTCGTCACATGAGTGGCGAAGTTACTACAGTCGTTCGCGATCTCTCGCTCACGACTTGTCCACACGTTACTCGCGCAGCACAGCAGTCCTTAATCTTCCCTATGCCCCGGGTACCAGCTCGGCATTCCAGCCGAGACAACTGAACCTGTCTTCGGTGTCTCAGTACCCATTCGTAATAGCAAGGAATAACATGTGGAGAAGCTCCTAAGCCTTGTCAGCAGCCCTACTTTTAGGCATTATTAAGCGACATCAGCACGCCGATGTAGCTCAGCTGGTAGAGCAACGCTTTCGTAAAGCGTGGGTCGTCGGTTCAACTCCGACCATCGGCTCATTGAAAAACGAAAACCGCCCGTTCTTGCGTTGGGGCGGTTTTGCGATGGTATCCCTCGCGGGAGTTCCATGGGTGATCGGCCTATTCTTTGAACTAGGCAGGGAGGCTCTCGACCGATCGTCGCTTCTTGTTGTCGGCGCGTGTGTGCCAGTGGAGCACAGTTGGTTCGCCAATCTTCCAACAAAGGACGACTCCTTCTTTGTGAGTCGGAAAGTCGATGATGCCCTCTGCACAGCTATGTTCTGTTACGCGGAGATGTTCCAGCTCAAGTTCGTAGGCTTCGACCTTTTCGACGATGGTAGCCATTTCTTCCCCAATTGCATCGTGGGAAGCACTGCCATCGCGGAATTTCTTCATCGAATCGCTGAGCCTTGAGAGCTCTTCCCATGAGCGAACGATGTCTTCGGCAATTCGGCGCACCAAAGGAAGTGTCCGATTTGCCGCCTCTACCGTGTAGTCTCTGACACGAGTTGCGTACCTCCGGGTTGATGCCGATTCTGATTATGACAATTCCGTAGGCGAATAGTCAAATTCCTTTTTGATAACTCATCAATCAGTGATACATTATCCATATGACTGAACTTCCCTTAAAGCCACTTGTTGGGCGGTATGATAAGGGTTCTGCGCACATCACGTTTCACCCTGGGGTGGGCGGCGATGACGCTAAAGACTGGGCGAGTATGCTTGAGGAGATGTATATCAAGTACGCTACGAAGCGCGGTTGGAAGCCGGCGCGTCTTGATGACCGCGCCATAGAGATTAAGGGTGATTTTGTATATGGAACGCTTAAGAAGGAGTCGGGTGTGCACCGGCTCGTGCGCATTTCACCATTTGATTCGAAGAAGCTGCGACACACTGCTTTCGCGCTTGTTGAGGTAGTGCCTATTTTGCCGCCGCTCGAATATGCGAAATTAAACATTCCCCTCGAGGATTTAGATCTCGGATTTGCGCGCGCCGGCGGGCCGGGAGGGCAGAACGTGAACAAGCGAGAGACGGCGGTTCGCATCGTGCATATTCCGACGGGCATCGTGGTGACCTGTCGCGAGGAGCGCGGGCAGGGATCGAATCGTGAGAAGGCGATGGTCCTTTTGAAATCGAAACTGCTCCACCTCATGCAGGTGCACCAGATGCAGACATTGTCAGATCTGCGCAGTAAGGCGAGGCCGGAGTGGGGGAGTCAGATCCGTTCGTACGTATTGCACCCATATAAGATGGTCAAAGACCACCGGACGAAGACGGAGAGTCATCAGCCGGAGAAGGTACTCGCCGGCGACCTCGATAAGTTCATCGAGGCAGAACTCCAACTGCCTTAAGGCTTGCCGTGTAGTATACTTAGCTATAACGCTGCAAGGGTAGCGGGTGACCATGTTGATATTCAAAAAGCATCCGGTTCTCATGATGGTGCTCGCAATGCTCGCCATTGAGGTGATGGTCGGTTTTTTCGCATTCCACCAGTCCATCCAGCAACAACAGCAATCTCTTATCGAGCGCGCGAAAACGCTCGCCGCGTCCATTGATAGTACCGAGATCTTGCCGCTTACCGGCAGTGAGGCAGACAATAATCTGCCCGCCTATCAAGCCCTGAAACGGAAGCTCATCCGAATCGGCGAGGTCAATACTGATGTCACGTCTGTTTATCTTAACGGCTATCGAAATGGTGCCGTTTTCTTTTTTGCCGATTCAGTTGCCTTTGGAGAGGTTGATGAGGCGACCCCGGGGCTGATATACGATGAGGCGACCCCGCTTTTTATCAGTGTCTTTACGGAAGGAAAAACGATCTTCGAGGGGCCGGTCTCGGATCGCTGGGGGAGTTGGGTTTCCGGTATTGCTCCAATCTTCGACCCGGCGACCGCCAACGTCCTTGCGTCGGTGGGCCTTGATGTGGATGGCGCGGTCTACGCGCACACTGTCATCTTGCTCACGGCGATTCCGGTTCTCAGCCTCGGCACACTCTTTTTGCTCATCCTCGTTCTCTTTGTTCGCTATCTTAAAAATAAGCAGTTCGTTACTCTTCGCTCAAAGTTTGTCTCGATCGCCTCGCACGAGCTTCGCTCGCCGGTCGCCGGTATCGTGTGGGCGGTCCAGTCACTCCTCAAGCGTTCCGACGTCACGATGGACGCGGAGACTCAGCACACGATGAGCCTCATCGAGCAATCCGGGCAGCAGGTGCTTGGTACGGTTCGGGAGATCCTAGAACTTTCAAAGCTGCAGGGCGCCGAGGATAGCAAGTTGGTCATGATGCCGGTAGATATACGCGCCCTTATCGGCGAGGTTATCCAAAGCATGGCGCTTGTTGCGCAGCAGGCGCGCGTCACCATGGATACTGACGATACTTTCCCGGCGAAGCTTGTCATCGTTTGCGACCGCGATAAGACCAAGCGCGTCTTCTCGAATATCATCACCAATGCCCTGAAATATGCCTATTGCGACAGCGAGGTGCACCTCGGGTACCAGAAGGAGAAGGGGATGCATATCGTCTCGGTTGAAAACCACGGCGTCGGTATTCCGGCGGCGGAGCAGGGTGAGATTTTCAAGACGAACTTTAGGGCGAGTAATGCCGAACGGTCGCTGATCGCCGGGACGGGGATGGGCCTGCGCCTCGTCAAAGAGCTTATGGAGATGCAGGGCGGCGAGGCCTCGTTTCGCTCAACCCCGAATCTTGTCACTGTTTTTTATATATCATTTAAGGATCGATAAACGCGGTATACTGAACCTATATGGATAAGACGCACACGATTTTGATCGTTGAGGATGACGCGCTCATGCGCGCGTCGGTGGCAGGTGCGTTGCGCGGTTCACGAGTTTCGATTATTGAATCAGAGAACGGGCAGGAGGGGCTCGCGATAGCTCTCGCGAAGCACCCTGATTTAATTATGCTCGATCTCGCCATGCCTCAGCTTGATGGAATAAGTGTTATACGTCGTTTACGCGAGGATGCGTGGGGAAAGAAGGCGAATATTATTCTCCTTACGAGTATCGACGGTTCTGATGCGGTCATGCGGGAAGTTTCCAAACACAATCCGGCATATTGTTTTGTAAAAGACCGGGTGAGTATGGATGAGGTTGCCGCAAAGGCGTATCAACTTCTTGGTATCAGCAAGTAGGGTTAAAAGGGCTATGAAAGTAGGGGAGAGCCTATGGTATAATCAGAGGGTTGGCTGCTTCTATTTTTCGGGACGCCAACCACTACTTCTATGATCCAATTCATTAACGTTACTAAGGTATACGACAAGGCGCACAAAGAGGCGGTCGGTGTTGAAGATATCAATTTCAAAATAGAGCCCGGTGAGTTCATCTCGCTTGTCGGGAAGTCCGGCGCGGGCAAATCAACCATCATCAAATTGCTCATTGGAGAGGAGCGCCCCACCAAGGGCCGCGTTATGTTTGGGGACTACGAAGTGAACAAGATCAAGAGCGCCGATATCAGCAAGCTGCGCCGGCAGATCGGCATCGTTTTCCAGGACTTTAAACTACTCATGGGTAAGACCGCCTATGAGAATGTCGCTTTCGCCCTGGAGGCGGCGGGACGGCCGCAGTCGGAGATTGAAGAGTTCGTTCCCCAGGTGCTCGACATGGTCGGCCTTTCTCACAAAAAGTTCAACTTTCCGCACGAGCTGTCGGGAGGCGAAAAGCAGCGCGTCGCCATCGCGCGCGCGATGGTGCATAATCCGGCTGTTATCGTTGCTGATGAGCCAACCGGGAACCTCGATGACATCAACACCGATGAGATCATTAAATTGCTGATGCGCATCAACGAGCTCGGTACGACCGTTATCCTCGCGACTCATAACAAGAATGTGGTCAACAACATCGGCAAGCGCGTCATTAGCCTCGTTGACGGGCGTGTTGTCCGCGATGAGCCGAAGGGGAAGTATATAATCATGTAAAGGAATTTCTTAAAAATTTTAAATTACTATGCAAAAATTTTTATCAGAAAACCTTTATCCCGCCATCGGCGTGGATGATGTCGGAAAGCACCCGCGCCGTTGGCGGGGTGATGATTTTTTAAATAAATTTCACTTCGCCTTCAGCTCGTATAATTTATAAAAAATCATCATGTCCACCACCCTTGCTAGAATTTTCAAATATGGCCTTCAGCTTTTTTACCGCCACGGATGGCTGACTGTCGCGACCATAACAGTCATGGTCATAGCTCTTATTATGTATCAGGTGCTTATTCTATTCGGGGTCATCACCGATACGGCGACAACATCGCTGCGCGACAAAATAGATATCGCGGTCTACTTCAAAACGAGCGCGGTCGAGGATGACATCCTCAATATTGAGAAGTCGCTCAAGGGCTTGCCGGAGGTGAAGGAGGTGGAATATATCTCCCGCGATAAGGCGCTCGAGATATTCAAAGAGGCTCACAAAGATGACGCGAACATCAATCAGGCGCTTGCCGAGCTTGATAGTAATCCGCTGCGCGCTTCGCTCAATATCAAAGCGAAGGATACCAATGACTACCCGACCATCGCCGCGTACCTTGAAAATGAAGGGTTCAAGACTGTCGTTGAAAAGGTGACCTATACGCAGAATAAGGTGGCTATTGACCGACTCAACAAGTTGATTGATACGATGCGCAAAATCGGCCTTGCCGTAACGATCTTCCTCGCCTTTGCGGCGAGCCTGGTCGCCTTTAATACGATTCGCCTTGCCATTTACAGCAACCGGGAAGAGATAGGTATTATGCGCCTGGTCGGCGCGGCCAATAACTTCATCAAGGGGCCGTATCTTTTTAGCGGCATTTTGTACGGGGTGACCGGGGCGGTGCTCACCACCATCATTATGATTCCGGCTGTTAATTTCGCTTCACCCTATTTTCAAACCTTCATCCCAGAGATGAATCTCGCTAATTACTTCTATAGCAATATCATCTCGCTCTTCTTGTACCTTGTTCTTTTCGGGGCAGGGCTCGGCATCGTCAGCAGCTGGATCGCTATCCGCAGATATTTGAAGCTCTAGTTGACTTTATACGATAAGTTGAGGAAAGTAGGGATTGGCAATAGTGAGCGATAGTCGCTCTCTGCCTACGAGGAGGAGTCATGATTACTTTCCGAGTTGGCTGGAACGACGCTCGTCGGGTTGGGGTTGTCGAAGTTCTGCGTGACGGTCAACTGATGGCGGTCATCTATCCGCACGAAGACGGCATCCACTTGGTCAGCAAGTATCTGCCCTCTAGCGACCCGCGGGCGGCCGTCGAAGTCCCTTCTGAGTCGCTCATTCCCATTCCTTCCTTGCTCATCCGTCTTCTTCCTTGAGAAGAGATGGGGAGCTAATCGCCCGGCACTCTGTGTCCGGGCGATCTATTTTATTCCAGCGGAGCGAGCTCGGTCTTTTCACGGCGGCTGAAGAGGAAGGCGAAGGCGATGAACAGGGAGAAGACGACGCCCATAAGGTACCAGAACCAGAAGAGGGGACTGCGAGCTTTTTGAGCTTCAAATAATGTCGGCGCGGCGACTTTTTCAAATACGCCGTCACGATCGGCATAAACAATCACTTCGTACTCTCCCGCCGGCAGAATGGCGATGGCGCGGCTAGTGGCGTCGGTGGGTGCGTGCAGCTGGCGGACCAGGCGGTGTTCTTGGTCAAAAACATCAATACGATAGCCGCCGTTCGGAGCTCCGCCGGCTGGCGTCTGCCAGTTCACTGTAAAGCTGTCTGCTCCGCTTCCGGGGCCAAAAGTAGCCGCCGGGAGCGTCGCGACCGTGCTTGAGGCCGGCACTACTACCGGCGTAGCGCTTGGAATCGTTGAGGTTGCTGGTGAGCTGGACGCTGGTGTGGGAGCGGGGGCGGGGGCTGCCGCGGCTGCGATCGCCGCTAACTCCGCTGCGGAAGCCTGGCCGGTGGTAAACGATACTGTATAGGTCGTCAGGATTGGCTCATCCGCCCGTTGTTGGGAAAAGAAGTCGACAAAGTATCCCGTTTCCGGAACGAGGTTGCCTATAGTAAGCGCGTGTTCGAGCTCGAGCGTGTCGTCATAGGCCGTCGCGTAGACATAGAGGGGATTGATCTGGCTCCGGACCGTGACACGGCTGTCCGCGGCAAGATTGCTGGTCCAGGCGGCTCGGGCCGATGTCCCGGTGATATCAGTGATGCGGGCGTTGCTGATGACGGTCACGATTGGAGAGGTGGAGCTGGCCACCGGCTCTTCGACTGCAGGTTCTTCGCCAGGCTCCTGCCCTTGCGAGCTTGAGTCATCGGTCGGATCTTCTAGGAGAAACTTGAAAGTGTAATTTTGCGGCTCGTTCCCTAGATGGGCAACGCCCATTGCATACTCGGTCGTGTACTGAAGGTTGTGCTCCAGGATATTGATGCGATTTGCATAATACAATCCGAGGCCAAGCATTGTACTGCTTATCTGGATGGAATAGGCTCGGTAGTGCGATATCGCGACCGGGGTTGGAAGAGTTACGTGCAGCCTGGTGCCGCCAGGGATGGCCGGACTGCTCCCGAGGGTGATCGTTTTCTCGGCAAGCGTGGTGTTCTCGTCATCAAGGAGTGTGAAGGTGATGCTGCCGGAGCTGCCGGTGTTATCCACCCAAAAGCTGAAGCCGGTGAGGGTGAAATCAGACGCGCTCTGAAAGAACTGGTAGGGTGTGGCGACGGTTGAAACGGCGAGACGGAAGGAGCGCCAAGGGTCGGGGGCGTACTCAAAATACGTTCCGGCGTGCGTAACGGGTGCACAGGAGAGGACGAGCAGAGAGAGGGTGGCGATGATCCGCTTCGTGAGAGGCATTACCTCTTATTGTAGCGCACTTGGGTTGACGGGTGTATAATGGGGCTATTCATTATTAACCTAACTAATGCTATTTAACGCACATGGATGCACTTATTAATCAGCTTAACGTCTGGTTCGGAGAGAAGGCGC
>Ga0163150_10001320_pt1 | contig 42539 bp, 35 predicted proteins | sample OliLakLV19P2IB_FD_148628 | JGI IMG/M metagenome (GOLD analysis project Ga0163150, IMG submission 148628) | Freshwater microbial mat bacterial communities from Lake Vanda, McMurdo Dry Valleys, Antarctica - Oligotrophic Lake LV.19.P2.IB | ecosystem: Environmental > Aquatic > Freshwater > Lake >... | reverse complement strand
CAGTTCGTCCTCTTCATCTTCCAATCCCTGTCCGGTCTGCGGAACAGGTGGAGGTACGGGCGGCACGGGAGGCAGCAGCCAGAGCAGCTCATCTTCTTCCTCATCATCTGATGCAGGAACAGGAGGTGGCAGCACGGGAGGAGGTGGTAGCACCGGAGGCACGGGCGGCGGTGGTAGCAGTGGCGGCGGTGGCAGCGTGAACTCCGGCATCGATGCCGATGCACCAAGTGGTGGTGGTGGAGGTGGAGGCGGTGGTCACCGGGGCAGCGGTACGAGTAACGTCGCGCCTCCGTCCTTCGGAGGACCGACAGCGGAAGCGACACTCAAGCGCATACGGAGAAGCCGCGTCCCCAGCGAAGTCGTCATACCGATCGGATTGCCGGCGGCTGGCAGGGCCGACCCCATGCGCGCGGCAAGAGAAGCGCCGCTCCCGCCTATCGCGGACGTACGACGCAGGTACAGGGAGCGGATGCTGGTGTAAGATGTGCCTCCATCCATGCACATCTTCCCCGCACAGCACCGGGATTCCACGAAACGAATACAGCTGCTCCTTGCCGGGGCAGCTTTGCTTATCAACACAGTCGGAGCTCTCTCGCTCGATGCAGCGCTAACGCATGCCAAAAAAGTTCAGACTGTCGTGTTGACGGTGCAGGAAGAAATTTCGAAGGTACTTGGGATCGTTCCCGCCAGGCTCGTCGTTCCATCAATCGGCGTTGATACGGAAGTCGAGGAAGTCGGCCTGCGCGAAGATGGATTCATGGATATTCCGACGAGCGTCGACACGGTCGGATGGTTTGCGCTCGGATATCACCCCGGGCAGCTTGGGAGCGCCGTGCTTGCGGGACATCTCGATACGCAGACGGGCGACCCCGCGATTTTCTGGAATCTGCGCAAAATGAATATCGGCGATCTTGTATACATCGACGATGCGGACGGCAACAGACAGACATTCAAAGTCGTGCGCACGGGAAGCTATCCTCCGATGGAAGCGCCGATGATGGATATATTCGGTCCGGCGAATAAGCCAAAGCTCGCTCTGATCACATGCAACGGCGAATGGGAAGACGATCTCGCGTCATACGACCAGCGTCTCGTCGTCTATACAGAGGCGGTGGATCTTCCCCCTGTATCCGATGGAACACGCAGATGAGCAGAAAGTATCGGCTCAGGTCGGTCACATGACCGATTTCATTCTTCATGTCTTTCTCTTCGCGGGGGTGATGCTCGTGCTCGGACTGATCGCGATGCTCGCGGGGAGCTGGGGATGGTTTTTGGCCGCGTTCTTTGGATGGGGGATCGTGCTTTTCGGTCAGGCCGCATACGTCTTCGTCTTCAAGCGCGCGACGACCGGACAAGCGGAAGAGGACAGGGTGATCGAGGAAATGGCCGAAGATACGGCAAAAGTCGTTCCCGGTGCCTGAGAGTAACAGAAAATTATGTTTGTATGGATAATAGAGGAATCGCTAAGGAACGATTGAATGCGTGGGATGACGACCTTATTGCAGAGCTGCGTAGAGGTAGACACCGATAGTCGTGCATGCAATGAAGCATGCGCCGAGGATCAGCAGGGGCAACTCAGCTTCCACGTCGTGGAGCAGCGGGGACCGATGTTGAGTAATAAATGTTCTCATGCGTTATGTGGTGACGGCTGGCACGGTACATTATGACAAGTCGTCGCTGGACAACGGGCTTCGTCCACGGTCTTATCGCGTACTCGCTCAGCGGTGCTTCTTCGTGCGCAACCAGGTTTCCAATAATGTCCGTGGATCCGCCGATGCGGATATCGGTGTTTCTACCTGGCGTTTTTGCGCCTTGAGCCTTTTGGCAGCTTCGATCATCTCTGCCCTGCACGGGTGCAGGAGTTGTTCCATGGAGTGGGAGGAGAGAAAAAGGGCGGCAACGCGCTACAATACGGATTTTGCCGATACGGCTCAACAAAATGGTCGAGATTTATGCTGTACCGTTACAGCAATTGAAGCCAAAAACGAAGCAAGCAAGGTCCAAAGTCCGCGTACATTTTTTATAAACTCGCCCGTCGTTTTTTTGACATGGTGCTATAGTTACTTATTATACATATATAAAGTATAGTGCCCCCTTTCCAATGACATCCTGCGCTTCCGGTAACGCTGCCTGCACCCCGTTCTGCCCCGTCAATGCGACGCTGCGCGTGCTAGGTGGCAAATGGAAACTCCCTATCCTCTGGTATCTCCAGGATGGTACCCGCCGGTACAGCGAGCTGCAGAAACAGATCGGTGACATCACACCCAAGATGCTCGCCCAGGAACTGCGTGACCTCGAGCACGACGGTATCGTTTCGCGGAAGGTGTACGCCGTCGTCCCGCCCAAAGTAGAATACAGTCTGACGTCCTACGGACGCACACTCCGCCCGCTCCTCGAACAGATGGGCAGCTGGGGCAGCAGGCACGTTCGGCGCGAGATGACGTCGGTTGCCTGAACACGCCAATCATCCAAGCATCGTCATACTTCAGGCAGTTCGCCGTCTTCAGTATATATGCCCCTCCTTCTCCTCCTCTTCGCGCTGTTCGTGCCCCGCGTGGTGATCGTTCTGCTGTGGCTCTTCAGCACATGGTTTACCGGCAGCATTCACTGGGTTCTCGGAGTGCTCGGTTTTGTCTTCCTGCCCTACACGCTGCTGTGGTATACCGCGGTGCAGCACTGGTACGGCGGAGAGTGGGGAGTTCTGCAGCTCGTGATTCTCGTCATCGCGGTACTCGCGGACCTCGGTCTTCCTGGAAGCACGCGATATCGCAGAAGCGAGAATCTCTGACAGTCACTCCCCCGTTACTTCGCGACGCCGAAGCTCGTCGGAACTTTCTGGATCGCCTTTCCGGTGGGTTTGCTCAGGACATACTGCTGGGGTTCGCCGACCTTCGTCGCGATGTACGTGATCTGATACGTCAGGAACGGGAAGCGCTTGAGGAAGAACGTCCACTTGAGAATGATGAGCGAGAAGAAGTTGCCGAGTTCCTTGTCGAGCCGGAAACCGTTGCGGGTGAGGATCGTGCGCATATTGATGCGCGTGAACGTCGTGAAGTGTCCTTCCTGCACTGCTTTCATGAACTTGAACTTCACGAGCCAGTTCTGCATGAATTCCCAGTAGTAGTACGGGTTCGGCGTGGAGACGATCAGTATGCCGCCCGGCTTGAGGACGCGGTTGCTTTCGCAGAGCATCCAGATCGGATTGGTCAGGTGCTCGATGACGTCGTTCGCGATGACTGTATCGAAAAATCCGTCGGGATAGGGGATGCCCTGCGTATTCATGTCGACCTGTTTCGTTTCTACATACGTTGACGGCAGGTTTTCGGGTGCCGGCGAAATGTCGATGCCGTAGAGGTTCGGGATGTGCTTGTTGAGGAATTCCGCGTAGCCGATATCCAGGACTTTTCCGTGCGCGAATTCCGCCTGCGCGATGTGCTTGCGATGAGGCATGGGGGGATTTTACAGGTCAAAAAAGGTGGTGCAAGCCGCTTATCGCTTGCCCTTCGTTTCTTCGCGAATGTATTCATGATAGGCGTCCATGATGCTGCGTGTAACGGGGCCGGGTTTGCCGTCGCCGATTTTTTTGCCGTCCACCCGGATAACCGGAATGATTTCGCGCGGACGATTGGTGAGGAACACTTCATCCGCCTGCTTGAGCATGCGTGCGGGAATGTTCTTCACGATGACCTTGTAGCCGAGCTTCTTCCCGAGCGCGATCGCGCGCTTGCGCGTCAAGCCTTCCAGCATGCCGTGCGCGGGGGTGTAGAGGACGTCGCGCTTCACGAGGAACACGTTGGTTGACGCGCCTTCGAGCAGCATGCCGTCGGTATCGACGAGGAAGACTTCGTAATCACCCGTCTTCGCGGTCTCGCGATAGGCGATGATCATACTCGTGAGTCCGACGGTCTTGATCTCCGGCATGAGCCGCTGCATCTTCATCGTCGCGGCGGTTACGCCGTCTCTATAGATCTTCGGGTCGATGACGAGCTTCTCGCAGGTGATGATGAGTGTGGGATGCTTGCTTGTGACGAAATCAAAGCCGTTGTTTCCGCGCGTGACGGTGATGCGCACTCGAGCGCTTTTCAATGTATTGCGTTTGACGGTCTCTTCCAGCCATCGTGCGATTTTTTTGTCGTTCCACGGAAGGACGATCCCCATTGTGTTGGCGGACTTCGCGACGCGCTCGAGATGCAGATCCTGTTCGAGGATCACGCCGTCGTACGTCCGCATCGTGTCGTAAAATCCGTCGCCGTACAGCAGTCCGCTGTCGAGGACCGATACGGTCGCCTTCTTCTCATCGAGGAATGTTCCGTTGACGCAGACGATCATGGGGTAGCGGGGGATTCCGTAATCGAGAATATACCGTAAATGATGTCCGTGTTCGCATCGAATGCGCTCTGCAACGTCAGTTCCTTCATCGCTTGGGCGTACTCCGCCCAGAGGGTCGCGCTTCCTTCGAGGACAAGGTCCAGTCCAAGCACGGGGATCAGCGTGTCCGCTTTGTCGCGCAGGAAGATCGTATCGAGGCCGAACGTGTAGAGGTTGCTCTCCGCGGTACACGGCAGTTCGTCGATCCCTGATTCATTATAGAAACGCTTCATGAGGTCGAGATAGTGCAGCTGATTGAATCCGCCCATGCAGTTGAGGCCGTAGTAGAGATAGACGACGAGGAAGAGCGTGAAAATGTTGGGCATGAGGAGGCGATCCTCCAATGCCTTTTTCAGTGCTGCCGGTTCGAGCGGGTACCTGAGTATGCCGTCGGCGGATTGCAGGGTGTTGCCGACGCGTTCCAGTCTGACGCGGTAGTTTTTGTCCGGCGTCAGCCCCCAGAAGAGATATGTTCCGAGTGCGCCCTGTCTTATGAACTCTTCCATTCGCGTGCACAGTGGCCGGATAAACGACGCATCGAATGCGGGATCGAAGAGTATTGCATGGAGAGGGGTTTTTGCGTCCATGTGATGATCGATGAGGAGCGCGTTCACGATTTCCTCGAATTCGATGTAGAGAAGATTTTTTGCGCGGACGTCCTGATGGAAAATTTCTTTCCACAAATCGAAATTGATTCTCGAAAATTGTTCGCAGAGGCTTTTCGATTGCAGAACTTCTTCCTTCGCATAGATCGATTGCAGGACCGAAAGGATTTTCTTTCCGTGCGGGTCTTGCAGTTCTTTCTTCCGCATACTTTTCTGCAGGGCTTCGCTGACTTTGTCGACGGCGGATTTTTCGTAGGGCTGGAAGTGAAAGACCGCGCTGTTGCGGTAATCGTGATGGAGAAGCGGATATTTCAACAGCCGATAGGTATCTCTGTCTTCCGCATGAAGCATGATTCCGCGCGGATAATCCTCGTTATTTTGAGAGACACTCGAGCAGCTCAGGACGATGATATTCTGAAGAAGCGGATCCTCCACATCCCCGCATCCGACACTCAACAGTGCGTTGGAGCTGATCACCAGACTCGACTGAGCCGATCCGTGATGGTCGGCAGACGACATCCAGAAATATTTTTCAAGTTGCTTCCTAACGCTGTCAGCGATCGTTTTTCCGAATCTCTTCCCCACCAGAGGTTCCATTGTCTTCAGAAATTCCGTGCGCCGCTCGCTGTGGGGTTCCGAGATTTTTTTGAGAGTTTCTGCCATGTACGCCGGCAGTGATAAGTGTCCGCTCTTTTTCAGTATTTCACCGAGCAACGGGCGTTTCGCAAAAATCGTTTCGAGCTTTGCCGGGTCGTTCACGCCGCTCTTGCCGAAAACAAGCATAGGATCCGCCGTATTCTAGTGGAATCGCGGTCTGCGTACACTAGCTTCTGATAGCATTATTGGGCGAATCGTCGGTTATTGACAGTATAAAACTTTTATAGTATATTTAGCCTAATGCGCACACCCTCCTGCTTGCCGTTTGAACTTGAAGATGTGCCACCGGAGAAGTGGCCTGAAACGCCCGTTGTTATTCATCACAACAGTCTGACCAATTTGGGAGACGGTGATGATTCCGGATACCGTGATGTGCCGAGAATTGTCACGGTCAAACCCGAACCGTTGGTACGAATCGATGGGGATATGTATGTCACGCCCGAGCTTGACGGTGTGAACATGTACGGTAGGCCCGATGATATGCTGAAAATGGGAGGCGGAATAGAAGGGGGCGGCATTCTCCTCCGTGAAACAATCGCCCGTACGCTCCGCGCAATGAATGCACAGATCAGGAAGGTGTTCGGTGGTCAGTTCGAACTCGTTCCTGCAGATGGTTACCGCAGTGCCGTTCGCCAGCAGTCCGTGTTTAAGTTCATGTTCCGCCGAAACGCCGACGCGCAGAAAATCGATCTTGGAACGGTGACCGACGAACAGCTCCTTACGCTCGGACGCTTCACGGAAACGAACGCATCTGCCGTATCGCTGAAAAATAACGAAATATTTCTGCAACTCATTGCAGAACTGGAACAGGATTCGGGATTTTTACCGCAATTTCAGGGCACTGACCGCAACGCGGCGGTACGCGATTATATTTCGGTCTCAGCAAATACCGGAATCGGCCGCGCGAAGCACATCGAGATCGAAACTGACACAGCGACTGCCCACGGCGGAGCCGGCGCAGTTGATCTGAATATCTGGGGACCGAGTCCGATCAACGGGAAGCGCGTTCCGCTGGTTCACACACCTGCAGCATTCGCTCATTCGATGTCCGGCACGCTTTTCCTGGAGAATGATGCTAACTTCGATGTCTTCAAACAATTGTGGATCAAACACGAAGAAGTCAGGAAACACATGGCCGAACTCGGATACGACTCGCCCGATACATTCACGTTCGAGAGAGACTGGAATATGCTGCGCATGGCACACCGCGTCCGTCATCATTCCTTTATCAACCTCGGTGTTCGCGGATCGTTCTACGACCCCAATAATCCCAATGAAGCGGGAGAAAACTGGCATTACCAGATCGGGAATATCGCCACCGTTGACGGCGTGGTTTATGCTTCTCCGCAATCCGCCGCGACGCACCCGGGCAGCGGCAACACATGCCATGTCAAATTGCGTCAGCCTGCCGGCAGCGAAGCGGTATGGGGAGCAAAGGATGCCTTTGCGTATGTCGAAGACCACTACGGTCACACGCCTGCGTAACGTTTTTACGCGATCGTAACGCACGGTACGATCTTGTGGTCGAGCCCCGTCAATTGGTTGATATCTTTCTCGGTGATGGAGAGCAAATCCTCCCGCCACTCCGCTTTGTCGTACGAAATCCGGTAGATTTCGGGCATCAGAGGATTAAGCGCTTCGCCGACGGTTGTTTTTTTGCAGACGTCGACGTAGGTCGACCAGCTGTCTTTGTTTCCGTGTAAAATCAAATCGAGTCCCGTCGCGAGCGTCATCTTGTCTTTGTCGTGGCCGAGGAAGGCGACCGTCGGGCCGTCGCACATTTCTTTCGTCTGTGCGCGGGCGCAGATCTCGACGCTCCGGTAATTTCCGAGATCGACGTTCATCTTGATGTACGCGTTCTTCATGAGCGTCAGATAGTTGACCTGGTTGAAACCTCCGAGACACTTGAGTCCGTAGTAGAAGCTGACGACCATGAAGTCGAGGAGCAGGCTCGGTATCAATTCCTTTCGCGCCATAGCGTCGCGGATCACTTCGGGGTTTAGTTCGATCTTGTACGATTCGTCCTGCGAGACGAGGTAATTTCCTTTGCGCCACAATTGCATGTTGTAACGGCTGCCCGGCGGCAGTGCCCAGAAGAGATAGGTGCCCTCCGCCTCCGCGCGCGAAAACGATCCGAAAATCCCCTCGAAGTAATCGTTGATGTACGGCTCGTACTTGGGATCGAAGAGCACATGGTTGATGATCGTGTCGTGGTAGAGATGATAGTTGGTGATCAGGCGGACGACGATGTCCTCGAGTTCGAGATAGATGAGGTTCGGGAGCGTGACGTTGCTCGCGGCGAAGAATTTTTTCCACAACTGAAAGTTCGTCCTGCTGATCTGCTCTGTATAGGAGCCGCATGCGAACAGTTCGGGCTTATCGTAGATCTCCTCGAAGAGCGCGCGGATTTTTTCGTACTCCGCGTCAAGAATGTCCCCCTTGGCGCGGTCGCTTTCGAGCGTCTTGTAGATCTTCTCGATCTGTGCCGGCTGGTAGGCGGGCAGCGTGTAGACCGCGGGCGGCCGCGTATTGCTGGAGTAGAAGCACGTGCGTCGCATGGGGGCCTCCTTTTGTGCTGTGTGGTAGAGCAGGCCGCGCGGAAGCGTATGGTTATCGACAGAAATATTCGCGCACGACAACACAACGATGTTCTGCAGGACGGGATCGGAATGCTCCATCTGAGACGCGGCTGTCAGGAGGTTGGAGTTTACGAAGAATGGATGCGTGACGGGACCCGTGTGGTCCGCCGTCGACACGAAGTAGTAGCGCTCGAGCTGCTTGAGCACCGATGCGGCAACGTCTTTCCCGAAACGTTCTTCGATGACTTCCTGCATGATCCAGAACAATTCGCGCTGGCGATGGGGGATCGTCGGACTGAGATTCACGTCGACGTACTCCTTGGCATATTCGAGGAGGGGCTTGTTTCCTTTCTTCTCGATGATCGAACGCAAAATCGGACGCTTGACCAGGACCTGCTCTTTCAGCTGTTTGAAGCGCTCGGGAAGGTCGTGGGTGCTGTTTTGATCCATGTGCTGGATAGGTTCCAAAAGGGGGAATTCGTCGTTGATCGGGGGAGTCTAGCCGTGGGCCCCAAAATGTAAAGACCGATGCGTGTACTTTCTATAAACAGGAGGATCGCTTAATGAATTCACTTTAATCACATCCATCCGCTCGTCGCAGACGGAATGGGTGCGTCGATAGTCTATGAACTTTATCCAAGGGGACATTCCCCTTAGTTTATCCTCACATTTCTTCCTCCATCGATTCCATGCACGATATCATTTGCCACCTGGAGAAAGATAGTATCATGATAGATACCACCGGAATATTCCGAAAAACCTCCTGCATAGTCCCATTTGGAAAAAAGGCTGTCTCGCAGTGTGATATCAGTTTGCACTGATGAAGTGCCATTCGCCCAGATTCCCCACGTACCATTTGTCACTACACCCAAGGAAAAGATCACATTGGAGAGGACTGCTCCGGGTGCTTCGCGGAAGTGAATGCCCATGAGTTCTTCCGTTTGAGGAATACGGATCATGCCGGCGGCTATGATATTCTGCAATAATGCATTGCTACCATAAATTCGGAAAGACGCCGGGCGCGTGTAGGCACTGGAAACAGTGGAGCCTCCTGTCCGGAGAACTTGAACGTTCTTGACGACTATATTTGCAGACTCAATCCATATTCCAGTATACCAATTATCGGAAGCACGGATATCTTCGACCTTGATATTTTGCGCAACTTTTTTGCCATTTTCAAATTTCGTACCGCTCAAAAAACCGCTGATGGTTCCATTGCGCAGTGTGATATTTGAACGGTTGTATGCCTCTACACCCGTTGCAATTGTGTTCGCTCCCGCCGTTCCGAGGATCTTGTATCCCTTCAGATCGAGTGTCACATTATCCGTAGTAATGGAAATGGCCGCACCGTTTGATCCGGCATACGCAAGGTCATTTGCCAGCCGGTAATTGCCTGCCGTGGCGATGACATACGGCAGACGGGTAATCACTGTGCCGCCTGTTGTCAGGTTCGGCACGTAATAGATGGAAGGACTTGGTGCAGTGATGACAACACCCGGATAAAGCGTGCGCCCGATCACTACGGTGCAGGCTCCGCCGCTGCTGATTTTAGCCGGAGGAGCAATACTGTCGGATACCCAGACGTATGCCATGGTCGTGGCGATGATTTTTCCAAAGAATGTAACACCGATGAACGCCGTTACCTGCGGTGCCTGCAGCACTGCCGTTGATCCCACGCTTCCACTTACCTTCAGCCAAATGTGTTGACCCGCAATCATCGTACCGAAGAAACTCTCTGTCACATAAAACTGATTAAAGTCATCGGTTGATTGCAAGAGTGCATCACCCGTGACATTTCCCGCAATTGTCCATTTGCCATACACACGCCCGTTCACCATAAGATCACCGGCAAGATTCCCCAGAATGACCACATCGCCCGTAAAATTGCCCCCTGTGCGTATAAGCCCCGTAGAGTCCAGATTTTTCCCGATCGTCACCTTTCCTGTCAAAGCGGTCCCCGTATCGATTGTGCCCTTTACATGATCGCGAATGACGATTGCCCCTGCAATGTCTTCCGTTGTTTTTATTGTTGTTTGTTCAGACAGTTCGACGATATGTAATCCTTGTCCATCGCTGTCGCCGGTAATCGACGTGACAAAGATGCCCCCACCCGAACTAAAGCCGACGCCACTAAACTTCTGCAACTCAAAACGCGAATTGGGAGCAGAGGTGGTATCCGCAAAAAGACCACGAATTATTTGACCGGATGCAGAAACATTTCCTATATGAATGACGCCTCCGCTTCCCGTGCTTCCGAGAATATCGTGTGACAGACCAATGCGGAAATCCGACGCCGCACCGGAGATGGCAATTGATCCTATTTCTTCACCATTTTCCATGTCTCCGTCGTCATCACCGATACCGTCTCCTATTCTTTCTTGAATGATCGCACTTCCGGTGCCTCCTTGCGCACTGATAACGACATGATCTCCGTCAGCATCAAAAAAAGAGAGCGTCCCCCCTACCGGGAGCACAGTGCCGGTGGCAAAGGCAGGTGGGGCTATCACGGCAATTGCCGTAGTACCAAAGACGAATAATAAACGTAAAGCGCATTTTGTGAACATAGTATTCATCCTAATGGCAACGCAAATACGCTGTCAATCGGCCTAGTTACGCGGACATTCTTATACAAGCTTCCATCAAAGAATGTACAATGTCCCGCATGCAGTATCACACAACCCACCCGCACTTCCGCGAATTGACGGCGGACGACGTGAAGCTCGTCGAGCTCGACAAAAATCACGCGTCGGAAAGTCTTTCGTGGGTGAAGGACCTCGACGTCGTGCAGTACATGGGAACGGATTTTCCGGATCCGACGGTCGAGGGTGAATTGGATCGCATCGAAGCGATACGAAAAAACGAAGACGAGTACAGCTGGATGATCGAGCATGAAGGAAGGATCATCGGCAATGTGTGCATCAATTCGATCAAAGAAACGTCCGGAAAATTCGGGAAGAAGGCAGGCAATCTGACCGTCCTGATCGGCGACAAGAATTTTTGGGGGAAGGGGTACGGCGCGAAAGTGTGTCAGGCGGTTCTCGACTGGGCGTTCAACGAGGCGAAATTCGAAGCGATGGCAGCCCGTGCACTCCAGGAAAATATTGCCAGCATCAAGACGCTGCATTCACTCGGATTCAGAGAAACCCGGACAGAACCGTACGAAGGATTGATACATGGGAAGCCCAGCAGCTGGCGGAATTTCAAGCTTGAGCGTTGATTGCCAATTCACTGGCAATGTTTGACAATAAAATGTGGCGGGTATAAACAAAAGTACTTGGTATCCCCATGTCCGAAGCGCTTTCCTATCATCAACTGGCACCCAACGGTGAATCTGCCATTTCCGTCGACAGATTGGCCGTATTACTCGACGAAAGCGGCGATGTACCGCGTGAAATGATTCTTGCCATACGCGGCGTCGTCAACTGGAGTTGTCTTCTGGGAGCTACGCCCGAAGCGTTGAACGGGGAAAGCGAAGCGGCGCGGAAGGACATGCAGGTGTATCTCCGCACGCTCGGCTTTTTGCCGGATAAAAAAGTGCTTTCCAGCGCAACGCGCTCCACCCCCGACGTGCGAGGAGCACGGGACAGGCTGCTCGGTCTGCTCACTGATCGTACATTGCAACCCGAGGAGCTCGTCGATGCCGATGCGGAAGAATTCGCGGAGCAGCAGCAGCTGACGTCATCGCAGGTCGAACTTCTCCAGTCCATCGTGCGCCACGAGCTCGCGCTCGACGACATCGATCTTCAGAGCTTGGTGGAGCAATTCCCTTTCCCGGTCACGCAGTACAACTACTTCGGCAGATTCATCGCCAGCAACAAAAGCGGACCCGAAAAATCGGCGAGGCACTTGCACATGAGCACGCCGTTTTTCGTGCGAATGCGTTCCTTATTGGAGGGGCTCTCGTTCAACAAAAAAAGATTTCTCGTCGTTCAAACGGTCGACAGATCGTTCGAAGAGGAAAACGAGTCAAAGAAGCCCCCCGTCAGACTCGAGTCTCCCGATCTCAACAAAATCCTTCACGCTTGCGTCAGCCATGCATCGGATTTTTACGGAAGTGAACAGGGTGATAGCGAACATCCGTCACTTGCATGCATCAAACTCCCCCGGTTGCCCCCTGTCTCTTCCTACCACATCAAGGAGGGCGAACACGCCGCGTTCGTCGCGGAGTTCTACGACTTTCTCATGACGGGTGATTGCGTCCATGACCTGCTCGACAAACAGGCGCTTTCCGTCGACGACGAAAAGGACTTCCAGAGACGGGTGAAAAAACTCGAAAGCAAGAAGGCGAGGCTCAGACTGCTCAAATCAATGAAGCCGGGAAAAACCGCCTCCCGCGTGGATCAATCCCGTTGGGAACGGCAGACGGGCCAGGTGGAAAACTCTATCGACGATTTGAATGAACGAATCAGTGAAATGAATCATAAAAGGAACGATACGAAAAGCGTTCTCCAGATTCTCAATGACAGGGCGACTATGGCCGATCTTGTCCGCTTCAGAGAGGAGGTCGCTGATGCCCGGAGCAAAGGGCAGCGAACGGTCTTCAGCGTGTTGGACGATGAAGACACTCAGCGGGATTCCAGAAATGACCCCCGTACCCATCATGCGTTTTTGCAGTATATGGACAGGGCCTACACAAGCCGTCATGAATCTCCGGGAATCAAATATGTTCAAAATGCGTCGATGCTTCTGAATGCCGACGCTGCGGGAATCCTGAAAAAAGGCGGCAGAAATTCCAAAGCGAGTCTCGTGAGTCAGCAACTGAGAGAAATTGAAATCGACAAATCCGAGATGAATCCCAGTCTGAGTTTCGTCGTCGACAATATTCTCCCCGAAAAAACCGATCCGGAATTGCAGATGCTTCTCAATCATCTGGTATCAAAACTCCAACCGCCGGGTGTTTCCCATCGGGACCACCTGACGTACGTCGTCAGGCAGTCGGCGAAGAAGCGGGATCTCTCGGCTGACGATTACCTCGCCTATGTCTTCGATCATGCGGCGATCATCACGCAGGAGCAGCTACGCAGCCTGCTGGAAGTTTTGCAGGAGCTGGGCATTCATGATCTTCCTCCGCGCTGCAAAGAGCTCGCGCAGACCCGTTTCCATCTGCCGGTGCATATCATCGAGCAGTACACGGACTACGTGCAGACATACAGGCCCGATCAGGTCGGCAAACTTCCCCCGCTTTTCACCAATCTTGCGACCCTTGGCCGGAGTCTGGATCTCGGTCTCGATTCCTACGGAATGGAGGAGGAAGTACGCAGACTCGAAAACCACCTTGCGCAAACGGGACTCGTCGCCATCGTCGACGGCACGGATTATCATCCGGAACTCGTGCGCGAAGTACACGGCGAGGCGATCAAGCATGATCAGGAGGCGACGACCGAAAAATGGGGAGATTATGTGCGACCCACGGAACGACTCATACGCGCTTTTTCCCGGCACATGATGGAAGGCGCCGTGCGCGACGAACTGAAAAATCATTCTCTCGTGTCGCCGCAAAAACCCGACAAAATGGGGAAAATACTCGAGCGTCTCTACAAGAAATTCCTCGGTATTGATCTCAATCTGACCCCCGATCTGTCGCATATAAACCGAGTGCTGTCCGATCTGACGATGTTTGATAGCAATACCATCATCGTCGTGAATGCGGACAACGTACGAGACATGGAACAGTATCGCCAGTTCATCGCGCTGCTCGAAGAGAATGAACTCAAAGTGATTCTGAGCATGCGCGAAGCAATGCCCGGCGTGCCTTCGGTCAACATCCAGCCTTTTCTCGACCACCAGATTCCCGCGCGGCTCGCGAATGAGGAAGAATCATTGCGAAGACATCTCGGCATCGATCAGCCGATCGATGCTGGTGTCCTGGAATTCACGGCGGACCAGGTGAAGCGCATGCGCAAGACCAACGACGACCCGCTCAACCTCAATCTTCAGGTGCTCAATGCCGCGGCGCAGCATGCGCGCATGGGGTCACATGAAAGTCTGCACAGGCAGGATGTCATTGCGGCCATACCGCCGATATTCCATCTTCCCGACGCGGACCAGATGAAAGAGCGTATCGCCGCCGTCGACAGCTTCGTCGAACGCGCACCATTGCAGATTTTCGGTCAGCAGGAGCCGATCAGAAAACTCGGTTCCAAAATCAAATCGCATATTCTCGGCACGCGTGATCCTTCGCGTCCACTGACGCTGCTCCTCCCCGGTCCGACCGGCGTCGGGAAGACAGAGTTGATGATCCATCTCGCTATCATGCTGAATATTCCGTATTTCCACATCGAGGGCGCGGAATTTTCGGAACCGCACAGTACGGCGCGCCTCGTAGGATCGCCGAGCGGGTACGTCGGACCCGATGAAGGAATTCTCTACAAGTTCCTCGATGACAATATCCTCGGACTGACCTTCATCGATGAAATCGAGAAGATGCACCCCGACGTCTATCAGGCGCTCATGAACTACTTCGACAAGGCGATGCTGACGGCCGGAAACGGCAAGGTGGTGAGGAGACCGGGGCATATCATCGTCGGTGCTTCCAATGCGGGCGCCGATAAACTGAATCGCCACATGACCGACCGCGAGCTGCGCGACGAACTCAGCGGTGCTTTCGTCGATCGTACCGGGCGCAAACGCCCCGAGTTGGTGCGCAGATTCGATCCGATTATGATGCTCGCGCTCGAGGGGCAGGACTTCGAACAGCTCATGCGTCACAACCTGCACGAAATCGGCAACAGATTCGGCTTCATCAATGCGAACTTGTCACTGGAAGGCGTCGATGAAACGGCTGTAAAAACCTTGTATGAAGCATCCAAGGATGTGTGTAACTATGATGAGCGGCATATCACGGCAATGGGATTCGGCGCGAACCTGAAACAGGTGGGCACGAAGAAGGGGGCCTATACGATGAATCCTTCGGATATCGTCGACAGCGGCTTCTTCTTCGATATGCGTCATGTCAGCAGGTCTCTCGATACGCTCGCAGGATCGTCCATTCAACGTATCGTTCAGGAACAGTACGAGTCGGGGCAATACCGCGACAGGGACCATGCACGCCGCGTCAGGCTCGTCGGTGTCGACGGTCTTATCGAACTGCAGGAAATCGGATCGCCGCACGAGGGCAACGGCAAGGTGGTGGCAGGGTAAACTAAGAAAAACACCCCCCGATGTGAGAGGTGTTTCTTCTTCACGATGAACATTTATTTCATTTCGATCTTCTGATAGGTGAAGCTGACATTCTCGATCGGACCGCCTCCTGCATCACCTGTGTGCGCGAAGGATGTAATGAAGACGTCGAAGAACGTTACTGTGTATCCTGCCTTGCCGTCTGATGCTGGCTTCGTGAGCGTCAGAGACTTCATTGCTCCTGCCTTGCCATCATTGGAAATACGGAAGAGAAGCGGTGTTGCTTTGTTGATGCGCTTGCGGATGATGAGCGGCTGATACTGACGGCGGCCAGTAGACTGACCGGAAGCAGAATCGCGTGGGCTCGTGATGCCCCAGCTGAACGATTCGATTACGACTTCGCCCTCAACACCGTCGATCTTAAGGAAGTAATCGGTTGTGGCCGCAGATGCGGTCGGAATATTCTGCGAGCCGCCGGCGGTCAGAGCCACGACGGCCATCATAACCGCGACTGCGCCCGCAGCGACAAATTTCAGAGCAACTCTCATAAGAAGGGAGGGGGGAAGAAATGCAAGAATTCATGATACGCCGGATACGGGGATTTACAATAAACGAGCATTGTCGTTGAAATGCGAGCGCCCTGTTTATTGAATACAAAATATGTTCTCATTTTTTGTTATATTAAAGCCATAAAACTAATTTTTTCTTCATTTTCCATAGCAAGAAATATTTTTCTTATTCCAAGCAGTAAAAAAGAACAGTTTTATGGAGCGGTCGTGGAATGAGTAAGCGTCCCAGCCTGCTATGACAGCGATTGCTGTTCGACGAGCACGTGACCTCGCGAAGTTTGTGCTACCATGGTCTATCATGCGCCGCCTGTCTTTGTTGCCGGCATTCGTTCTTGCTCTTCTGCCTGCATTGGCATGGGCGTCGTCGAATCTACCCAGCAATGTCATCACGGGCAGCGCGTTCATCGTGAACTACGATGAGAACGGAGGATTCGCCGGATGGGGATCGGGATTTTTTGTCGCGGAAGGAATCGTCGTTACCAACAGGCATGTTCTTGAAAATCGCAACCGCCATCGTGTCTATGCCGTCGGCGAGGATGAAAAAGTGAATCTTAAATGTTATGCGGAGTTCTGGCAGGGCGAAGTGATGTTCAACCCGGACGGTGACGTCGCGTACATTTACGCTGATCCCCCGTGCGATCACGGGATCTTGAGCTTCGCCGATGATCCGGTCTACGGTGACCCGCTCCTGGTTCTGGGATTTCCTTACAGGAGCAGGGAGACGATCCAGATGGTCGTCACGTCGGGGTCGATGCTTGGCCGTACGGCGGACGGCTGGTTCATCACCGATGCGCACATGGACGAGGGAAGCTCGGGCGGCCCCGTTCTCAACGGAACGGATGTTCTGGGCGTCGCAGTCGCGAAGGGGATCGACGACGTCGGCGACTTCGTCGAGGCATATTTCATTCCTTCATCTGTGATAGAAAACGGTCTCATCAACACGAATGATTCGCGCTTCGCCTATACGCCCCGCAGCCGCGCATCGTCTTCTCGCAGTTCTTCCACGAGTTTATCATCTTCAAGTTCATCGCGATCTTCCGTACGCAGTTCGTCTTCGCGGCGGTCATCCGCGGCACCATTGGTCTTCCGTGACGTGTCGCGCTCGCGATCCGGGTACGAAGCGATTCTTTCACTCTACGAACGCGGCGTCATCAGCGGTTACACCGACGGGACCTACCGTCCGGACAACGGCATCAACCGCGCGGAGTTCATCAAGATTCTCATCGTCGGTTTCCGTCCGGAGGAATTGGATGACGAAACAGATTGCTTCGTCGACGTCCATGACGAGTGGTTCGCGCCATATGTCTGCGCTGCCAAGCGCCTCGGGTGGATCGACGGTTATCCGGACGGCACGTTCAGGCCTGCAGAAGAAATCAACCGCGCCGAAGGAATAAAGATCGTGACCGGAGCATTCGGCGGGAGTGATCGCCGGGCGACCGACCTTCCGTCCGATGTTCGTGCGGGCATGTGGTTTCGCCCGTACGTCGCGATGGGTGTCGACATCGGCATCGTCGATCCGGATGAGCGCTTCCATGCAGGACTCGATCTGACGCGCGAAGATGCGGCGATATGGATCTACGGTGCGGGGAGATGAGAAATTTATTTAAAGTGCTGTAATCCCCGCTGCATGTGCTCACCGGCGCCGGAAGAAGTTGAATGATTATCGCACGCTGTGAAGAGGAAAGAGGCTGCAAGCAAAGCGGACAAGAAATATCTCATGTTTCTGGTATACTCCGGCCGCATGAACATGTTCAAGGCCACGAAGGCAAAGACCGTGAAGGAATACCTACAGGCTGTGCCCCCTGATCGGAAGGAGGTAATGGAGTTTTTGCATGCGTTCATCCAAAAAACATTGCCAAAGCTCAAGCCCTACTTCGGGTACAACATGCTTGGCTATGGTTCCTTCCCGTATAAAAACAATAAGAAGGAGATCATGACATGGCCGGTCATCGGGCTCGCAAATCAGAAGCAGTACATCAGTCTCTACGTGTGTGCCGTTGTGGACGGCAAATATATCGCTGAAACGCATAAGAAAGATCTGGGAAAGGTGAGTGTGGGGAAGAGCTGTATCCGTTTTAAAAAGATAGAAGATGTGAATCTCGTGACACTGAAAAAAGTCATCAAGCTCGCAGAAAAACATCCGGGACTGGCCGGTGTAGGTGCGCAGAAATAAGTACGTAGTCTGGCGCATACTGCTTTGGTGTGTATTATGAAGGCCTATGGATGCAACCAACTCTCCCCGCACACGACCGCTCTACCGAAGCACGCAAATAGTCTGGTATATCCTTGGATTCATCGAGGTCCTGTTGGCTTTCCGCTTCGTCCTCAAACTGCTCGCGGCGAATCCCCAAGCTGGCTTCACGAATTTCATTTACGGTATCACGACGCCATTTGCCGCACCGTTCCTGAATGTATTTCGGATTTCCCGCGTTGAAGGAAATGTCCTTGAGTGGACGACGTTACTCGCCATGGCAGTGTACTGGGTTGTCGCATGGGGAATCATCAAGCTACTCGTCATGGGTAAGCCGGTCTCGACGCCCGAAGCCGCGGTCAAACTCGAGCGGCAGGACAAATGAGGAATTCTGCGCGGTTCAAATCCATCGCGAATTTTTGGGACATATTTTCGTCCTCGTCCCTTTCCGATGATATAATCCGGCAATGCAGAAGATCCTCCCTCATCTCTGGTTCGATACCCAAGCAAAAGAAGCGGCGGCGTTCTACGTGTCTGTCTTTGGCAAAGGCTCGAAGGTCACGAATGTCACGACGCTGCACGACACACCGGGTGGTGATTGCGACGTCGTGGGGTTCGATCTGGCCGGTTATTCCTTCATGTCGATTAGCGCGGGGCCACTCTTCAAGTTCAAACCGTCCATTTCGTTCATGCTCAATTTTGATCCGTCGTCGGACAAGGATGCGCGTCAGCATCTTGATGCACTGTGGGAGAAGCTTTCGGATGGGGGCATACCGCTCATGCCGTTAGACAAGTATCCTTTCAGCGAACGTTACGGCTGGATCAAGGACAAGTACGGCGTGACCTGGCAACTCATCCTCACCAAGCCCGAAGGCGAGCCGCGTCCATTCATCATCCCCTCGCTGATGTTCACGGGCGACATGACCGGCAAGGCCGGCGAGGCGATAGATTTCTACGTGTCGGTGTTCAAGGATTCCAAGCGCGGGATGTCCGCACCCTATCCGCCCGGTGCGGCGCCGGAGAAAGATGCAAAACTCATGTTCGCCGAGGTCATGCTGGAGAAGCAGTGGTTCACAGCGATGGATAGCGGCCACATGCACACATTCGGGTTCAACGAGGCGATCTCCCTTATTGTGCGTTGCGAGAGTCAGGAAGAGATCGATTATTACTGGAATAAACTTTCCGCCGTTCCGGAATCCGAGCAATGCGGATGGCTGAAGGACAAGTACGGTGTCTCATGGCAGATCGTCCCGGCGAGTATGGACGAAATGATGACGAGCGGCGACGATGAAGCGATCGCCCGTGTCACGCAGGCATTTATGCCGATGAAGAAGTTCGACCTTGCAACACTCCAGAAGGCGTACGATGGAAGGTGAAGCGATCATTATTGCTCGACGTTTATTTCAGCTTTTTTAACAACCCTTTGCGTTTGATGATATTTTTGTAATCCCATTGGATGTCTCTGGATTTTTTCAGCCATCGAACAAGGTCTTTCGTATTGATCTCTTCGGCTGAGGTGTACCGGGCTTCCGCCGCCTTGAAGCTTCCTTCTTTGGCCAGGGAATCTTCATCGAACGATTGCCCGCTCCAGAAGAGCAACCGGACGCAGTCCTTCAATTTGTGGTACCCGACGAGAGATTGTTGCTATCAAAATGAGGAAAAAATTCAAAATTATTCAATCCTAGAGCGGAAAAATCTTGTAGCCCAACAGTGTTTTGATCACCACCAATATCACTGTCGACCGAGGCTATAGTGATAGTTTTGGACATCAAGATGCTGCCCGCTGAAACACCGATTAAAACGCCGCCATTTTCAACGAATTTTTGGGATCAGTAAGTTTTCCTGTGGAGCGATAAGTATGCAAAAATAGGGGGCATGCAACCCACTCCCCAAGAACATGCACTCTCTCTTTTTCTTCCAGAGAGAACGCTGCACTACTTCGACATCGTCTCCGGGAAGAAAACGAGCACGCACATTGCAATTGTCTTGGAGGAAAAGAACAATCCTCCTCTCGAGGAGAAACATCGGAATCTTCCGGTTCAATCGAAAGGATTTTGTGACATCACTATTTCTGATTTTCCCGCACGAGGAAGACGGGTGGATCTGACCTTTCGCAGACGACGCTGGCAGGTGGGCACGGAGCTGCTCATGCGGGACATTCCGATCGCAGCGGAGGGGACCAAACTGGAGAAGGAATTCGCTCTTTTTTTAAAAGAGTACCTGTGACACGGAGCCCATCGCTCTCTCCACCATTGCAAAAGCGAATCTGCTTCACTCCAAAGATTTTGTCAGAATCTACCGAGATCGGCTGAGCGATTTCCGGACATGGAAGGAAAAGGATCACGCAGACAAGTGGTTGCTTCCGCTGAATCATTCAATGCCAAGATCAAGAACTTCCGAGCACTCCAACGTGGAGTACGCGATGTGAAATTCTTCCTGTACCGCCTCTCAAAGCTTTATGCATGAATTGTGTTGTGATTATCTTAGGCCACTGAAAGTCTTACTGATCCAATTTTTGGAGCACTGGTATAAAATCTCGTCTTTTTAATAAATGTAAAAAGGAGAATGTATTTCCTCCAGAAAGGAATATTGCGTCGCAGGATAATAATTCAGGAATTTTTTCCTGATCATATTCTCGATCAATGTCGAAGTAGAGCAAATCAGATACGCCAAATTGTTTATACCAATCAACTTTTAGTTTGAAATACTGCTTAGTTAGATCAGATTGCGATGGAATATATGCAATTTTTGGCTTATTTTCCCCGAAAAAATCCAAGAAAGCCTCATCAACTTGAGTGTTCTTACTAACTTGGTCGCTATGTAGGATTATTTTTTTCATGGTTTACCGTATCTGAAAGATAAAATTTGCCCAATATTACTATTCTTTATTCGAATGTTCTACCATAATTAGCAATTGCTTCTGCGAAGCGTGTGCCATTAACAATTACGGCTATCGTTGCCACTTTGAAACACTTAAAGCAGCCGGCGCTTTTCGCAGGCGTATGTTCGATATTCAATACCTTTTGCGGGAAATGTTGACCGATGCATTTATGGCACAAAGGGGGCTCCGTGATATTGAGCAACTGACCGACCGGCAGGAAGATGCACTCTTGGAGCTGCGCAGAAACTCTATAATGATGACATGCCAAAGAGCGCAAAACTACGCTTGGAGAATATGGAAGACCGGCAAGATATCGAGAAGTATCTGGCGAAGAAGGTGAAGATGACGGATCTCTATCTGGCCTTGATTACATAAAGGGAGTGAACATCTGAAAGTAATTGGTGTAGTATTTTATCATGCCCTCCGATTACAAAAAGTTCGAGGTCGCGTGTAAAAAAATCACAAAGGAGAATGCGATACCTGCCATTTAGCATTCATTTGTTCCCTATATGCCCACATTTCTCATTTTGAGACCATCGCGATCTTCCTTGAAGCCCTCTACCAACAGCTCCACTACTACAACACCAAGCGCATACACACCTCATTGAAGACAACACCGAAACAATACAAAAAAGATCTGTTCTTAGTTTCTAGCAATGTGTCTTAAGAAAGGGGTACTTGCCAATTATCTATGTTGGTAATTTTAGGACATGAAGCAAAGAGGTTGAGCTTATGCGGCCTATTGAATGACTATGTTTGACTTCCCAAGTTAGAGAAGAACCAATTATAAGACGGGGAACTCTATGAACTGATCATCATTGGGATTGATCTCAATTTCTCCACTTTGATTAAACAGCCATACAGATTCATTTCCAATAATACGCATTTGATTTTCTTTCACTACAATGCCGCTAGCCTCAGGTATAGCAATTATTGGGGTATTGAGTTCGGTGATTAGCCTTTGAGCAGTTGCCGCAGAAAAAGCCTCTTTGCCCTTGTTGAAATGCGGGAATACGGAATAGCCATGCAAAACATTTAGCCCCTCAAATGATTCAACAATGGGTTCTGTTCTTCCTCGAACTTCTTCAGCTGTCCTTATATCTTTTCCAAGAATGATTGCTCCGGCACTACCCCCATAATATGCGCCACCCTTCTTGATAAACTGCTTCAGTAAAGCATCAAAACCTGTGGTTTTAATATGAGGGAATTAGTCGCAAATTGAATATAATTGAACAGATAAAAATTGCGCGGTATTCACCACATTTTTTGGAATCTCTTGAAGTTCCTTTTGCATAATCAAGTCTGAACCATGCTAATAAGCATATCTCGTGTGGTTTGTAGATGTTCCTCCGAAAGATTTCGACCGTCATCATCCCAGCTATGATAGACACTAAATAGGCCATTTTTTCCATAAATATCACCAATGACGACACGAATTTTTTCTTGAACATCTCTAAAATTATGTAGTGGAATAGCAGCGTGGCATATTCCTACATCAGTTTTAGTATTCATAATAGTTGGCGCAGCATTTCCAACACTGTCAATGACTACGATTTTATCAGCCTTTTCAAAAAGATGCGGCATAGCCTTTTCCAGCGCCCTGTAGCCGTTACCCCAGTATAATTTATCATAGGAAAGCTCTTCAGTTCCGCAAATTGCAAACAGTACATCCTGCATGTTCTCTCTCAGATTTGCAATCGTATGTTGCACAACAGCAACTCCCGAAGCATTGTCCAGAGCTCCTTTGTTAATCGAATCGTAATGCGTAATGAAAAGCTTTTTTGGATTATCGACATTTCCGACAAGGATATTCCTTCCGGTATGGCTCTGTTTTTCTACCTGAACGGAACCTTGAAAACTGACTTTTCCGTATTTTTTCATCGCCAATATTTTTTCTTGAATATGTTTAGCTACAGCTAAAGCTGGAATGCGAAAGAATGTTGCAGGAGATGCAGTTGTTGAATATGGATTATGAGCAATAAGACTCGAATAATCTTCATATAAATACGGTGATGGGCATGTTGAGTCTGTAATTCCAGCATGACTTCCGATATCACCGCCAACTAAACTGCAGCCTTCAACATCAGGAGATTGATAGAGTGAGCCTTCTAGTTCTAATCTGGCACTGTGAATTATTGGAATGATTGTTTCATATTCTTCCACTTTGAATGGTATGCCTTCCTGTTTTAGGAAATGCATAATGTATTCAGATGTTTGTGTCTCACCTTCCCCTTGTCTTGGAGAAAACTGACACACATCGTCGATGATTTGCTGCATATCTTTCATAATTACTGAGGTAAGAAAATACAAAAAAATCTCCACCGCTGGGAAGGGTGGCTAGTGGTTGCATTCCTTATTGTACGTTATGCATCACACGACCACGCTTCCGCTCTAAGGAGCAAGGTAAGAAGCGCGAGGCTTGTGGAGTGCTGAGACATGACTAGTAAATTTTACATTTCTCCTCAAAAAAGTCAATGACTATACCTAAACTTTACATAATTAAATAAAGAATCTTCGATCCTTAGGACGTTTCTGCCTCGAATTCAATATGGCTCCCCGAATCCGACACTATTAAAACAGTTCTTTCAGATGGAGGCTACTGCATTCAGCTTCAACGAAGTCTCTCGGTTATCTATTTGGATAGCAGTCAGTGACAATCAGTATTATTCAATTGTATAATTTGAATGTATGTTTCCAAGTTCGAAGAAATCTATGCAGGCCAAAAAATCAAAACTCGTCGGTGGATACACCATTAAGTATCATTCAAATGGGGAAACAATTTGGTCAAAAGGAAAAATAAAAGACAGTAAACCGAACGGCTATTGGGAGTGGTACCGAATTGATGGAACATTAAAACGCTCCGGTAACTTTAAGTCCGGAGAGCCTGTAGGTGAATGGGTTACATACGATGCAAAGGGCGAAGTCTATAAAGTGACACACAAATAATTTTTGAAGAACGAAGAATTGGCTCCCCGAATCCGACACTATTAAAAACGTCTGTGCTGATAGAGGCTATTGTGAGTCCTTTCAGTCAATGGTTGAGAGTTTAAGGCTTTCCGCTCCTCATCAATCTACAGCTATCTCAGACGCGAAACCTCCGATACTTGCCGATATTTTACGGGAGTAAGCGTATAAGGAATGACATAAGGGCAATGATACATATTTAAAAGTTAAAAAATTGCTAAAATATAAAGCATATGAGGCTCAAACCTCGGGCATCAGTCCTACAACGGCTCCATTTACTCATCCAATACTCGGATGATTTCATGAAAGAGGTACAGGATAAGAGAGCAAAGTATTTGGAGGAATTTCCGCTCAAACCATTTGTCAAAGAACCACCAAGGAGCTACGAACAGATGATGTCTCCAGTAAAAACCTCACCTGAAGACTCGGTACCAAAAATGCTTGACCGTGTACACGAGTACTCCGAGAGTTTATGCGATAATTTCTGTCTTATTTGGCCACAAGATCTATCCGAGAAGAAGACAATAACGGAGTTGCTCAGTTATTTTATTATGCATGGGGTTGGACCCTTTAAGGTGAAAGAAGACCAAGAGTTTCAACGATCAGTAAAAGTTAAAATTGGCTTTGGAGAGAATTCACTTCAGATAACAATTGTTTCACCCATAAGTAAGAAATCTTTGATGGATATGTGGCCATCAATTTCACTTCTACAAGAAAAATTCTTATTCGGTGCCGATTCCAAAGATCCAAAGGAATTAGCCGAATTTATGCTTTCGCTAGATCGTGCAAAATTGGCGGTGGGGAGGGATAAAATTGCTACCGAATATCGGAAAATAAAGAAACGACAAGCTGAGCAATTTTCGGATTTAAGCAATAAATATATCCACACCCCTGAATTCAAGCGCGATGATGCACGGCTGCACGAACTTGGTAAAAAAATTTATGAGCGCGAAATCTTCAAAGAAAACCCTAAGCTGCAACTTGATGATGATCTGGAAATACTACGGCTTTATCGTGAGTACGGAGAAAATGCCGAAGAGGAATATAGAAAAAGAAAGTTAAGTGAATACTTGGGGAAACAAAAATTAAAAATTCCGAGCGTCGAATTGTGCAAATCTACTTTTCCTGAATTAATTATTAAATATTGTCCGAAGCTGGTAGACATTAGCTTCAACGAGATTGATAAGCAGCTTAGGATAAAAAACTTCTCACAACGACTTGAAGAAATGCAGGAGGCGTTTTGCCTGAAGTAGCCGAAATACGACATTCACAAAATGTGGTGGTCTGACTGGAGAGCTGCCCAGGAATATTAATGTGGGCATGCACAGAGAGGAATTCGTCGAAGCATTGGCATACGCACTCCTAGCCCAGCTAGGTGCTATCGAAGACCCATCTGACTCCCTAGGAGCCATGGATTTATCGGATAATTGCCTCTCGGATTCCGAGTTGAAGAAGCGTGCTAGTAATGACACAGCAACAACATCCACACAAACACATGATTAATAGCAAGCAGAAGCCATTGGCTATGCCTATGAAGCTTGTACGAAGGTTACGTCACTTCGGGCTTGATTATATGACCCTGAATTTAGGCTTATTATCCAGCTATCCACAGACACCAAAAGGCATTTCATTTTTAAATTCTATTTTTGATTTGCCTCATAACACTACGAATGCTTCAGAGTACAATTCTTTTGTGTGGGGTGCGAGTAGCGAAGAGGTGAACTTACAGTTTTCGTCCCTTGGGAAAGACCAGGTAATTTATGTTTACCGAGGAGAACATAAAATTATGTCTCTTCGGAAAATAAGCAGTAACAGCAATATGCCTCCAACCGCTAAAGGCAGGTACCAGTTTCAGATAAACTTTTATGGGGCGTTCTTTGCACTAGTGCGTAGCGGGGACTTCATTTTTCAGGACTATTGGCATCCATTCTTAAGCGATATTCAAGACGGCCATATCAGACATTCTCTCTCGCGAGTAGACATCTGCGCTGACATCGAAAACGCAGACGTTAAAAGCATCCAGCGTTCGATTAAGCAAAAGGGAAGGATGAAGGCAAGTTCAGAGCTGGAAATTGACGACTTAACGGGTATTCCCGAAACTGTTTACTTTGGCTCTAAATCAAAGGACTGGAAAGCTCGCATCTACAACAAGACCAAGGAGATTTCAGCGAAACACAAAGGAGACTTATACGCTGATTACGTTACGTCGGACTGTATCACACGAGTCGAAATAGAGCTGCACAGTAAGCCCTGTCAGGAATACAGCATAACGCTTAATAGGTGCTTAGACTTAGGATTCCTGTTGGGTGTCTATGAGAAGCACTTGTCCAATAGAGTCGCACACTGGGGCATCTTACGATTTATTAAAAGCGAGTTACAGAAAACTGGATGTAAACCGATACCAGCAGAGCGAATCAAATTGAATCATAACCAGCTTAGTAAGCAGGATTATTTCAGACGCACGGTGAATAGTGTCAAAGAGTGCGCCAGACGTTCAGGGTTTTCAGCTCAAGAAGTATTGAAAGAAATAGAGCTAATTCTTCCTGTCTCAAACTCCCCGTGAATATTGTTAAGTAAAGTAAACACTGGCTATGACAAGCCAAGTATACCATTGATGATTAACGCTTATTATTTTCTGATAAATTATATATGACGCAATTCTATCTAAATGCACGGCTCGAAATCCTGAAGCCTCAACCTGCCTTCGGTGACTGTCAGGTACTTGTCAGAGAACCCTTGGTTACCCGTGGCGGGCATATAAAATTAGGAGTGCGATTAAGTTTTATGTCTACTCCTGACACTCCACGGCAACAAAAAATGAAAGATCTGCTAGAGCGCATGAGAGCTACCAAGGCAAAGATGGACGAGCTTGAATACGCTGCTTACGTCCTAGACAGGCAGGGCAAGATTACAGAGGCAGTCAGCAAGGCGCGTGGAGCAGAATTCGCTAAGGGCGTGTGGCGCGGCCTGGATGCCGAGTACAAGCGACTCTGGAAGCGGCAGCGCAATCAGCGCCGACCTATATAGCACTATATGTGGGATTATTTCACCATTGAAAATGACACCCTTAAACAGGCAAAACCCTCTAAAGCGGTGACAGCCTTAATCAATGAAGGTCTTATAGTGCTAAAGAAAAACTCCCAGCAACGTAAATTTTTAATAAGAAAGATTTGGCTCCCCCGACTGGATTCGAACCAGTAACCCCCTCGTTAACAGCGAGGTGCTCTACCATTGAGCTACAGGGGAATGACCGTAGTGTATCGATGATGTGAAGATTCCGCCGAGCAGATTTTTATTACGCCTTCGCTAGCGAAGGCTAGGCATTGAGCTACAGGGGAATAATGAGTTGTAATGGACGTTTTTCCTGCTTGTTCCATTCGTTAGGTGGATCCTTCGCTCTCCTACGGAGAGCTACGGCCTGCAGGCAGGGGAATAAGTGGTGATGGGAAGAAGCGATGACTACCCGATCGAGCGGGTTGTTTATGGATGCCGCGCAAGCGCGGCTGGGCATTGAGCTACCCGACTTCGCTCCTTCGAAGCTTCGCCGGGCAAGCAGGGGAATGAGGCAAGGTGAGGCTCCAGCGCAGGGGACCTGCGCTTCGCCGCGGATTATTTAATGAATGATGACGGAAGGGAAAGAGCAAGCTTCCACACTCAAAACCGAGGGCGGAGTGCGGAGCGCGAGCTTAGTATACTCAAACCAATGGGGCAAGGGAACGCAATTCGTCCTTAGATTGCACACCCTTTGTGGCTGCATTTGACCCTGTTTGCCGCGATCCGCGCGTAGACGATCCTGCCGACCGGCGCGACGACGGGCAGATAGAGGAGCGGGGCGGCGGGCCACAACGGGGGCGTACTCCAGGCCATTTTCCGGAAGGCGTCGAAGCCCGTTAAATAACGAGCCTGTCCTGAGCCTGACGAAGGATCCGGCAGTTTGATATGCATCGACTTATCCAATGTTTCTTCCGTGACATCGGGTGCGATTTTTTTGCGGGCTGCAGTGTCGCGGAAATTCACGTACTCGAGCCGGCCGAGCCAGTCGACGATCGTGAGGAAGAAAATCGCGCGCGTGCAGAGTCCGCAGCGTCCGTCATAGAGCACGATGATTTTTTCTTTCTTCTTGCGGTTCAGGAATGTTTTCGCCCAGGTGAAGTCGTCGTCGCGCAGCAATCCGAAGTATGACGTGAACACGGCGAGCGAAAATGATCCTGCGTCCATGATAAGGAGTATCCCGCCGTGGAACATGATGCCGACGACGAGCAGCAGACGTTTGAGAGGAATTTTTGCGAGCGGGCCAAGAACGACGCGCGCGACGCGCTTGGGGATGAGCAGCAACGCCCACGACGCTTCGAAGATCAGACTCATGTAATCCGCGAGCGCGGTGAACGGCAGGATGAAATTGATCACCCACCGCGGCCAGCGCGTGAAGACCGGATGATGGAATGTCGCCGAAATAGCCGTGCCGTTCAGCCACATCGTCCCGAGGAACTTATACCAGAGGGAAGTCAGGTAGAGGACGAGAAGCTGCCACAGCAGTACCCGCCACGGCCATATCGGCATGGTCGGGGGCGGGAGGAGCGCGCGGTGTTTTTTCCAGTATGCCCACTGCTGCTCCAGTCGGTGCACCGAGTAGCCGTGAATGTTCGGGGCGAACATGAGGATGAAGCCGAGATTCCGGAACAGCGTGTCGCCGCCGCCGAGAATCATCGTGTTTCGCTCATGGAATGAATAGAGAAGTACGACACTGATGATCGTCGTAATGCGCGGCCAGAGGCCGATCATCATGCAGAAGAGAATGCCGAGGAAGAAGAGGTACAGCATGAAGACGGCGGACGGTTCCGTGACGTAATCGAGGACGCTGAAACGCAGATTCCATCGCATGAAGACTTCCTGTACATCGCGCGGAAGAATTCCTTCGTTGGCGTAGTAGAAGATGACGTCATTCCACTGCATCAGCAGGAATGCGCCGACCCAGAACGCCCAACTGACGCGCATCATCGAAAATCCCCGCGCCGTGATCGGAGCGAAGAAGAACGCATCTGCTGAGCGAAGAATCTTCATCGGGTGGCGGGGCATGCGGTCGTGAATCCGGTGTAGATCGTGCTGTCGGGTCTCCATGTTTTCCACCATGCGGCAGCGGCGGGCCGCTCGAGCTGGGGAATGACATAGTACTCGTACTGCAGGCGGATCGGCGTCCCCGCCGCAAGACCATGTTCCGCGCAGTGCAGATGCAGGTAGCGGTTCGCGATCGGCGAGGGATTGTTGCTGAATTCATTGAGCATGTTGCCGAGCATCTTGAATTGTACCGCGTGACGGAAAATCGAGAACGATCCGGCTTTGATCGTGCGCAGCTGCTTCCACAGTCCGTCCTGTTGATACTCGATGTGATAGATCGTGACGCGGCGCAGGGGATCGGGCGCGAACAGATTCCACAACTGCCACTGGCTCGTCGCGAGCATGTAGGGCGTGACTATCGGGTGAATTTTTTCCTTTACGTATGTATTGAGAGGGTTCTGCGACTCGCGCGGGAAGGCATACGTTGCGACGGCGAACATGTGCCAGAGCAGCAGGACGGCGAGCACGATCTTCCCCATGGCCTTGAGAAACTCTTTCATTTTTTCTGAATCGGACGAAGCACGACGATCTCCCGCCCGACGAACTGGTCGGCGCGGCGGTAGACGATCGAGGGGTGTTCCGGCGAATCAGCCTGCGCGCCAGACGGCAGCACCGCTTCGAATCCGATCTCCGGCAGGGCTTTCCACACGCGTTCGAGGCGAACGGGGCCGGCTTTCACGTACCAGACGGGGAACATCGCGACGACCGGAACATTCGGCAGCGACGCGGCGACGTTTTTGAGGAAGGCGATTTCGAGCGCGTCGGATTCTGTGCGGTACTTCGACACGTCTTTCACGTTGGGGCGGTCGTTGAGCGCCGGCCCGAGCATCGTTTCGGTCACGATGACATCGGGATGTTCCTTGAGAGCAAAGGGTTTGGTCGCGTCCTGCTTCCAGACCGTGCTCGGGACGTCGCGCTTCTTGATCTCGAATTCCTTCCGGATCCAGTCGAGATTTTTTTCGCAGCCGTTGACCGCCTTGAGCGACGCGTCGGACGCGAGCACCGTCCAGCCGCGCAGCAGCGCCTCCATCGGGATCACGCCCGTGCCGCAGAAGGGATCGAAGACTGTGAGCGACTTTTTGGCTTTGGGATTGGCCTGGCGGACAGACCAGTCGCCGAGATTCAGCAGGATCTGCGCAAGTTTTGGGGGCAGCAATCCCGCGCGCGTGTCGCGGACGGGTTTCTCCATGTCGCGCTTGGTGTAAGCGTCGGGGTCCTGCGCCGCGATCGTTCTGCCGATCCAAATAAATCCTTCTTCATCGGCGAGGACGATGATCTCGCAGCCGTTCTTTCCGGTGATCAGTCCTTCATCATGCAGCTGTACCGAGACGGGAGGTTTGCGTTCGTTGCCGATGTAGCGGGCGGGAATGCCGCGTTTCTTCAGCGCGTTTTTGCAGTCGCGGTAGAGACGGTGGATCAGTCCGCGGTCGATGCCGAAGCTGCGGATGCTGAACGTCACTTTTCCTTTCACGTTCTTCACTTCCTCGAGAAGAATCTGCGGAACATGGTCGACCGACGGATTTTTCGCCGCTTCGCGCGCGAGAAGGAACACGCCGCCCCACGTATTCAGATGTTTCGTTCCGAGTTCGAGATCGCTCGTGAAGAGCACGATGGAAGGCCCTACCGTCCGCACCACTTTGAAATCTGGGATCGAACTCGCAAGCTCCGCGACCGTGATGGACGGGTGATTGCCGAGGAAAGCTGCATATGTTGTCATGTCCTCAGCATAACGGTACCAAGCTCAGGAACGAAGCTCGTCAATCGCCTTTTTTTGTTTTCCCGCAAGTTCATTGAAAGCCCGCACGAATGGCTTCGCTCCCTCGCTCAAAAGCAGCGTCGCCAGAAGGACGACCATCGGCGTTAATTGGACGAGACCCCGCGCATAGCCGGTCTGCATCAGCGCTTCATGCGAGAGCGCCGTAAAGAGGAAAAGAACGCCCTGCCCGAGGTAGACAATGAGGAAGAACGCGCTTAACACCGCCGCGCCCCCAAAGGCATACCGCCACCGCCAGATGAGCAGCCCGAAGAGTACAGGGAAGAGGAAGAGCCAGTTCCCCTCGAAGAACGTGTTGACCGCGATCGCCTGCAGGACGTTTTCCTGCCAGCTGAAGCCGAGTGACGTGATGGGTTTGGCGTTGCCGAAGGTGAGGCCGTTCGTCCATTTGAAGACGAGCCACGGCAGGGCGATGACCGCGATGAGGCCGGCGTACCAGAGCACGACTTCGATCGCCTGCTTTGCCGACAGTTTCCGCTGCTTCACGAGCAGTACGAGGCTGACGCAGAGAATGAGAAGCATCGGTGGCAGGTACACGATCAGCCCTTCGTTCTTCGTGAAGGTGAGGAGCGCGGCCATGAACGCTCCTATCCGGAAGAACGACATGCGTCTCGCGGCATCGTCCGCCGTGATCGCGGCGTAGAGCATGCTCGCGGCGAGGAAGACGTGGATCGACACGAACGCGTCGGCGTAGGCGTTCGTTCCGTGCATGAGATAGAGCGGAAGACTCGTGAGAATGTATGTCCCGGTCAGCGACCATCCGAGCGACAATTTCCGGCGCAGTGCGAAGAACACGAGGAAGACGGCGCCCAAATACCACACGATGTGAATGCTGTTGATGAGGCGGTCGTCCCATTGACGCGCGATGGTCGAGAGCCAGGTCTTCGCCAGCGGGACGGTCGGCGGATACGAGCTGACGCCCAGCGGGGAGGTCAGCGGATCTTCGCCCGGCATCGCGAGCGTCAAGGCTTCATCGAAGTAGTAGACCTTCGCGCGGAGGTTCCAGTTATCGAGGGTGTCGTCGAGATATGTCGGGACGAGGAGGAGAAACGTGATGCCGGTCACGAGTAATTTTACCGCGACCCAGACCGCGAGAATGCCGACGACGATCTTCGCCCAGCGGGGAAGTGTTGAAGACGGCGCGGGCAGGGGATGCTGCGACGGAATTTTTGGCAGCACGACCCATGCAATTCCGAAGATGATCAGACACAGCAACTGTACCGAGAGGAAACACGTGAAGTTCAGGGGAAAACCCGCGAGAGCGGTCGCCGCGAAGGTCACAAGCATCGTGAACGTCAGTCCGGCAACGCATCCCATCACCCAGCGTTCGGTCCGGAAGAGCACTTTTTTGTTCCGTTCGAGCAGCGACAGCATCAGCCAGCCGTTGAGAGTCGGCAGGATAAGGCCAAGGGGGAGAATCAGAAACAGCATCAATCGACGAGGAAGAGGAACGTGAAGTCACTGACTTTGCCCATGATTTTTCCGGGCGGAGAGAGAATGGTATCGCCTTTTACGAGATGCCCCGCCTCATTGACCTTGATGTCCTCGCGTTCGATCACGACATATAAAGGAACACCGGTCGTGTCGTCGCCTTCGCGGACGATGACCGACGGATACGCCATGTAGCGGAGGTTCGCGAAGAAGGGGGAATCGGGGAGCGTGAAGAGCGCGAATTTGTCGTACTGCTGAATGTACGGGAGAATTTTGTCCGCGATCGCATAGAACGTTCCGTGCGTGCGCAATTCCTGATCGTCCGCTTCTTTTATGGCATACGTCTGTACGTCGGTCTTGGCATAGGACAGGAGTTCGAGCCCCATTCGCAGGTCAAACAGTATCCACAGGACGATGACCGTGGTACCGAACAGTACCAGCCCGTTTCTGCGGCCGGAGGTCGCGTCCTTTGTCAGATATCGCATTGCAACCGCGACGATTGCGGCAATAATTGCGACTCCATAAAAAATCCATGCGGCGGACGACGAGGACGGCGGAAGTTCCTCGAACATTTTTGCTCTCCCGACGGCATTTGTCGCGATCTGCGGACCCCAGAGGAAGTTGATCGAGTACGGTCGGAACTCGTCGAATGTCCAAAAACTTTTCCATGCATCGACGATTTTTTCCGTGATCGCGAAACGGCGGAATGAGATTTCTTCGATGATCACCTCGGTGCCCGCGGGGAATCCGATCGCGAAGCGCTCCGTCGTCCAGTTCCACTGGCTGTAGCTGCTGAGGTCGATGTCTGTACTCTGGATACTCTCCGACGCGGGAATTTTGATGAACATTTGGAGCAAATCGCTACCCGTCGCGTTCCAGTCCTGCCACAGGATCATCGCTTCCACCGGCCTGGCTGCCCGCGCGCGGATACTGATGACTTCCGCATCTATTTCGATCGGTTTCTTATCCCAGAAAACAAATCCGTCCTGCTCCGTGCGGATGTGCAATCCCTCGGGCGTGATCTTGGCTTGCGTCAGCTGCGCGACACCGGCTGGTTTCGGCATCTGGTTGCGGAAATTCCAGATCATCAGATCTTCGGCGCTCGCGAGCGCCGGAATGATCAGCATGAAAGCGGCGGAGATGAACATGTGCGTGCGCACGAGCGCATTCTACATCAGTTCGCCTGCGCGGCTACTTCGATGTCGGCGGGTCCGTTTTGCACGACTGCTTTTATTCTGCGAATGCCGGCCGACGACCCTTCGTCAGGCTCAGGGTGACATTGTTCGGAAGAAAGTTCATTTTTGACCTGCCATTTCAATGTTTGCAGGACCACTTTCGACTATTGCTTTTATCCTTCGTACACCAGCCGATGAACTTTCTTCCTTAAGAATCTTGAAACCTCCGAGCATGGACGTGCGCGCGACGTGCGGGCCTCCACAGATTTCTTTGCTGAAGACTTTTCCGTCGCCGATTTTTCCTGTGCCGGGAGTTTTCGAGGCGGATTCTCCCATGACGTAGACCTTCACTTCGGATCCGTAGCGCTCGTCGAAGACGCCGATCGCTCCTTCTTCCTTCGCGCCGTCGACAGTCGTGACGTGATAGGTGACGGGCAAGTCCGCGTCGATCGCTTCGTTGACGAGTGTTTCGACTTCGGCGATTTGTTCCGGCGTCATCTTGTCCGTGTGATTGAAATCGAAGCGCAGGCGCTCGGCCGTGATGTTGCTTCCCTTCTGGTTCACATGCGAGCCGAGCACTCTGTGCAGCGCGGCATTGAGGAGGTGTGTCGCCGTGTGAAGTTTGGTCGTCTCGGCGGAGTGATCAGCGAGTCCTCCTTTGAATTTTTGCTCCGCACCCGCGCGGGAAAGAGCCTGGTGTTCTTCAAATGCTTTCTTGAATCCTTCTTCGTCTACCGTGAGGTTTCGTTCCGCTGCCATTTCCTTCGTCAGTTCGAGCGGGAAGCCGTAGGTGTCATAGAGGTGGAAGGTCGTCTGACCATCGATAATTGAACCAGAAATTTGTTCAATCTTTTTGGCGAACTGCTTGAGTCCTTCGACTATTGTTCTGCCAAATTGCTGCTCTTCTTGCCGGAGCGTGTCTCGGATCTCCTGCTCCTTATTGTTGAGATTCGTGTAGATGTGTCCGTACTGACGAATCACCTCTTCCGCGATGGCCGGAGAGAATGTTCCCGCGTGCTCGATGCCAAGCGCCCGGGCCGAACGGATCGCACGGCGGATGATGCGACGCAGGACGTACCCCTGATCGACGTTCGAGGGTTGTACGCCGTCCGCGATCATGAATGTCGCGGCTTTCAGATGATCGACGATGATGCGTTCGTGGCGAATGTTCGTCGCAGCACCCGGTGACTGCAATGCGCGTACTTTTTCCATGATCGGTTTCATCCGATCCGTGTCGTACACGCTCTCGACGTTCTGCAGGACTTTCGCGACGCGCTCAAGCCCCATGCCCGTGTCGACGTTCTGCTGCGTGAGCGGCACGAATGTTCCATCGGTCTGTTTGCTGTACTGCATGAAGACGTCGTTCCAGATCTCGAGCCACTCTTTGTCGTGCGTCGCGGGGTTGCCCTGAGGTTTTCCTTCACCCACCCAGAAAAACATTTCGGTATCGGGTCCGCACGGTCCGGTCAGTCCCGCGGGGCCCCACCAGTTTTTGGCTTTGGGCAGGAATCCGATGCGTTCCTCGGGTATGCCAAGGTTCTTCCAGAAATCAGCTGACTCGGTATCGCGCGGTGCGTCCTTGTCGCCCTCGAAGCACGTGACAGCGAGCATGTCGACGGGGATGCCGAGAATCTTCGTGAGGAATTCGAAACTCATCTCGATCGCACCTTCCTTGAAGTAGTCACCGAGACTCCAGTTGCCGAGCATTTCGAACATCGTGAGATGCGAGTTGTCTCCGACTTCGTCGATGTCCTGCGTGCGCACGCAACGCTGCACGTCGGTGAGGCGCGTTCCCGCCGGATGTTTTTCTCCGAGGAGATAGGGGACGAGCGGATGCATGCCGGCCGTCGTAAAGAGGACGGTTGGATCGTTTTCGGGGACGAGCGGCGCGCCTGCGATCACCGCGTGTCCGCGACTCTCGAAAAAGTCGAGGTAGGCCTGCCGGATTTCATCCGTGGAAAAACGTTTCATGGGTCCGATACGAACCCCCATAGAATACAGCTTTTCGCCCTTCTGTCGCGGGATTTTGGGTTTGGATCGCTGGCACTGCATCTGGCCTATTTTGGCCCTTTCAGCTATAATAATAAGGAAGATACATATCCAAACATGCGATCCTCTGTCCGGACATTCCTACGGGTCTTTGAGGCGATTCTCATGCCTTGCATCGTCATAAGCGCGACGAGCGCGCTGGGTATCGTGTTCTACGTCCGCAGTCAGACGATGATGGAGCAGCAGCTCCGTTCGCATTTGCGGGACGCCGCGATCATCGCGTCGTTGTCTGTCGATGCCGCGCTGCTCGACAATGTGACGGGGCCCGAGTCCGTCGACACGCTTCCCTACGCGCAATTGATCCACCAGCTCGACGCAGTTCGCGACCAACTGCACAATGTGCGGTTCGTCTACATCATGCGCAAAACAGATCTTCCCGACGTCCTCGAATTCGTCGCGGATGCCGATGCCACGTTGACGCCGGTAGAAATGGATCGGGACGGAGACGGGACGATCGAGGAAGATGAGAAAGCCGTCCAACCCGGCGAGGCGTACGACATCGCCGCCACGACCGCCATGCACTACGAGGCATTTTCGACACCGGTCGTCGATCAGGCCGTGAAGCAGGACCGGTGGGGACGGCTTGTTTCGGGATACGCTCCGATTCGCACGGATGACGGCAGAGTCGTCGGCATCGCCGGCGTCGATATGAGCGCGGAAGATTTCTATACGCTCTCCCGCAGTATTTTTTCGCCGATCGGCGTCATGCTCGTCGTGCTCGCGGGCGTCATCTGGGCATCGTACGTCGTCATCACTATCCGCCGGCGTCACATGGAGGCATATTCGCAGCTGGATGCGGAACGCAAGGCCATCATCGATCTCGCGACCCATCAGCTCGGCATGCCGATAGCGACGTTCCGCTGGTGGCTCGAAATCATGAAGGAACAGAAAATAAATGCCACCGCGGAGATGAGCAACGCATACGCGGAAATGCAGGAGGGCCTCGACCGCATGAACGAAATCGTACAGTCACTGATGGTTACGAGCCATTTGCAGGACGACAACTACGCATACAAAGCGGAGAAGGTGGACTTCGACGAGATGATGAAAACGGTCGTGAAGCAGACGGCCCCTCTCTACCGCAGGAAACATCAGAAACTGAATCTGGAAATCGAACCCGATCTTCCGCCGGTCACGCTCGATCACAAGTTGTTCGTCGGGGTCATGCGCGAACTCGTCGAAAACGCGTCGTTCTATTCGCCCGACGAGCGGACGATGACGGTCGCCGCGCACCGCAAGGGCAACAAACTTCACATGCAGATCCGTGATCAGGGATACGGCATCCCGTATGAAGATCTTCCGTATGTCTTCGACAAGTTCCGCCGCGGTTCGAACGCCGTGACACATCGTCCGGTGGGTAACGGTCTGGGGCTGTACATCGCGAAGAGAATCGTCGAGCGCGCACACGGCAAAATTTCCATCGACAGCACGATCGACAAAGGCACGGCCATCAATATCACGCTCCCCCTCGCCGAATGAGCATGCGCGTCGCCCGCCACTGGCAAATCACTGCCGTCGCCACGTTCATCATCGTCGGCATGACGCTGACCGGCCTGTTCTTCTATGCGCCCGCCCGCACTGTGATGGAGAACGAGATCCGCGAGCGGCTCAGCGGCATCGCGGCCGCCGCGGCAATGCAGATCAACGGCGACATCCTCGAAACTATCCGTGGTCCGGGGGACATGGAGAATCCCGAATTTCACTACCTCGTCTCGCGGCTGCAGGAAATGCGCAGCATCAAGAACATTCGCTTCGTCTACATCCTGCGTGCGACCGCGGATCCGATGGTGCTCAGCTTCGTGGCGGATGCCGATCTCGCACTGACCCCAGAAGAACTCGACAGGAACGGAAACGGAGACGGGACGCTCGACCCCGACGAGGAGCCCGGCTATCCCGGAGAATTGTACGACATATCGGCAAACCCTGCGCTTCAGGGAGAGGCATTCCTGAGGGCGACATCGGACAAAGAAGTTATTTATGACCAGTGGGGTCCGCTCGTGTCGGGGTACGCGCCGATCATGCGGCAGAGTACGGGCGAAGTGAATGCAGTGCTCGGCATCGATATGGAAGCGGACGATTTCCTCAATGCGTCGCAGGAGATTTTTTCGCCGATCGCGCTCATTTTCTTCTTGTTCATGGCGCTGCTCATCGGCGGGCTCGTCATCGTCGCGTCCGAACACCGGCAGATCAATCTGTTGCGCAAGATCAACGGCGAGCGCTCGGGGTTGCTGAAATTGACGTTCCATCAGCTCGGCGAACCGCTGACGATCATGAAATGGTCGCTGGAATCGCTGCGTGAAGACACGCAAAATCCGCTCCTGCGCAAGCTCGTCGACGATCACATCGTCTGCATGGACGAAGGCCTGGGTCGTCTTAACAGCATCATCGATACGCTGCAGCTTGCCGAAAAAGTCGATCTCGATACGCTCCAATACATTCCCGTCGAATCATCGTTGCGCGAAGTGATCGACAATGCGGTCGGGGAGTGGAAGTCGAGTCTGGAGAAGCGCGGACAAATGATCGTGATCGACATGAAGGAAAACATCAAGCTGCCGATCGACCGCGCGATGTTGTCGCTCGTCTTCCGCCAGATTCTCGTCAACGCGATCGAATACTCCGGAGACAACGGCACGATCGACGTCGAAATCTCGCATCAGCGCAAACACGTGCTGATCGCCGTGCAGGATCACGGATGCGGCATCCCCAAACAAGACATTCAACATCTGTTCGAGAAATATCGCCGTGCCGGCAACGCGCATCTCAAGAAGCCCGACGGCAACGGTCTCGGTCTTTACATCGCCAAGGGTATCGTCGAAAAAGCCGGCGGGAGTATCTGGGTCGAGAGCATCGAGGGCAGCGGGACCAAAGTCAGCTTTACGCTGCCGTTAGCCTGAAACAGGGCCTCTTTGTCAGCGATAACCGTTGCAAAGCGTGCTTGACCATGCTAAAACGTCACGCTCTATGCACGACCCCGATTCCGGCTATTCGGCGGACGATCCCGTGGAAATCGACCACGCATTTGGTGTCGATGATGCGGCCATCCTGGACGAGCTCGATATCGCCGATGAAAAAGACGAACCGCTCGAGGAAAGTGATAGCGAAGAGGATGGTGGGAAAGAGTACGACGACTCAGACTCCAAGTTCGTGGATGATCCTGTCCGGCAGTATCTTCAACAGATGGGTCAGATTCCGTTGCTGGCGCGGGAGCAGGAAATTTCGATCGCGAAACGCATTACGATATCGACGAAGAGACTCCGGAGACAACTGTTTGGCAACGGGTTCATTCAGTCGGTCGCGGCGGAGAAGCTCCATGACCTGAAGGACGGAAAATTGCGGCTCGATCGCACGCTCGAACTCAGCGTGACCGACATGAAAGCGAAAAAACTCGCGTTGAAAAGACTCAATCCCAATCTCAAGACCATCGATGGTCTTCTTGGCAGGAACCGTGATGATTATCGCTTCATTTTCCATAAGAAGAACAGGAGAAAGACCCGGATGAAACAGGAGCGCATCGGAAAATTCGTCCGGCGCAGACAGCATGTCGTGGATCTCCTGGAGGAATTGTCGCTGCGTAAGACGCAGATCGACCCCGCGGTCAACAAATTGAAGGACATCGCCACGCGTATCCGGGAACTCGATGAACTGATCAAGGAGCCGGCGCACATGGACTGGGAAAAACAGAAGAAGGAGCGGTTCGTGAAGGAGCGTAGGAGTCTATTGATTACTTCGCAGGAAACACCGACCAGTCTGGAAAAGAGGATGGAAAGGATCGGATCTCTCGAAAAAGAAAGGGAGCAGGCGCGCAGGGAGCTGTCCCAGGGGAATCTTCGCCTCGTCGTCTCGATCGCGAAGAAGTACCGCAACCGCGGACTCTCGTTCCTCGATCTCATCCAGGAAGGTAATGCCGGCCTGATGCGCGCGGTGGACAAGTATCAATATGAACGGGGATTCAAGTTCTCGACGTACGCAACATGGTGGATCCGACAGGCGATCACGCGCGCGATCGCGGATAATTCCCGCACCGTCCGCCTCCCCGTGCACATGATCGAAACCGCGTCGATGGTGCGCAGGCTCGGCAGGGATATGTTGCAGGAGCTGGGCAGAGAGCCGAAACCGGAAGAACTCGCCAAACGGTCGGGCCTCAACGTCGAGGATGTAAAGAGAGCTCTGACGGCGGCCAGGGCCCCGATATCCCTGGACATGCCGACGGGAATCGACGAGATGGCGTCATTCGGAGACATGCTTCCGGACAAGGGGTCGGATGCGACGGATGATGTCGCACAATCCTCGAATCAAGTGGCGTTGGAAGCGAGGATGCAGGACGTTCTCGGAACATTGAATTACCGCGAACGCGAAATCCTCCGACTCCGGTACGGTATCGGCGGCGGCGGCGCGTACACGCTGGAAGAAGTCGGGAAAATTTTCAGCGTGACCCGTGAGCGTGTGCGACAGATCGAACAAAAAGCAGTGCGCAAACTCCAACAGCCCTATCTCCTTCGTATGCTGGGAGGGTTCCAGGAAGATGGCGATTCGATAGAGCCCGATCATTCGAACGGGCGTCCTTACTCCACATCAAAACATCTCTCAGTCTGAAAGGATTGAGGGGCGACGCGCACTTGTGCGCGTGTCTCGGGGGTACCCATTCCTAGCGACTTCCCGGGATTTTTCAGATGTTTATAGCGCTTCCTGCTATACTGAACGCAGCTCTCTGGCATCGCCGGCCGCACATTCAATGATCAAATTTTGTATTCAATTATTTGCTTAAGAGTAAATCAAAAAAGCCGAAGCGGAAGCCATGCTTTCGCTGCAGGCGCGCTGGAGGGAACGCGAAAGCTTTCCCGGAAGCGCTCCTTGCCGAAAAGATAGTCCACGAAAGAAAAACGGGACGTTTGTCTTTCGTGAAATCCTTTTTGGGGATGACAGGCTTTGACCCGACTTCGCTCTGCGGAGCTACGCCGGGCGAGCAGCGTTATAACTTCGTGGGGATGACAGGCTTTGACCCGACTTCGCTCTGCGGAGCGACGCCGGGCGAGCAGCGTTATAACTTCGTGGGGATGACAGGCTTTGACCCGACTTCGCTCTGCGGAGCTACGCCGGGCGAGCAGCGTTATAACTTCGTGGGGATGACAGGCTTTGACAGCGTGATTCTGCGTATGTGTATTCCCGATCGGGGATGGCGACGGTTCCCCTCACCCACAGTCGCAAACCTTAACTGCCAAAACAGTTTCAGAGCGTCTCGGAACCGTTGGTCGCTTCGCCTCTTCGGTGAAGTCGGCTTTCGTCCCTGCGTTCGCCTAAGTTTCCCTTTTTGCGGAAACGCGTTTCACCTTTGATCCTCGCTAGGGGGATGGAACGTTATCAGCGAGGTTGGCTTGCCGCGTGACGCGACGGCTTGCCTGACATTTGCGTCATCACTCATCCCTTGTCTTTGTTTCTTTCTGAGAGGGAATGAGAATTGAAAGATCCATGATCGTACAGACTCCATTCGTACACGTTGGACCCGGGTTCAATTCCCGGCATCTCCACCACACTTCGCTCTCTGTGGAGAGCTTCGCGTGGTAAACCACACTTATAGGAAAAAGATATTTTAAGAATCCATTGGCGAAGTGTGCCCCGCAGAGCTCTGAGCAAAGCGAAGAGCGGCGTGGGGCTAACCATTTTCCAATTCACTTCGCTCTCTGTGGAGAGCTTCGCGTGGTAAACCACGCAATTCATAACCAGATATTTTACTACACATTGGTCGAAGTGTGCCCCGCGTAGCTGTAATAGCAGCGAAGTGGGGCTGTTCTGCATATCTTGAGAACGTATTTTTGTATCCAATATTCAAAGACATATTCGTTTTCCATCAGTTTCTATATAACCATCTGCAAGCACTAAATTGTTCCCTTGAAATACGATGCTTACATGCATTATGTCTATATTTTGAAATTAGAAAATGATCAATACTACATCGGCTGCACAGGAAATTTTGAAAAACGTCTCGAAAAACATAGACACCATGCTGTTCCTACAACATGCCGCATCCGTCCTGAAAAAATTGTGTTTCACGCTGCTTTCGAAGCAAAAGAAAAAGCATATGCGTTTGAGAAATATTTGAAAAGTTCATCTGGCTTCGCTTTTCGGAATAAGCGATTGATATGAATGGACAATCAGTTACGGCATCTCCGCCAATATACACCCCTCAATTCCCGGCAAACCCCCGCTATACTTCTCCCATGTTCGGCTTAACCCCCCGCGAGCTCTCGCTCCTCCGCTCTCTCAATACGCCGCCGAAGGTTCAGGATTTTTTGGATAAGCTCCCCATCAACTTCGAGGTAAAGGGAGAAACGTGCATGTCGCCGCGGCGTGTGTTGCGCGAACGGACCGCTCACTGCATGGAAGGCGCGATGTTCGCAGCGCTCGCACTGCGACTGCAGGGACAGAAGCCGCTCGTCATGGATCTCAAGGTCACAGACGACGATGACGATCATGTCCTCGCGGTTTTTTCGAGGAAGGGATTTTACGGTGCGATCAGCAAAACAAACCACGGCACCGTTCGCTACCGCGATCCGATTTATAAATCCATTCGTGAACTCGCGATGTCGTACTTCCATGAGTACACGACGCCCGTCGGTCTCAAAATCATGCGTTCGTATTCGCGGCCTGTCGATCTCTCGCGCTTTGATAAGAGGGGATGGATGACCGCGGACGAAGACGTGTGGTACATCCCGGATCATATCGATCAGGTGAAACACTTCCCCGTCCTAACTCCCGCACAGATCAAGATCCTCCGCCGGGCGGATCATATGGAGCGAAAGGTCGGGAATATCAAGGAATGGAACCGGCAGGGGAGAGTGTGAACGGGAAAGCAGACCAGTAATAAAGCGTACTTGAGCATGGGAATTTACTTGTATGACAGATGGTGTGTTGCCAAAGAACGGTGCTCAAAAATGTAACTGGGGTATGCACTTTACTCCAGTAACCCCAAGATGTAGTGTCCCTGTTCATGAAGGAATATCCTGATACGGTGCAAGAGTTTCAAGATTGGTTTTCCTCTGAAGAGGCCTGTCGAGATTACATTGT
>Ga0163150_10001319_pt1 | contig 42578 bp, 33 predicted proteins | sample OliLakLV19P2IB_FD_148628 | JGI IMG/M metagenome (GOLD analysis project Ga0163150, IMG submission 148628) | Freshwater microbial mat bacterial communities from Lake Vanda, McMurdo Dry Valleys, Antarctica - Oligotrophic Lake LV.19.P2.IB | ecosystem: Environmental > Aquatic > Freshwater > Lake >... | reverse complement strand
ATTGGCGACTTTGCGCGACACGGCGCGGGTTAATTCAAAATAGGCGGCGCGGCGGCGCGTGGCTTGGCCGGCGCTTAGCGAATGCCGCAGGTGAAGCTGGGTCAACTCCTGGAATTCGGGCGCGCGAACCGCGACGGCCTCGGCAAATTGTTCACGGGAGGCACCAAAACCGCGCTGCCAGCCGAGGTCGGCCAGACGGTCGAGCATTGCGCGGTAAGCCGCGACGGGGAGACGGGATTCATCGCAGAAACGGGGTTCAAAGCGCCGCCAGAGCTTCATCAGGTACATCGCGAGAAGCGTCAACGCGGCCAGCGGGGCCAGCATTTTGCCCAGCGCTTGCAAAGTCTCCAGAAATGCTTTGCGCACGTCGCCGTCGCCGGCCGGCGGGTTTTCCTCTTTGGGAGAACCGGGCGTTTGACGCGCCATTTCGCCAAGCATTTTTTGCAACTCGGGATCGGCTTTGTCCTGCTGCGGAGGCGTGGCGACCTTCTCCGGGGAGATGTCGAGCACCACCCAGCCAAGACCCTTCACATAAATTTCGGGCCAGGCGTGGGCGTCTCCGTTACGGATCAGCACCGCCGAACCGTTGCCGCGCTGGCGGGAGTCAACGGCGTAACCGACGCTGACACGCGCTGGCAGGCCGATCGAGCGAAACAGATACGCCGCCGAGTGAGCGAGATGGACGCAGTAGCCTTTGCGGTCGCCAAAAAGGAAGCCGGCCACAGGGTCCGATTCATCGTTGGGGCGGGCAACGCTCAGGTCGTACGTCGTGTTCTTGTCGAGCCAGAATTTGATGGCTAGCGCCTGGGCGAGCACCATACTCCGGAGATGCGGCGGAAGGAGTTGGCGGGCCTCTTCGGCGATCTTGCGGTAGCGCGGATCCTCGGGCACCTGGGTGTAGTGTTGCCAGACTTCGGGCGTCCATTTCTCGCTGCCGACGGAACGGTAGAGCAGGTCGTTGAAATCGGTATCGAGAACAATGGATTCGGTTTTGTAGGCGCGTTCGAAGCGTTTGGGATCGGGATTGGGCGCGGGTTCGTATTTGACGGCGTCGATGAGGGCAAAGGGTTTAGAGTGCGGCGTCATCAGCGCCACCGTCGTTTTCATCCGGTGCGCGAGTCGCTTGCCGTTGGGCTGTTTTTCGGTGTCGGCGCGGTCGCGCATTGGAACTTCGATGGCTTCGGCGGGAAAGGGGACGCCGATGTCGGTATCGAGTTTCTGGCTATTGTCGCGGACCAGGCGCTTGCCGTTCCAGGTGCTGAGGGCGTCCTGCCGGAAGTAAAACATGCCATAGGGGGGATTGTAGTCGTCGTGCAGATTGACGACGGCGACCGGGAAGCTCTTGCCCCCGGAGCTATTGGTGGGGTCGGGATCCTGGTTCCGGCCGCCGTTTTGCTGCTTTTCCCCTTGTTTCTGGCCGCCCTTGCCGCCGCCGCCTTTTTCCTTCTCCGCCTGTTTCTTTTCGTCACCGTTGCCGGAGGCGGCCCAGGCGTTCAACTGGCGGATCTTGCCATCGGGCAGGAACAGGAACAAGGCCACGATCATGGCCATGAGGATGAGAGGATCGAGGAGCGTTTGCTTGGCGGAACGTCTGCTGAGCAGCCAGACGATCAACATGACGCCGAGCGCCGCGCCGGCGGCGAGGAAGAACGGCAACGGATCGTAGTTTCGTTCCAGCAGCCAATCGGTGATGAAATACGGCCGGTGCAGGGAGCCTTCGCGGTGCGCGGCGAAGACGCTGGCGAAAATGCCGACGAGCAGAGCGGCTTCGATGGATAGAAAGGTGGAATAGCGCGTGGCGGAAACGAGCAGCGGCGCCAACAACGCCAGAGGCAAAGCGAGCCAGAGAGCCGCTTCCGTGATGTTGTAAACGCCGGCACTGCTGAGGACGCGCGCTGCCCCTTCGCTGCCGCGGAGGATGGCGCCGGTTAGAGTTACCAGCCCCAGGCCGCTGAGCGAAATCAACCAAAGGCGCGGCAGACGAACCGGCATCGGGCCAAGCCGGCCGCTGAGGATAAACGCCGCCAAAACACCGGTAAGCACAGCCGCGAGGCCCGCTCCCGACGTGAAATTCACGGCCGCAAGTCCAGCCGCCGCCATCCATATCAGGATGCCGGGGATCTTCCACCAAATGGATTTTTCTGTCCCCACGCTGGTCAGCCCCTATCTCCCAGCATATCGCTCACGCTGCGTCCCGAGTTTCGCTCGACGACAATCAGTTCATTCGCCAAGCCTTTCACGGAACCGGCGCGAGTGCGGATTTCGGCGAGAGACACGCCGTCGCGGTCGTGTGGCTTGAGCAGCCAACGGCTCATCGTTTCGCCGGCGCCGCGGGTCGGAATCCGGTCCGGCAGAATCTCCCCGGCCGCGGTCAATACTTGTACACGCATCGTCTGTGCCGCCGCCGACTGCGCGGCCACGGCTTCCCATGCGGCTTCATCCGGGGGGATGAAGAGCAGGCAGAATTGGTAACCCTCACTTTCACGGCGTATCAGAAACGACGCCAGGCGCGCGGCCCGGTCCTCCGCCTTAGCCTCGCCGCTGCGGGCGATGATTTCAAATGCCGCGTCCCGATCCTCACTAGCCTCACGCTCAACGCCATCGGCGGCGAAGCACCAGTCGTCGCCGAGCAGGCCGCGCTCGATCGCGACGCGCGCCGCGGCTGCGGTGGCGTCGTCCTTCGGGCTGGTGACCAGATACGCGCAGCCGCGCTTCCGCTCGGCCACGCTGCGCTCCGGCGTCCGGACCATCATCTTGCCGCTACGGGCATAAACCTTCCACAGCACCATGCGCAGCGGATCGCCAGGAGCGTATTGGCGCATTTCGACGCGGTCGCCTTTGGGCTCGGCGTAGGGATCGGACAGATCGTCGCCCTCAGCCATGCCGGTGGGCGGCGGCATCTGCGCCAACATGCCGCGATACGGGAGAACGCGCAACATCACATCTTCTTTTCGACGCCAGGAAATCTCAGTTAGGCCAAATAAATCCCGCACGGCGAACCGCCGCACCACGCGTTGCACAATGCACCGCCGCGCGGGGGAAGCCATCTCCACCAGATCCGCGCCATCCCGCTCCAGTTCGACACGCGCGGCCGTCTCGCCGCCGCCATCGTTTACCCATTGCCAATTCACAACCGCGAAAGGAACCCAGCGGGCGCGGCGTAACCGGTATCCCGTGGGCTGGGGAATTCCGGTATCGAGGTCCAACTCGCCGGGCGTCGACGCTTTGCGGGTTCGCAGGCCAATAATGACCGCCGTAAGAACGGTGCAAAGCAGTAGTGCGATCAAAACCAGCGCGCCGCCGAGCCCGGCGACCAAAAGAACAAGATCCCGCGCCAGCACACCGTAAACCCACACCGCAGTGGCGAATAGCGCTAAAAAGGCGAGGCCGGTACGGGTAAAAGGGAAGGCTCCGAGCAGCGCCAGTATCCACGAACGGAAGAATCGCCGCCACACCCTGGCGATGGGCGCGGCAATTCTCCCTATTACTATCCGCAGTGCTGGTGGCCAACGAACCGTCATTCGGCGTCGCAAATTCCTTCTACTTTGATTTTGACGTATGATCGCCTTGTTCCGGTACGATGTCTAAGCCTGTTAATACTTCCCGGCGCGGTTTCCTGTTCGCCGCCCTCGGGACCCGCATCGCTTTCGGCCAGCCCAAGCGCAAGCCCAACTTCATCGTTGTGCTCGTCGACGACCTCGGCTGGCAGGACTGGGGCTGTTATGGACATCCATTTCATGAGACGCCGAATCTGGACCGTTTGGCTCTGGAAAGTGTCAAATTCACGCAGGCGTACTCCGCGTGCCCGGTTTGTTCGCCGGCACGGGCATCGCTGATGACCGGCCGCTACCCGGCCCGGCTGCATTTGACCGATTGGATCGCCGGACGCCGGCAGTGGCCAAGCTCCAAACTCCTCACCGTACCCTTTGAACAGCAACTCCCCCTCAGTGAAACAACTCTGCCAGAAATGCTCAAGCCACTCGGCTACCGGTGCGCCAGCATCGGAAAGTGGCATTTGGGCGGCGAGGGATCCTCCCCTACCGATCACGGGTTCGACGTGAATATCGCCGGGGATCACCGCGGTTCGCCGCCCGGGTATTTCGGCCCGTTCAACCTCGTGAATCTCAAAGGCGGCACGAAGACCGACCTGCTCACCAGCCGGATTACCGAGGAGGCCGCTCAATTCATCGGCGGCAACGCCGCCCGCCCGTTCCTGCTTTATCTGCCCCACTATACCGTCCACACTCCAATTCAGGCGCCGGAAGCGCTCATCGAGAAGTACCGCCGCAAGATGGCATCGTTGGGAATGGACGGCAATCCAACATATGCCGCCATGATCGAGACTCTCGATGATTCCATCGGCGGATTACGCGAGAAAGTGAAGGCGGCGGGTATCGAAAATGAGACGGTGTGGATCATCACTTCCGATAACGGCGGGTTGCGGTACGAGGGGAAGGCGCCGAAACCGGTGACGGATAACTCTCCAGCGCGCAATGGCAAGGGGCACCTTTATGAGGGCGGTATTCGGGTGCCGCTGCTGATTCGCTGGCGGGGTGCGACGAAAAACGGGACCGAATCGGCCACGCCGGTGATTACACCGGATCTATTCGCGACGGTCGTTGAGATCGCGGGAGCGCGGCCCCGGCAGACAGTGGACGGGCGGTCATTGACGCCGATTTTGCGGGGAGGAAAGCTCGCCGGAAAGCCGCTTTTTTGGCACTATCCGCACTATAGTAATCAGGGCGGTGTGCCGAGCGGGGCAGTTCGCGACGGCGAGTGGAAGCTGATTGAGTTCTACGAAGACGGGCGGTTGGAGCTATTTCATCTCCAGAGAGACGCGGGCGAGCGCAGGAACCTGATCCATAGGCAGGCCGCGAAGGCGCGGGAATTACACGCTAAACTGATTGCGTGGCGGAATTCGGTCAATGCGGTGATGCCGAAAGTGAATCCGGGGTACGATCCCGCGACGTCCGACCAGGGCCTGACGGGCAGTGAAAAGCCAACGCCGCCGGTCGGCTAGTTCTTATTCCTTCTCAATCGCCTCCGCAAATCCGGGCCGAATTCACGGAAGAGATTGCCAAGGAGACGGCCGGAATAGCCGCCGCCAATGCGAATGGTGCAATCCCTATTGGAATTTACGCTGTCCGGCATCCACAGCCTCTGGCCGAACGCGCCGCCGGCGATCCCGATGGCCTTCGCCGCGCCGAAGCGGTATTCCCCATCTCCATAACGGCTCATCCAGGTTTGTTTGACCGCCTGCCCCAACCTTCGGCGAACCGGACCCTCGCCAAGCCTGAAGTAACGGGGATCTTCATTCCAGATCGCGCCGGTGGAGGCTTCCAGGCCATTGTTGACGCTGTTATTCAGCAACCGCGCTCCGTATCGCTTCCCAAAGCCATCCCACTGCGGACCCCATTCCACGGGCCTGTTATTGTAGGTGCGCCACGCCGATGTGATCGGGCCGGAAATCAGCAGACTGCGCGTACCGAACGTCGCGTTACCAAACCACTTCAGCCGTTCTTCGCCCGTCAGGGGTTCATAGTTCTGAGCCGGAAGCGGCGGCAGCGCGATTAGAAAGATCAACGGGAAACACTTCATGCATTACCTCTACTTTGGCAGAAAGAGAAGAAGCGTTGCGATAAAGGCAAGCGCGACGACGCCATTGACGAAAACTCTCTCCGGGATAATCGCTAGCAATTTACGGCCCGTTAGCGCCCCGCCTATGACAAATGGGATCAGGGCGGCGTCAAAAGCGAGCGATTGCGTACTGAATAACTCCAGGTTTGCGTAAACCGGTACCTTGCTCAGATTCACGATGAAAAAGAACCATGCGCCGGTGGCGACGAACTCTTCTCGCGGCAGTTTCTTGCTGAGCAGGTACATGTTCATGATAGGCCCGGCGGCGTTGGCGACCATCGTGGCGAAGCCCGCCGAAGTGCCGTAGAACCCGGCGTGCTTCCAATCCGCCGGAGGGATGGCCGTCGTTTTTCGTTGCCGCCAGACGAAGAGCAGCAGCATTACGAGTGAGATAGCACCCACGACCGGCCGTATGAGTTGATCCGGATAGCGCAGCATCACCGCGCCGCCCGTCATTCCAATCAGGACCCACGGGAGCAGCGAAAACAAAGCGGCCGCCGCGGCGTGACGCCGGTAATAGAAAACGGCGAACGCGTCGGCGCAGATGAGCAACGGCAGAAGCCAGGCGGCCGATAACCGGGCGTCTCCGACGGTGAGAATAAACACTGGCACCGACAGAATGCCGAACCCGGGCATGCCTGTCTTGGCGACTCCGACGCTGAAGGCACAGAATGCGCCGAGCAACCATTTGTAGAGGGGGAAATCTGGCATGCAACCAAAACGGGAAAAGGTGAGTCTAGCATGTAGCGATGTTTATTCCCGGCGTCTTACTGGTGGCGGCGCAGTTTCTGGTGACCCTGGAGCCGAAAACAGTTCGCGCGTTTGACGACTATGTTCGCGCTGTCGACGCACAGGTAACCGCGCGCGCCGTGAACCCGGAGCCGCTCGCCGGGCGTCCGGCCGGAGTGTTTGAAATTAACGCCGGACTGGAAGTGAAGCGCGGGCTAGTTCACGACTGGGCGGCAATTACCTTACTTCCCGGCGTTCGCAAGGCCAAGGCCATTGCGGTGCTGGAAGACTTTTCGCGGCATTCGGCGGTCTATCCGGAGGTACTCGAGGGGCGCATTGAAAAGCGGGACGGGAAACAAATTATCGGTTTTCACCGGCTCCGAAAGAAGAAGGTTCTTGAGGTTAATTTGGAGGCCCGGTATCAGTTGGATATTCTGCCCTCGCCGGCGAACCGGTACGCCAGCCGCTCCGTGGCTACCGAGATCGTGGAACTCGATGGGGACGCCAAGCTGACTCCTGGGCATGATCGGGGCTTCCTGTGGCGTCTGCAAACGTATTGGACGCTCGAGGAAACCAAACAGGGCTTGTGGATGGAGGTGCGGTCGGTGAGCCTGACGCGCGATGTGCCGATGGGGCTGGGATGGGCGGTGAAGCCCATTGTGCGGGAGTTACCGCGAGAGTCGTTGGAAGCCTTGATGGAAGCCACGAAGCGGGCACTGCTAGCCGGGAAGTAAAATCGGATACGCTGGGTTTCCATGCGTATCTCGCGTCGTCTTTTTCTCGCTTCCGCCGGTGCTGTGGCCGCGCAAACGGCCAGGCCGAATATCGTCTTCCTCATCACCGACGATCAGGGCTACGGGGATGTCGGCCGTCACGGGAATCCTGTCCTGAAAACGCCGAACCTGGACGCGTTGCACGACGAATCGCTGCGGCTTACCAACTATCACGTCAGCCCGACCTGCGCCCCCACGCGCTCCGCTTTGATGACCGGACGCTACACGAACCTCGTCGGGCCGTGGCACACCATTCAGGGCCGCAGTATTCTCCATCATGACGAGCTCACCATGGCCGATTGCTTCCGCGCGGCGGGCTATCGAACCGGCATTTTCGGAAAGTGGCACCTGGGGGACAACTTTCCCTGCCGTCCGCAAGACCGCGGCTTTGACGAGACGCTGGTTATTGGAGGGGGCGGCATCTGGCAGACGCCTGACCATTTCGGCAACGACTATTTCGACGACACCTATGTTCACAACGGCAAGCCCGAAAAGTACCAGGGTTTTTGCACCGACGTTTTCTTCGCCAACGCGCAGCGCTTCATTGCCGATGCGGCGCGTCAACGGAAACCCTTCTTTTGCTACCTTCCGACCAACGCCCCTCACGGCCCTATGTGGGCCCCTTCCGCGAGTGCGGCGCGCTACGAAAACGTTAAGGGACTGCGCGAGCCGGGATTTTACGGGATGATCGAGAACATTGACGAGAACCTCGGCCGATTGCGCAAGTACCTGGAAGACAGCGGTCTCGCCGCTAACACGATCTTCATCTTCACGACCGACAACGGCAGCGCTTCCGGCTTCCAGGTCTTCAACGCGGGCATGCGCGGGAATAAGGGTTCGGCATACGATGGCGGGCACCGAGTACCGTTTTTCCTGCATTGGCCGCGCGGAGGATTTGCCTCCAATCGGCCTGTCGACACGCTGACGGCGCATATCGACATCCTGCCCACGCTGCTGGAAATGACTGGCGTCAAAAGGCCTAAAGGGCATGCACTGCATGGACGCTCGCTGACGCCGTTGTTCAAGAAGCGGGAATGGCCGGCGCGGTCTATTGTTGTGGATTCGCAGCGGGAGGAGACGCTTCTGAAATGGCGCCAGGCCGCCGTGATGACCGAGGACTGGCGGCTGGTCAGTCCGGGGCCGGGCGGGGAAGGCAAGTTGGAGTTGTTCGACATGCGCGCCGATCCGGGCCAGCGCAACGATGTTGCGGCGGGGCATCCGGATGTCGTTGCCCGGCTCAAGAGCGATTACGAAAACTGGTGGAAACTCGTCTCGGCGCGCGCGGGCGAGTACGCGCGAATTATTCTTGGCGATCCGAAGGAGAATCCAGCGCGACTTACCGCGCACGACTGGCATGGCGACGGCGCGTTGAAGACATGGAATCAGAAGTCGATTCTGGAAGGCCCGGATGCCAATGGATTCTGGGCCGTGCACACGCGAGCCGGGCGCTATATCTTTGAACTCCGCCGCTGGCCGAAGGAACTCGATCTGTCCATCGGCGCGGCGTACAAACATCCCTCCGATAACCGCGAGACAACTCCAGGCCGCGCCATTCCCGGCATTCACAAAGCCCGCATGCGGATCGGGGCGATTGATAAGACCATCAATATCGATCCCGCCACGCATGCCGCGATATTCGATCTCGATTTGCCAGCCGGCCCGGCCGAACTGCAAACGTGGCTGATCGCCAGCGACGGCAGCGAGCGCGGCGCATATTTTGTTTACGTGCGGCGCGCCTAGCTATCATTGACTGCATGGCCCGTTTCGTTCTTGTTGTATTCTGTATTTTTTTCGCCTCCTGCGCCCAGCTTTACTACAAGGCCCAGGAGAAAATCGGCAATGAGAAGCGCGACATCCTCGTCGACCGCATAAAGAAAGGCCGCGAGGATCAGGAGAAGGCCAAGGAGCAGTACAAGTCCACGCTGGAAGCGTTCCAGGCCGCCACCGGCTTCAAAGGCGGCCGGACCGAAGAAGTCTACAAGAAGTTGAAGAAGGAATACGACGAAGCCGCCGGCCACACGAAGAAAGTGAGCGATCGGATCAACTCTATTGAACAGGTCTCCGACGACATGTTCAATGAGTGGGAGAAAGAACTCAGCGGCATGCGGAACGGCGAACTGCGCAACCGGAGTAACGTAATGCTGAAGGCCACGCGCCGCCGCTACACTGAGTTGATTCGTAAAATGAAGGCCGTCGAAGCGAAAGCAAAACCGGTGCTAAAGGCATTCGAGGATCAAGTGCTGTATATCAAGCACAATCTGAATGCCAACGCCATCGCGTCGCTGAAAGACAATGTCCTGAAGATGGACGCCGACGTGCAGACATTAATCCGGGATATCGAAATTGCCACCAAGGAAGCCGACGCTTTCATCGCCTCGCTCCCGCAGGGTTCTTAGCCGGCAACCGCGCGCCAACCGCCTTCCGCCAGTTGTCCAGCTTTGTTCGCAGCGCCTTTGCCAGTTCCGGTTCGGACGCGGCCAGGTTGCGCGCCTCGCCCGGATCGGCTTTCAGATTAAACAGTTCCAAACGCCCGTCCTCAAAATACTCGAGCAGCTTCCAGTCCCCGCTGCGGACCATGGAAACCGGTGTCGTCGTCGGGGACTAATGCGGATAGTGGAAGAACAAAGCGCGTCCCGTAAATGCAGCCTGCGAATCCCGCAGCAGGGGGTACGAGGCTCACGCCATCCGGCGATGTTCCCGGTAATCTGGCAATCTCCAGCAACGTGGGAAAGAAGTCGCAGGAGATCACCGGCATATCACAAACTGCGCTCGCCTTCGTGACTCCCGGCCACCGAATCAGAAACGGCACATGCACCCCGCCCTCATACAGTGACCCTTTTCCCGAGCGCAGCGGCGCATTCGTCGTCACGGTCTTGCCGCCGTGTGTTTCCGTATAGCCGCCGTTGTCGGAGAAGAATACGACCACGGTGTTGTCCGCCAACCCGCGTTTTTCCAGGTGCTGCGTCAAGCGACCGAAATTCTCGCTGAGACTTCGGATCATTCCCGCATATTTGGCGTTCTGGTGCTTGTCCTCCGGCCGGAGTTTTTTCTGAAAATAGGATTCATGCTCAGGCTTGCACTCAATCGGCGTGTGCGGATTATGGAACCACAAGTTCAGGAAGAACGGATCGCCGCCGCAGGCGTCGATGGCCTGGATAGCCGCGTCCGTACACTTGTCCGTCAAGAAGTCGCCCGGCTTTCCCGTCCAAGGCCCGCAACAAACCGCAACTCGCCGCCGAACCCTTGCGTGCCCTTATACGGATAAAAGTAAGTCTGCGGCGCGCCCCAGTGCATACCGCCAATGTTCACGTCGAAGCACTGCGTTTCCGGGCCATGCGCCGTGGCGCCCAAGTGCCATTTGCCAATATGTATTGTGCGATAACCGGCCCGGTGGAACTTCTGCGCCAGGGTGACTTCCGCATGTTCCAGATGATCTTCGGAAACCGCCGGAATCAATGGCCTGTCCATCACCCTTCGCAAAGCGCCCTCATGCCATATCGTGATGCCCAGCCGTGCCGGACTTTTGCCCGTCATGATGGACGCCCGCGTCGGCGAACAGATCGGCGCCGCCGCATAGGCCTGCGTGAAACGCATGGCGGTTTTCGCAAACGCGTCGATCTCCGGCGTCTCATGCTGATCGCCGCCGTTTACCGGCAAGTCCGCCCAGCCCAGATCGTCGGCCAGCACGAATACGAAGTTCAGCCGCTTCCCGCTTTGCGCCGCCAAAGCCAAAAAGTTCCGTCGTGAAATCGCCCTGTTGCCTACTTTAAGGGGCCAGGCGCGCCACCGTCCATTCCTCCTGCCGCTTTTCGAACAACAACCGGTCGTGCAGACGATTCTCCCGCCCCTGCCAAAACTCGATTCGATCCGGCGCGAGCCGGTATCCGCCCCAGAATTCAGGCAGCGGGACGTCGCCTGGGAACAGGGCCTCCATTTCCTCCGTCCGCGCCTGTAGTTCGGCCCGGCCTTTCACTGCGCGGCTCTGCGGCGAGGCCCACGCCGACAACCGATGCCCGCGCGGCCGCGTGGCGAAATAGGACTCAGCCTCCGCCCGCGCCACTTTCTCCACACTCCCGGCGATCCGCACCTGTCGCTCGAGCGGCTGCCACCAGAATGAAATCGCCGCCCGCGGATTCGCCAGCAAATCCTGCCCTTTCGCCGACTCATAGTTCGTATAGAATACAAACCCGCGCCGATCGAAACCGCGCAACAACACAATGCGCACCGACGGCGCGCCATCGGCTGACGCGGTCGCCAGCGCCATTCCATTCGGCTCTTCGATTCCCATTTCAATAGCCGCGTTCATCCAGTCCGCGAACATCGAAATCGGATCGTTTCCCAGATTCGCGTCGTCCAATTCACCCGACAAGTAGCTTTTTCTTATTTGCGAAATTCGTTCGTCCATGGTTCCCGTTCTACTCTGATATTGCATGTTCTCATTCACTGGCCGCACTGCTCTAGTCTCCGGCGGCACCTCCGGAATTGGCTTGGCTATCGCTAACGCTTTCGCCGCCGCTGGCGCCTCCGTTACCGCGGTTGGGCTCGGGGTCATACCGCCCGGCAAAGAGAACCTGCGCTTCGCCGGCCTCAATGTCACCGATACCGCCGCCTGCCGTGGACTCATCGCCACACTTCCTCAAATCGATTTCCTCGTCAACGCCGCCGGCATCATTCGCCGTGATGACGAATTCCTTATTGATGTCTTCCAACACGTCATCGACGTAAATTTGACAGGCGCGATGCGGCTCTGTACGGAGGCCCACGATAAGCTGGCCGCGTCGAAGGGCGCCATCGTTAATATCGCCTCCCTCTGGACCTATTTCGGCGGTCCCCGCGTCCCTGCTTATACGGCGTCCAAAGGCGCCATCGGCCAACTTACGAAATCGCTCGCCGTCGCCTGGGCCGCTGACGGCATTCGCGTCAACGCCGTCGCCCCCGGCTGGATCGCGACTCCTCTCACGCAGGGCTTGCAGGACGATCCCATCCGCGCCGCGCCCATCCTTGACCGCTGCCCCATGAAGCGCTGGGGCCGTCCCGAAGAAGTCGCGCCGCCGGTGTTATTCTTGTGTTCCGAAGCCGCCTCATTCATCAACGGAGTCATTCTCCCCATCGATGGCGGCTACTTGGCTGTATAACAATGTCCCAATCCACCCACCCTCTCTCGCCCGCGCAAATCGTCGCCACCGCCGTCCCCGACGACGAACGCGTCTGGGTTCCGCAAGCGCCGAACGTCTGGTTCCGCCCGCTGATGCTCAACACGCTGCAAGGCCAATGGTGCAACCTGTTACGCGTCCGCAAGGCCGGCATTTTAAGCCGCCATCGCCATCCGGCGCCCGTCCACGGCTATGTCATCAAGGGGTCCTGGCGCTATCTGGAGCATGACTGGGTCGCCAATGCCGGCGACTACGTCTTCGAACCGCCCGGCGAAACTCACACGCTCACCGTCGAATCCGCCGACGAGATGATCACCTTCTTCCACATCTCCGGCTGCATGTACTATGTGGACGCCGAGGGCCGCCACACGGGCTTTGAAGACGTCTTCACCAAAATCGATATGTGCCGCAAACACTACATTGAGTGCGGTCTTGGCGAGTCCTTCGTCGATCAATTCGTCCGGTGAAAGTTCTTTACACGGCGGCCCACGGCGGCTTTGCCGGCGAGCACGCCCCGCTCGGCGGCGGGGCGGCTATCTTCGACATGCTCTCAGCCGAATGGGCCGGAACGATGCCTTTCGATCTCACGCACTTTACGCCGAAATCGGTCACCGGCCGCGACATCGTCAATTTCGACACCGGCTCCTACGCCCGCTTCTCCCGCCAATTCGAAGCGGTATCCACAAAGGCAATCCAGCAACAAGATCCCGCCGATACCGTCGTCCTCGTCAACGACATTGCCGAAGGCCCCGATTACAATGCCTTGCGAAAATACAAGATCGCGAACATTTGGCATGTCGATGTCGTCGCCTACATTGCCGCTATATATTGCCGCGAATTTGCCACTCCCGAAACGCTCGTCAGACTGTACCGCATGTTCGGCAAGCTCTATCCCGGCGTACTCCAACTCATCTTTCAAAAGCAATCCGATTGCGTACAATACTCCGCCGCCCACATCGTTCCTTCCCAGGCAATGAAGGATATTATCCTGCGCTGCTACCCGCAAACGAACCCCGCGAAAATTCACGTTCTTCCTTGGGGCGCGCCGCCAGCGCTTCCGCCCATCGACAAGCAGGAAGCCCGCCGGAGGCTGGACATCCCTGCGGACGCACTTGTACTAATCACCCTCTCCCGCCTCTCTCCGGAAAAGAATCAACAAATCCTCCTGGAAGCGCTCGCCGCCTGGGAGCCTCAACTCCTCTATCCCAAAATCTACGCGCTTATCTGTGGCGGCGCCGCCTACATGCACGGGCAAAAACACGAAGCGTTACTCCGCGCCAAGGCAGCACAATTGACCAAGACGAAAGTCCTTTTCCCCGGCCACATCTATGGCGAGCAAAAGCAACTTCACTTCTCCGCCGCCGATCTATACGTCTTCCCCTCCACCCACGAATCCTACGGCCTCACCCTCATGGAAGCCTTCCAATACGGTCTTCCCGCGCTAACGCTTGATAACGCCATCATGCAACCCGCCTTCGGCGCCATCGCCACGAAAGCAACTTTCCTCAGCGCACTCCAACAGCTCGTCCAATCGAATCTCCCCGAAAAAGGACGCGCCGCCCAAGCCTTCGCCAAACAAAATCCTTTCGCCAACGCCGCCGCCTCGCTCGCCGAAATTCTCACAGAGATACAATACTAGTGATGCTCTTCCGACTGCTGCCCCTCCTCGCCCTGCCGCTCCTCGCGCAAAACGATTGGGACGATCCCTTTCCGCCCCACCGCATCGCGGACAATTTTTACTACGTCGGGTCGAAGGGTCTTTCCACTTACCTCGTCACATCCACCAAGGGCCACATCCTCATCAACGCCAGCTTTGAACGCACCGTCCCCATCATCCGCGCCAACGTCGAGAAGCTTGGCTTCAAACTCAGCGATGTGAAAATCCTTCTCTCCAGCCACGCCCACGACGATCATGCCGGCGGCCTCGCCCTGTTGAAAGAACTCACCGGCGCCGAGGTCTACGTCATGGCGGGCGACGACAAAGTCATTAGCTCCGGCGGCAAAGGCCAGTACCTTTACAAAGCCGATTGGAAGCCCTGCAAAGTGGACAGAGTCTTGAAAGACGGTGACGTCGTCGAACTAGGCGACGCTAAACTCCGCGCCCATCTCACGCCCGGCCACACGCGCGGCAACACAACCTGGACGCTCCAAGTCAACGATCAAGGCAAGTCGCTCAACGCCGTCATCATCGGCAGCCCCAACGTCAACCCCGGTTTCCAGCTTGTCAACAACAAAGAGTACCCCGAAATGGCCGCCGACTACGCCCGCACTTTCCGCGTCTTGAAGTCGCTCGAATGCGATCTTTTCCTTGGCGCTCACGGGCTTTACTACGGCATGGGTGAAAAGCATAAGCGGCTGAAACCCGGCGGCCCCAATCCCTTCATCGACCCCACCGGCTACCGCGAGTACGTCGCCGACCGCGAACAGTTCTATCTCTACACATTGGAACAACAACAAAAACTGGTCGCGCAAACCGATCTGCCAACCGCCGAATGGGTACTCCAATTCGGCGGCCGCGTCCGGCTGCCTAATTCCGCGAACTGGATCAACGATCCCAGTCAGCTTCCCAAAACCGGCTTCCGGCTTGAAGCCGTCGACCTGGTCGGCACCATCATCGATCACAAAGACCTCAGCAAACTCAGCGCCTGCACTGAACTCCGCGAACTTCTGCTTCCCGGAACAATTTTCAATCCCGGCGCCGGTTCCACGCTGGACGCCAACGACGAACTCAAAGCGCTTGCGACGCTCACCAAACTCGACAAGCTCGGCTTCTCGCTCCACTTCCTCACCAACGTCAACGTTTCCGACAAAGGCCTGAAACAGTTTGCCAATCTAAAACAGCTCCGTGAACTGCGTTTCAGCATGACCCGCATTAAAGGCGAAGGCCTGGCGCCGTTCGTTAACACGGAGAAGCTCGATCTAAGCTACACGCCAGTCACCGATGCGGGCCTCGCATCCGTTGCCGGCATGTCCAAGCTTCGTCAACTCGGGCTGCGGGACACGTTCGTTACGGACGATGGCCTTACACATCTGGCGCAGTTGAAGGCCCTTGAATCCCTCGATCTCTACGGCCTCAAGCTCACCGATCGCGGCGCCGGCCACCTGCGCGGCCTAACGAATCTCCATACCCTTAACCTCCTTGGCGCGCAACTCTCCGACGACTCGATGGAGGTGCTCGCCCGCATGACGCAACTCACGGAGCTAAACCTCTACCGTTCTCAAATCACCAACGCGGGCCTCGCCAAACTAAAGACGCTTAAGAACCTCTCCACCCTCGACCTTCGTTACACCCGCGTCACTCGAAACGGCATAGAAGATTTCCGCGCCGCCGTGCCCGGCGTGCAAATCGCCTTCCAGGAATCGACACCCGCGTCTACGGACTCGACCCTTCGCACTTCCGCGCCAACCGCGAAATCGCCCGCCGCCATGGCTGCCTGGATTGAGAGGCTCGGCGGTCGTTCCGGCACCGAGGCGGGTCAGATCCGTTCCATCGATCTCTCCCGCACGCCCGTCACCGAAGCCCAACTGGGCCACCTCGCCGCGCTCCCCGCCCTCGAACGCCTTCGCCTCAACACCACTGAAGTCGGCGATGGCGGCATGGCCAATCTCGCCAAGCTAACCGCCCTCCGCGATCTGGATCTCGGCCACACGATGGTCTCCGATAATGGTCTCGCGCCGCTGGCCGCGTTGAAACAACTCCAACGCCTCACGCTCAACCACACACTCGTCAAAGGCGCCGGGCTGCACAACGTGCCCACGATCGAAGATCTGGATGTTGCCAACGCTCCCATCAACGACGCCGGCGCCATGCAAATCGCCATACTTGCGAATCTCCAAAACCTTCGCCTCGCCTACACCGACATTTCGAACGCCGGCGTCCAAGCCCTCGCCCCGCTCAAAAAACTTCGCCGTCTGGATCTCCTGAGCACCGACATTTCCGACGACACTATGAAAGCTCTAGCCGGCTTCACAAATCTCGAATCCCTTAACATCAGCTACAACAAAATCGGCGCTAAGGGGCTGGCTCATTTGGCGACGCTCACCAGCCTCACGCAACTCGAAGCCGCCCGCACGCGCATTGACGACGAGGCCGTTCCTCACCTCGCCCGCTTCACGGCGCTCAAACAGCTCAATCTCGATTACACCGCTCTCTCCGACAAGGGCCTGGCGCTTCTTCAGCCCGCGCTGCCGAATCTCGAACTGCTCAGGCTCGACACGGCAAACCTCACCGACGCGGCCATCGACACACTCGCAAAATTCCCGAAACTGCGCGAACTGAACATCTACCACACGCTGATAACCGAAGCCGCCAACAACAGGCTGCAACAGTTAAAGCCGGAGACCCGCATCGTCTTCGATCCCGCCTCCGCCCTGCCCACGCGGAGGAAAAGCTAGCCATGTGGACCGTCACCCTTCTCCTGGCCGCCGCGCTCTCGCCCATGGATTGGGTGAAGGATTTCGGGGGCACGGCTCAAACCAACAGTAAAGGCGACATCGTCGCGCTCGACCTCTCCCGCACCTGGATCACCGATGGCGACCTCACTCGCGTCGGCCGGATTCCCACGCTTGAACGCCTCGACCTCTCGCACACACGCGTCACCGACCTCGGCTTCACCCATTTGAAGCGGCTCAAAAACGTCACGCATCTCAATCTCTATTACGCCGAACTCACTGGCGATGGCGCCCTGGCCGTTGTGAAGAACTGGCCCAGATTGCAATGGCTCAATGTCCGTGGAACTAAGCTGACGGACACCGGCCTTGCGCATCTTGCCAACCACCCTGAACTCGCCTGGATCGATGCCGGATTCGCCGAAATGACCGATAACGGCGTAGAGTATTTCACTACGATGCCCAAGCTTCATTCCCTCGCCTTCGGTGGCAATAAGATGACCGATGTCGGCCTCACGCCGCTGCGCCTCATCCCCGGCCTAAGGGAATTGGACCTGGGCGGCCTGCAGCGGACGGATTCCGGCCTCTGGCAGGTTACCGTCACCGACCGCGGAACGGAGACACTTTCCGGCCTTCCGCAACTCGAACAGTTAAGCCTTCGCAACAGCAAGATCACGGACGTTTCGGTCGATAACCTGGCCAAGCTGAAAACGCTGAAGCGGCTTGACGTTGTCAACACCGGCCTGACGCCAAGCGGCTTGGCGCGCCTTATGGCCGCCCTGCCGAATACCGAAGTGCGCTCTGGATCCGTTACTCAAAGCCGCCGTTAAAAAAATGCCCATCACCCGCCGTGCCCTTCTCGCCGCCCCGTTCTTTATTCGCAACCTGATATCCGCGCCTCCCAGCGGCCGCGTCCGCCTCGCCTCTTTCGGCGCGAACGGCATGGCCTGGTCCACGCTCAATGGCATCGCCACGCACCCGTCGGTCGATTTAATCAGCGCCGCCGATGTCGACACCGCTCGTACGCAACGCGTCAAGACCACTTACCCCAACGCCACTCTCTATCAGGACTGGCGCCGGATGCTCGACAAAGAGTACAAGAATCTGGACGGCGTCTGTGTCGGCACACCGGACCACATGCACGCTCCGCAGGCGATGGCCGCCATGCGCCGAGGCCTCCATGTCTACTGCCAAAAGCCACTAACTTCTCACGTCGCCGAAGCCCGCCAGCTCCGGAAGTACGCGGTCTCTAAACGCCTGGTCACACAGATGGGCATTCAGATTCATTCCAACGCCGAATACCGCACCGCCGTTCAACTCGTTCATGCCGGCACTATCGGCAAAGTGAAGGAAGTCCACGCCTGGAGCAACAAGAAGTGGGGCGATACCGAGCCGCGCCCGGCCACTACCGATCCCGTTCCCGCCACGCTCGATTGGGACGGCTGGATCGGCGTCGCCCGGCCGGAATCGTTTATCACGAACTACTGCCACCCCGGCAACTGGCGTAAACGTCTCGAGTTCGGCACCGGTACCTTCGGTGACATGGGCTGCCATATTTACGATCCCGTCTTTGGCGCGCTGGCCCTCACCGCGCCGCTCACCGTTCGTGCCGAAGGGCCTGCCCCCAGCGAACATAGCTGGGCCGTCAACGCCATTGTGAAGTACACCTTCCCCGGCACGCAGTATACCGATGGGAAGACAGTTAACGTCACCTGGTACGACGGCGACGAACGCCCTCCACAGGAAATCCAATCCCTCATCGAAGGCGCCAGACTCCCCAATCAGGGGTCGATAATCATTGGTGCAAAGGGCGTCATGCTAACACCCCACGTCGCCTTCCCGTCGCTCTTCCCGCAAGCTTCGTTCAAGGAATTCCAACGCCCCGAACTCACCACGAACAACCACTATCACGAGTTTGTCGACGCCATTCTTGGCAAAGGCCCAACGTCCACGCCCTTTACTTATGCCGGCCCGTTAAGTGAAACCGTCCTCCTCGGCAGCCTCGCCACCCGGTTCCCCAAAACGACTCTCGAATGGAACTCGGCCAAGCTTAAATTCCGCAACGAAAAACAGGCCAACGCCTTCCTGAAGCGCCCCTTCCGCCAAGGCTGGAGGGTGAAAGGATTGGGGTAAAGTGTCCACTTGGTTCCTCTTCGCCGTCTCCGCCGCTCTCGGTCTCGCCGCCGATCTCTCGGTCGACGCGCCCGCCATCCTTGCGCACCGTTGCGCGAGTTGCCATAACGCCAAGGCCGCAACCGCTGGCCTCGATCTCTCCACCCGCGAAGCCGCTCTGCGCGCCGGCCTCCCACGCATTCTCCGCCGCGTCCAACTCGGCCAGATGCCTCCCACCGGCGCACTTCCCGCCGCCGAACAGGAAACGCTCGCCAAGTGGATTGAGGCTGGCGCGCCCTGGACCCAGCAGAATTGGTGGTCTCTCCGACCGCTTCGCGACTCGCCCAAATCGATTGACGAATTCATCACCGCCAAACTACGTGAAAACGGCCTCGCCCTCGCGGCGCCGGCCGATCGCCGCACACTCATTCGCCGCGCGACATTCGATCTCACCGGCCTCCCTCCAACGCCCGGGGAAATCGCGAACTTCATCGGCGACACCAGCCCGAAAGCCTACGAAGCACTAATAGACCGCCTCCTCGCCAGCCCCCGCTACGGCGAACGATGGGCACGCCATTGGCTCGACGTCGTCCGCTTCACCGAAAGCGAAGGGTTCGAACGCGACGAGCCCCGCGACCACGCCTGGCCCTATCGCGACTACGTCATCCGCAGCCTGAATGCCGACAAGTCATACCTCCAATTTGCCCGCGAGCAGATCGCCGGCGATGTTCTGGAACCCAACAGCCGCGAAGCCGTCATCGCCACCGGCTTGCTAGTCTTCGGCCCCACCGATGCGGTGGGCCTAACCTCCGCCGTTGCCAGCGAACGCGAAGCTGTCCGCGAAGATCAGTTGGAAGAAATGGCGGGCGTGGTGGCGCAAACTTTCCTCGGTCTCACGGTGAACTGCGCCCGCTGCCATGACCACAAATTCGATCCCATTCCGCAACGCGATTACTACCGCTTTAAGGCCGCGCTCTCCGGCGTCTGGCAACCATTTGCCGACCCGGCGTCCACCGAACTGTTCCCCGACGGCCGTGTCCTCGACGAATCTCACCACGCGAAGGTCGCGGCCCTGAAAGCCCGCATCCGCCACGTTGAAATGCAGATTGCCGATCTCCACCGGCAACCCACAAACTGGACGACCGTAAAGCCCGTCGCCCAATGGCCATTCGACGTCGATGCCCATGACCAACTTGGCGGCCTCCACGCCTCCACCACGCCGAAAAGCCAGATCGCAGATGGTCATCTCATGGCCTCCTCCCTAGTCACCGCGCCCCTGAATGCGAACATCGCGGAAAAGACCCTCGAAGCCTGGGTAACCGTCAAAAAGCCGCTCGATAAGCTGATCAACGTCTTTCAAATCTACAACCGTTCCGGCTACCGCGGCGCCGCCTCGGACGGCATCCAGTTCGCCGGCGGAACCAACAAACAGTGGCGAAATCTAAGCACCGCGAATTTCCGCACCGCCGATGTCAAAGGCTCCCAGGAATCCGCCGCGCCTGGTGAGCGAATTCACTTGGCCTACACCTATTTCGCCGATGGCACGATCCGCCAATACCGCAATGGTGCTCCCAATGGCGAGCCTTTCCGGCCGGACGCCGGCGTGAACGGCCAAATACAAACCTACGCCGCCGGTGACGCAGTCCTTAAATTCACCGCCACACCCGAACTGGCCATTGATGAAGCCCGCCTCTACAACAGGGCCCTGACCGCCGAACAAATCGCGGCTTCCTTCGCCGCCGGCCCCGCGCCCGCCATCGTCCGAATAGACACGCCATTGTTCGCCGAACTGCAACAGCTCCAGCAACAACTCGAGACCCTCCCCAAACCTGAAAAGGCCTTCGCGGCCGCGCCCCGCGATCCCGGCATCACTCATTTCAAAACCGAAGCAATCTCCCCCGGCGGACTCTCCGCGCTGCCCAACGCGGACTTCCAACTTCCCGCCAACGCTCCAGACGCCGAACGCCGCCGCCGCCTCGCCGAATGGATCGCCAACCCGGACAATCCAATCTTCTCCCGCGTCATCGTTAATCGCATTTGGGGCCATCACTTCGGCACCGGCATCGTCGAAAACCCTAATGATTTCGGTGCCAATGGCGGCCTTCCGTCCCACCCCGAACTACTCGACGCACTCGCCGGGGAACTCATCCAGTCGGGCTGGAGCCTCAAATCTCTCCACAAGAAAATCGTCGTCTCCGCAGCTTACCGGCAAGCCTCCAAACATAACAAAGAGGCGGCTTCCAAAGACGCCGGCAACCGCCTTCTCTGGCGTTACACGCCGCGCCGTCTGGAAGGCGAAGCGGTCCGCGACACGATGCTCGCCGTCTCGGGAAAGCTCGACCTGCAGCCGTCCGGTCCCAGCTTCCGTCCCTTCAATATCACCAAACCCGGTGGCTCGTATGTGAAGTACGAACCCCTCGACAACGACGAAAAGGACCTGCAACGACGCACCGTCTATCGCATGAACATCAACACCGGCGGCGACGCTATGCTCGAATCGCTCGATTGCCCCGTCCCCGCTGTCAAAACGCCCAAACGCCCCTCCACCACCACCGCACTCCAGGCCCTCAGCCTGATGAACAATCCGCTGCCCGTCCGCCTCTCCAAGGCCTTCGCCGCAAGAATCAGATCCGAAGCCCAAACCATCGACGAACAAATTGACCGCGCCTTCCAACTCGCTCTCGGCCGCGCTCCGCATGCCCACGAACGGGAAGCCGGCCGCCAACTCGACCTCGAAGCTCTCTGTTGGGGACTCTTCAATGCCAGCGAATTTATCCACGTTGAATAGGTCCCGCCGCGACCTTCTGCTCAATGCCGGTTTCGGCTTCGGCTGGCTTGCCGCGTCGTCGCTTGCCAACACCGCCCCGCACTTCCCTCCCAAAGCCAAACGTATCCTCCAGGTCTTCACCCTTGGCGGCATGAGCCACATGGATACGTTCGACTACAAGCCCGAACTCGACAAACGCGATGGCAAGCCTTTCGACATGCCGACCTTCTTCGGCCAGGCCGGCAACCTCTACAAAAGTCCATGGAAGTTCCAGCGGCGCGGCCAGAGCGGCCTCTACGTCAGCGACCTGCTGCCCCATCTCGCCACCCAAGCCGACAAGCTCACCGTCATCCGCTCAATGGTCTCCAAGAGCGCCAACCACATGCCGGCCGTCGCGCAAATGAATACCGGCTTCATTCTTTCCGGGTTTCCCGCCATGGGCGCCTGGGTCACCTACGCGCTCGGCACGGAGAACCAAAATCTCCCCGCGTTCGTCGTTTTGCCCGATCATCGCAACTACCCTTGGGGCGGCACGCTGCAATGGTCCAACGGCTTTCTCCCCGCCGCCGTTCAAGGCACCGCCTTCAAAAGTGCCGGTGATCCCGTTCCCGATCTCACCAGCCCATTCGATCAATCGAAAGCCCGCCAGTTTGTCAACGCCATGAACCGCTCCTATGCGGAACAACACGCGGGCGATAGTGACCTCGAAGCCCGTGTCCGCAGCTACGAATTAGCCGCGCAAATGCAGTTGAGCGTTCCCGATGCGGTGAGCCTGGAAACTGAGTCCGAAGCCACTAAAAAGGCCTACGGCTTCGACCAGCCGGAGACCAGTTACATGGCGCGCCGCTGCGTCCTGGCCCGCCGTCTTATCGAGCGCGGCGTCCGCTTCGTGCAGATTTACCATGGCGCATCCGGCACGGACTGGGATGCCCACGGCGACCTGATCGGCAACCACGGCAAGATGGCCCGCGAGTACGACCAACCCGTGGCCGCTCTGCTCAATGACCTCAACGAACGCGGGCTATTGAAAGACACCCTCGTCATGGGCGTCACCGAATTCGGCCGCACGCCAGTCGCCCAAGGCGCCGGCAAGAAGGGGCGCGATCATCATCCCAATTGCTTCACCTGCTGGCTCGCCGGCGCGGGAGTCAGACCCGGGACGGCTTACGGCTCGTCCGATGATCTCGGCTATCAACCCGCCGAAAATCCGGTCACTGTCTACGACTTCCACGCCACGGCCCTGCATCTTCTCGGCCTGAACCACGAAAAGCTCACCTACTATCACAACGGCATCCGCCGGCGCCTCACCGACGTCCACGGCCATGTCGTCCATCCCATTCTTTCTTAGTTCAAGTATCTTGAATCGTCACCTCGCTTTCCGCCAACGGATTTGATAACGTCACGGTATGCATAGGCGTCTTTCCCTTCTCGCGCTGCTCCTCTCCGCCACCGCCCAAGACTTCCGCTCCACGCTCCAAGGCACCGTCTCCGACCCCTCCCAGGCGAGTGTCGCCAACGCCGCTATCAGCCTCCGCAATGTCGACACCGGACAGGACCGCGCCGCCACCACCAACGCCGACGGCTTCTATATCTTCCAATTTATCCCGCCCGGCACCTACGAACTCACCATCAAAGCCCCCGGCTTCCGCACCTCCGTTGAGAAAGGCATCACCCTCGCCCTCACTCAAACACTTCGTCAGGATGTCGCGCTCCTGCTCGGTGACACCGCCGATACCGTTAATGTCGTCGCCAACATCGCCGTACTCGATACTGACACCACTTCTCTCGGCACCGCGATCCGCTCCGAAATTCGCGACAACCTGCCTCTAAAGGGGCGCAGCTCGCTCTTCATGTTCACCCTCACCCCCGGCGTCGTCAACAACCGCTACGGCGAGGACACGCGCCCCAACGACACCATCACCAACATCTTCTTTTCCGCCAACGGAGCCCCCGTCGCCGCCACTGACGTCTTCGTCGACGGCGCCTCCAACACCGTCAACGTCAACCGTGGCGTCAGCATCTCCCAATGGGTCCCCAGCGTCGACTCCATCGCCGAATTCAAGCTCGAAATGGGCACCCTCTCCGCCGAGTATGGCCGCAGCGGCGGCAGTATCACCAACATGGTAATCAAGAGCGGCACCAATGCCGTCCACGGCACCGCCTATCATTTTCTCCGCAACTCCGCCCTCGACGCCAATGGGTTCTTCGCCCGTGGCCAGGGCCGTAAACTCGCCGCCTTCAGCGCCAATACTTACGGCGTAGCCGTCGGCGGTCCCGTGCTGTTTCCCAAGCTCTACGACGGCCGCAATAAGACCTTCTGGTTCGCCAGTTTCGAAGGCGCCCGCGAAGGCAATGGCCAGGACAACACGCTCTCCTTTCCCACCGCCAAAATGCGCACCGGCGATTTCTCTGAGGTGCCCCAAGCCGTCTATGACCCGTACTCCGTGGCCACCGTCAACGGCACCCCCACCCGCACCCCTTTCGCCGGCAATATCATCCCCGCCAACCGCCAGGACCCTGTCGCGGCCAAAATCATGACCTTTTGGCCAACGCCCAATCGAGCGTCCCCCAACGCCGCCCAACCCTGGGTCCAGAACTACGGTTTCTCCGGCAAATGGCCCCGCAACTACGACATGTTTGTCACCAAAATCGACCACCGCTTCAGCAACGCCTGGAACACATTCTTCCGCCTCAACAAAGGCAACGGCCTGCTGGTATTCCCCAATGACTTCAACGGCGTCGCCACCCAGGGCCGCAACGTCGTCAATCGCCCCAACATCGGCGCCTCCTGGGGCAACACGTTCCTCCTCAATACCAGCACGACGTTCGACGTCCGCCTCGGCTACGCACGCGGCAAGGAGGACAATGTTCCCTGGTCAAATGGCTTTGACCTGGCCTCCCTCGGCTTCTCCCCGCAGTTCATCGGTCTCACCCAAAGCGCCGCGTTCCCCACCATCGGCGTAACCGGGTTCAACGGCCTCGCCAACAGCCCCCTCATCGCCGACGTCGGCCACACTTACGTGCTCCAAACCAACGTCTCCCACCAGCGCGGCAAACACGTCTTCAAAACCGGTGCCGACCTCCGTCTCCTCTACGGCAACTTCTTCCGTAACACCAATCCAAGCGGCACTTTCTCATTCTCCAACGCCTGGTCCAACGGCCCTTCCGCGCTCACCCCAGCCGGCAACACCGGTTTCCCCATGGCGTCGTTCCTCCTGGGCCTCGGCGGCGGCAGCCTTGCCAACAATAACGGCGTCTCCATTCTCAACAAATACTACGGCTTCTTCTTCCAGGATGATTACCGCGCCACCTCCAAACTCACCCTCAACATGGGCCTCCGCTATGAGTTTGAAACGCCCCGTACAGAGCGTTATGACCGCGCCACCCGCGGCTTCGATATCTCTACCGCCAGCCGGCTCGGATCAGGCGCTCGCGGCGGATTACAGTATGTCGGCGTCAACAGCCAGCCGCGTGGCATCTACAATCCCGACCGCAACAACATCGCGCCCCGCTTTGGCTTCGCCTACACCATGATGCAGAAGACCGTGCTTAGAGCCGGCTACGCCCTGCACTATATGCCGGTTGTGGGTTCTGTCGACCCTGTCGGCTACTCCACCTCCACCAGCGTAGTCACTTCGCTGGACGGCGTCACACCAGAGGACCGCCTGAGCAATCCATTCCCCACTGGCCTCGCCCGAATCACTGGCAATTCGCTCGGCCTGGCGACCCTCATCGGCCAGAACATTTCTTACGTCGATCCCAGCGACGTCACGCCCCTGCTCCACACCTGGAACATGAACATCCAGCGCGAAGTCTTCTCCAAATCGCTCCTCCAAATCGGCTATGTCGGTAGCCGTGGAATTCACATCACCAGTGACCCGCAAACTGGCATCAGCGAAAACATCAATCAGGTCCCCGCGCAGTACCTCTCGCTCGGCAGGTCGTTGCTTGAGACCGTACCCAATCCCTTCGCGGGCCGGATCGCCATTGGCCAGCTCGCCGGCGCTACCGTCCAGCGGCAGCAACTCCTCCGCCCCTATCCTCAGTTCCTCAACGTCACACGCAATCTGCCCACCTTCGGCAACACCGTCTACCACTCGCTCCAGGCGAAGTTTGAACAGCGTCTCTGGCACGGATTGACGACCATCGTCTCCTACACCTGGTCCAAGAATATGGGCGACATCGGGCCGTATCAGGATAATTATAACCGCCGCGTTGAACGGGCGGTCACCAGCTTTGACGTGCCCCACCGCCTGACCGTCACCACCTCCTGGGACTTGCCCGTCGGCAAAGGCCGCCGCTATCTCGGTAACGCCTCCAAACCAGTCGGCCTCCTCTTCGGCCAGTGGAACATGGCCACCTTCAACACCTTCCAAGCCGGCTTCCCGTTGAGCTTTGGCGTCAATCAAAACACCCTCTTCTTAACCGGCGCCGGCGGCCAGCGGCCAAACGTCACCGGCGATCCGCAAGCCGGTATTTCGGGCAGCATCACCGATCGTCTCGGCGCCTACTTCAACACCGCCGCCTTCGCCCAGCCACCCGACTTCACCTTCGGCAACGTCGGCTCCCGCGTCGGTTGGCTCCGCAACCCCGGCATGAACAACCTCAATCTCACACTGACCAAGCAGTTCATCATTCACGAGAAGTTGAAGGCCAACCTTCGGGCGTCGTCATTCAACCTGATGAACCACCCCGTCTTCAGCGGCCCTAACACCACCTTCGGCGCCCTCGGCCAGTTCGGCCGCATCTCCGCCCAAGCCAATCTCAGCCGGCAGACGGAACTTGTGCTGCGCCTGATATTCTAGGGTCGCCATGGCCACTCTCGCACAACCGGCGGCCGCCGCGGGACCGCCGGTTGTCACCACCTCCGCCCGGCTCATCAGCCTCGATGCTTACCGCGGCTTCATCATGCTGATCCTCGCCTCCTCGGGCTTCGGATTAGCCGTGCTCAAGAATTACCCCAACTGGGCCTGGCTCGCTAATCAATTTGATCACGTTGCCTGGGAAGGCTGCACCTTCTGGGATCTCATCCAGCCCGCCTTCACATTCATGGTCGGCGTCGCCATGCCGCTCGCCTTCGCCCGCCGCTTAGCCGAAGGCGCAGCGAACGCCCAGTTATTCAAGCATGTCCTCTGGCGAGCCTTCCTGCTCATCGTCCTCAGCAATATCTTCTCCAACTGGGGCTCCACCTACCCGCTGAAATTCCAACTCATAAACGTCCTCTGCCAGATCGCCATAGGGTACGTGCTCTGCTTCCTGATTACGCGCCTGCCGTTCAAACAACAAGTCGTCACCGCCGCCGGGATCCTCGCCGGATACTGGGCGGTCTATCTGATATTCCCCAGCCCCAATGGTCCCTTTTCTCAATACGGCAACGTCGGCGCCGTGCTGGATCTCAACATTCTCGGCTACAACTACTCCGGCTACTACGTCACCCTTAACGCCATCGGTAACGCGATGACAATCCTCTTCGGCTGCTGGACGGGAATGCTCCTCCAGACCAAACGAACCCACGCCGAAAAGCTTAAAATCCTTTGCGCCTCGGCCGCCGCCGCTTTCGCGCTAGGACTCGCGCTTCAACTCATTAACCCAATGATCAAACGCCTGTGGACGGTCTCCTTCACCTTCTTCAGCGCCGGTTGGGTCATCGCCATGCTGATCGCCTTCTACTGGATCGTCGAAGTGAAAGGGCACAGGAAATGGGCCTTCCCGCTAACCGTCGTCGGTATGAATTCCATCTTCATTTATTCCCTCGGCCAGATCGGCTTGAAAGGCTGGCTTGATCGCGGTCTCACCGCCTTCACCGGCAAGTTCTCCGCCCTCGGCGACCTCGGCATTATCCCTCACCAGATGGTCGTTCTCGCCTGCATGTGGTACGCCTGCTACTGGCTTTATCAACGTAAGATATTCATAAAACTCTAGCATGACTCGCCGCCACCTCCTGGCCGGCCTTGCCCTCATCGGCGCCGCCCAACGCCTCAAAATCACCAAGCTCACCACTCGTAAACACACCATCGCCAACCGCGATTATCTGTTCCTCGAAATCGAAACCGATGGCGGCATCGCGGGCTTGGGCGAAGGCTCCGTTTCCGGGCGTGTCGATATCGTCGAACAAGCCATCCAGTTCTATACGCCCTATCTGACCGGCAAAGACCCCGGCGGCATTGAGGAACATTGGAACCGCAACTATTTTCAACTCTCCCGCTACCGCAACGGCCCCGTTCTCATGACGGCGCTCTCGGCCATTGATATCGCCCTCTGGGACATTCTGGGCAAGCAGCTTAACCAGTCCATTTGGCGTCTTCTCGGCGCCGCCGAAGCCAAGCCCATGCGCGTCTACTACAGCCATTGGAGCCAGACGCTTACGGACCGCTCGCCCGCGAGCATTGAGCGACTCGCCAGGCAAACACGCGAAGAAGGCTGGTCTTGCATCAAGTGGGTCCTTCCCAAGGGTGGCACCGAACAGGAGCGTCTCCGCCGCCTTACCGCCGAGGTCGAGGCGGCCCGCAAAGGCGGCGGGCCAGATCTCGAAATCGGCCTTGAAATGTGGGAGACCTTCTCCGTCCGGTCAGCCCTTGAATTCGCCCGCGCCGTCGCCCCTTTCAAACCCATGTTTATCGAAGAACCCGCTTGGCGCGAGATCCCCCAATCGCTGGGCGAAATCGCCGCGAAAAGTCCAGTTACCGTCGCCGGCGGCGAAGGCCTCATCTCTAGATACGAATTCAAACAACTGCTCGACGCCAAAGGCGCGCAGATCATACAACCCGATGTTATCCACTGCGGCGGCATCTCCGAAATCCGCAAAATCGCTCATTTGGCGGATACCTATGGCGCTGAAATCTCCCCTCACATGTACTACGGCCCCATCGCCCATGTCGCGTCCCTTCACTCCATGGCCGCCATCCGCAACTTCCTGATCCAGGAATGGGATGCCGGCCAAATTCCCGCATTCAACGCGCTCACCAAAAACACGTTTCCGCCAGTCGTGAAAGGCGAAGTAACACTCAACGAGAAGCCCGGCCTTGGCCTTGAAATGGATTGGCCTCTGTGGCAGCAACGGCACCCCTACAAAGGCGCCAGCCTCCGCCCGCCCGGGGGCCGCTAAACGAGAATGACCCGCCGCCTATTCCTCAGCGCCGCCGCGCTCGCCGCGCAAACCGCCCGCCCCCCAAACATCATCGTCATCCTTGCGGACGATCAGGGCTACGGCGACCTCGGCTGTTACGGCTCACCCTACATCCGAACGCCGAACCTCGATCGCATGGCCCGTGAGGGCCTCCGCTTCACGGATTTCTACGCTCAATCGCTCTGCGGCCCTAGCCGTGCCGCGCTGTTGACCGGCTCCTACCCCGCTCGTAACAGCCTCAACTTCAACCATCTTCCCAAAGCCATAACCGGAATCCATCCCAACGAAATCACCATCCCGGAGCTGCTGAAACGAGCCACCTACGCAACCCAGGCTATCGGCAAATGGCACCTCGGTGACGCCACGGAATTCCTCCCCACCCGCAACGGATTCGACCACTGGTTCGGCCTGCCCTACTCGAACGACATGTGGCCATATCACCCCAAAGTCACCCGCGCCGGGCCGGAAAATGAAACGGCCAAAGCCGTCCGCGAGCGCGCCGAAGAAACCGGCTTCGACGGCCAGGGCCAGCACTATCCGCCCGATTGGTTCCCGCCCCTCCCGCTCATGCGCGACGAAGAGATTCTTGAAACAAACCCCGATCAAACCCAGCTAACATTCAGATACACGAGCGAAGCGCTCAACTTCATTACGGCTAACAAATCCAAGCCCTTCTTCCTTTATCTGGCCCATTCCATGCCCCACGTCCCGCTCTTCCCCGGTAAGGATTTCGCCAACAAATCCTTGCGAGGCCGCTACGGCGACGTCATTGAGGAAATCGACCACTCCACTGGCCTGATCCTCGCCAGGCTCAAAGAACTGAATCTCGACAACAACACCCTTGTCATCTACACCTCCGACAACGGCCCCTGGCTTCCTTATGGCATCGACGCCGGTTCCGCCGGCCCGCTCCGCGGCGCGAAGGGCAGCGTGTGGGAAGGGGGCATTCGCGTCCCCGCCATCTTCCGCTGGCCCGGCCGGATTCCCGCCAATACCGTCACCTCCCAGATCGCCGCGACCATCGACCTTCTCCCCACCTTCGCCGCCGCCGCGCAACTGAAACTCCCCGCGGACCTCATAATAGACGGCCGCAACCTTATCCCTCTCCTCACCACCACCAACAAACAGAGCCCCCACGAACACTTCTACTACTTCGATACCGCCATCCAATATACGCCCGAAACCGGCCGCCCAGCCAGCAATTCAAACCTGTTGGCCATCCGCTCCGGGCGCTGGAAACTGCACCTGAACACCGGTGCCCTCTATGATCTCCAAAGCGACATCGGCGAAACAAAAGATGTCGCCCAACGCCATCCGCAACTCATCCAAAATCTCAAACAAACCGCCGTTAAATTCCTGGCCGAACTCCGCGCCAACATCCGCCCCATCGCCGCTCAAACCATATAATTGTTGCAATGCGGTTACACCGGGTCATCCTGCTGGCGCTGACGCCAGCCCTCGCCAATTCCCAAAACAAACCCGCGCCAGACCAACCCGCCGAACGCCGCACCGACATCAATCTCCTCGCCAAAACGGACACAGATTCCGGCGAATCCCGCCGCAATGAAAACGTCCAGTTCAACCTCATCGACAACAACGCCCTGAAGGAACTCAACATCCGCCTGGGCACCACCGCCACGCTGATTGACGACGCCAAAGCCGACCGCAACTACTTTGGCGCCGAGTACGGCAACCGCCCCAGTAGTCCCATTCACCTGGTCCTGACTAAGCCATCCAGCTTCCACGGCAGCCTCTTCGAAACCCACGGCAACAGCGTCCTCAACACCCGCAGTTTCTTCACCGCCGGTCCCCTCCGCCCCGCGCACGAAAATCAATACGGAGCCAACCTGACCTTCCGGCCCTGGAACAAAGCCGCGCTTACCATCGACCTCGGCCAGAACAAACTCCGCGGCAATGTCAATGGCAATATCGTTGTCCCCAAAGCTGAAGAACGCACCCCCCGCGCGACTGACCCCGCCGTCCGTCAACTCCTCCAGAAGTTCATCGACGCCTTCCCGAAGGAACTCCCCAACCGCACCGACATCAGCGAACGCGCCCTCAACACCAACGCCCCGCAAAGCGTTAACGACAACAACGCCTCCATCCGCATTGATCAACAATTAACCACGAAACACGCCGTATTGCTTCGCCATCAGTTTACTGCTCAAAATGTCGATGCCTTCCAGTTCGTAGCCGGTCAAAACCCCGATACCACCACTCGCGCCCACACCGCGCAAATCACGTGGAATTACACCCGAACCGCCAGTACCAGCATGTCCGCCACCGCCATGTTCGACCGCGTCGGTTCTCTACTGATACCCGAGCCCAACGCCGTCGGCCCGCAAGTCAATTTCTCCAACGTCATTACAACGCTCGGCCCGGGTTCCAACATCCCCATCGATCGCGCTCAAAACCGTTTCCGCTACGGCGTCGCCATCAAACAAACCAGGCGCCGCCACAACTGGTACGCCGGCGCCGATTACAACCGCCGCCAACTCAATGGCGCCGAAGCATCCAGCACGCGCGGCAATCTTTACTTTCGCAACGACTTCGGCCGAACGGTGATGGAGAACTTCCTTCTCGGCATCCCCAGCCGCTTCAGCGGCTCCGTCGGCAGCATTCATCGCGGCTTCCGCAACAATGAAATCGTCACCCACATCGGCGACGACTGGCGAGTCAATTCCCGCCTCACCATCCACTACGGTCTCCGCTACGAAATCGTGACCACGCCCACCGAGGTCAACAACCTCAATAAGCTCCCCTATGACTGCGATTGCAACAACCTCGCCCCTCGGCTGAGCCTCGCCGTAAGAACGAAAGTGGGAATCGTCCGCGCCGCCTACAGCACTCACTTCGGTGAAATCTTCCCTGTGACGTTTTCTCAAATCCGCTACAACCCGCCCCTCAACACTAAGTTCGAAATCCAAGTCCCCGATCTATTCACGCCTTTTCGCCAACTCAACATTCCCGCCGATCCCAGCGCGCGGAGCACCGTCCTCCAGATCTCGCCCGATCTTGCCACGCCATACGCCCACCTTTACAGCTTTTCCTGGGAGCCAACACTGGCCAACGACTGGAAACTCCAACTCGGCTACACCGGCAGCCGCGCGCTCAAGCTGATGATGCTCCAGTACAATAACCGCGCCATTCCCGTCCCCGGCATCCCCCAAACAACCGCCACTATTAACGACCGCCGCCCCGACAGCCGCTACTTCGATCTCCGGAGCAGCGTCAACGGCTCTCACGGCTACTTTGACGCCGCCCGCGTGACCCTGGTCATGCCCCGCTGGCACGGGGCCAGCCTGGAAACGTCGTACTGGTTTTCCAAGGCCATCGATACCGGCGCCGCCTACACGAACACGGCTACCGGCGACGACGGTCGCCAGAGCCAGGCGCAGTCCCAGCAAAACATCTGGGACGACGTTAAAGCCGTCAGCGCGTTCGATCAGAAACACGGCTTTCTCGCGCGCGGCAGCTATGTGACGCCGAAGGCGAAGTATCTCGGCTCCTGGGAAATGAGCGGTGTTTGGCTCGTCAAAACCGGCACGCCGTTCAGCGTCGTGACAGGTTCCGATGCTCCCGGTTTCGGCAATGTTGACGGTGACCAAGGCGACAGACCCAACATCGTCAATCCCGGCATTCTGGGCCGCGCCATTGGCCATCCCGACACGTCCGGCCAACTGCTCCCGCGCGGCGCCTTCAGTTATATCCAACCTACCGAAGCGAGGGGCAATATCGGCAGTAATACGTTCCGAAAGGCGGGCATCGCCAACGTCAACGCCAGCCTTGCCCGGACATGGGCGATCGGCGGCGACAAGAAAATCCTCTTCCGCGCCGAAGCCGTCAACCTCGCCAACACCCCGCAATTCGCCGAACCGTTCCGCGAACTGTCATCCCCCAATTTTGCTTTCATTACCAACACTCTCAACGACGGTCGCGCCATTCGCTTCCACTTGCGGTTTCAATTCTGAGCGCGGCGGCGTTGTTGAAGCTGAGCTTGGTAAACTACGCGCAATTCCTTAACACAATGCCGCTCGACCTGTGATTGATCGTCGAAACCGCTTCCGCGTAAATTTGAGTAATGTTGCGCAACACCTGTTTGTGAAGCCATCGCGAGCGAACCTCGGCGGCAGCCGCGCAGCCTATTTTCATCCGTAGCTCCGGGTCGCGAATCAACCGGAGAATCTGCGATGCGAGGCTGGTGGAATCCCTTGGCTCACAGAACAACCCGGTTCGTTCTTCGATCAGAATCTCCCTTGGCCCTCCCACGGCCGCGGCAACGATCGGTAAGCCATACAGCATCCCTTCAAGAATCACCATCCCAAACGGCTCATACCAGCTCGGCACGGCGAGAATATCCGCCTCGGCATACTGTGCGGCCAGTTGTTCCGAACTCAGCCAGCCGGTGAACAAAATCCGATCGCGAAATGGTTCGCACGAGACTGGCAGCCAGTAATCGGACATTTCCCGCGCGGTGGCGTGACGATTACCGCCGGCCATGACAAGTCGTGCGGTTGGCTCAGCTCCCAGAAATACCGGCGCGGCCTGAAGCAGTTCGCGAATGCCCTTTCTATCCACGAAGCGGCCTGTGTAAAGTACCGTAACCGGCGTTCGGGGGCACCTCCTCCCGGCATGAAGCTTGGCATGCGCGTTATCGGCGATACCATTGCCTGCTACACGCACCCGGCCGCTCGCGTCGGGACAGTATTGTCCCACCAGTTCCCGCTCGTCCTCGGTTAGCGCGATCACTCGATCGGCGTCGCAGATTAAATCGAACTGGATCGGCCATTGGCTCAGGCATTCGGGTGGACCCTCGCCCCGTTCGTACTCTGCGCGATCAAGCGAATGAACCGTATATACAATTGGCGCGCTCATTGCCTGGCGAACCGCCGCGGCCACATGGGCGAGCCAGAAAACATGCACATGGATCACGTCCGGCTTCCATGCCCTCGCAAAATCAATACTCGCTTGAATCGCTCCACGATGAGGAACTGCCCAGACCGCGACGTCTCGATTTCGCGGTCCGCGAACCTCACCTTCGACCCCTATCCCTGGACCGCCATATCCAGGACTGCTTCCATGGCCAACCAATAGCACAGCCACTTGCAGCCCCGCCGCGGCCGAGGCCTCGACCAACCCGCCTACCGCCGTGCCAAGGCCCCCATAAACGATCGGCGGATACTCTGTAGTTATATGGAGAACGCGCATGACAATACCTCCGCGAAGCCGCGTCGACGCTCCGCCCGTGGCCTACAACGCTTTTATTTGAATGTTGCGGTAGGCAACGCGCCCCGTATGCGTTTGGAGCCCGATAAACCGCGGATTCGCAACTGTCGACGGCAGAGCCCGGTCGAGATGCGCCGCGTCGGAACCGGCGGCAAAATGAAAATCCGTAACGTCCACACCGTTGAGCTTCACTTGATAGTGTTGGCCTTGCACCCGTATTTCGTACGAGTTCCATTCACCCAACGGCTTCGCGGGTACAGAGCTGGCCGCGACGAACGAGTAAATGGCCCCAGTCTTGTGAATCGCCGCTCCATCCGGTTGGCCAAGCGCATCGATCTGCACCTCCAACCCGAAATCCACTCCCACGAACGCCGTATTGTCGTAGTTTTTGCCGCTTGGATTTGGAAAACGCAGGAAAACGCCAGAGTTGTCGTCCGCCTTCCACGTTCGCCAATCGAGCTTCAGAACGAAATCCGCCGGTGTGGGCGTCGTATTCCAAAAGAGCCCTAAATCGCTTCCTGTCACGGCCTCAAGCGCTCCATCGACTAAGAGGAAGCGGCCCGGGTCATCCCGGCCCGGCTGGTTCCGGATCCTGCTCATCGCCCACCCGGAAAGCGAGTCGCCCTTGAAGAGCATGGTGAATCCGGGATCCGGCGCCGCGGGGACAAAACGGGCCAACTTATCGGCCAGCCGGCGGGCCAGTGCGGTACCTGTCAGCATTGGATTTGGCGACCCTACCGTCGGGAATACCGATGGGCCGGTTGCATAGAGGTTAGTCACGCCGTGAAACTTTGTGTCCTCGTCCGTGACCGATTGCGCGGCGCTAGTTCCAGACGCCAGTGTCCCGGCCTCGTGGTGCGTGGTACCCAGTCCGTCCCGGCGGGGCGCGGCAAACGGCAAAACTGTTTGCGCCCTCTGGCCGGCCGCGACGGGGACGAACGCGCTCCCCACCAGCACTTCGTATGGCGCTCCATTTGCGAATACGAGCGCCGTGTCGTCGGACGCCGTGTCCATCGCGCCCCAAAGAACATCGTCTTCCGCGCTTGTTTGGATCGAAACAAATGCTCGCGGCATTAAATGTTCATCCAGTTCTCCGCTGAGGCTCACAAGGGTATTTGGATTGCCCGGCCGCATCTCCCCAATGCCGCGTATCGTGATCACGATCTGCGTGTCGGTGATGTTCTTGAACCGCTCGAAGGTATCCACGTCCGGAATTTTCCTGAACAACTCCGCTTCCGAATTCGTGCCGGGCCCGTTCAATCCGGCCGCCGTGATCTGCAAATGGAAATGTCCGAATTGATGATCCGCATGGTCGTGCCGGCCCTTTACGAAGAGCGCCGACGCCTGCAACTCATTAGGTGGTCCGGGCAAACTGATGATGGACGCGCGAGGGACGCGAATGGTCAGGTTCGACCGGAGATGCGCCATCAGGTTGGCGCCCATCCGCGCTGTTGCCGGCAACCCGGGGAGCGATATCATCGCCAGCCGCGCGCTCTCGATTGTTCCCAAAGCCAACACTACAGCCCCATTTTCCGGTACGGGAATCGTGCCCAGATTGGTTACAACGGCTACGATTCGCCGCGGATTTCCGCCACCATCGGTGATTAGGCGGATCGCTTTGCATCCGGGAACGATCATGACGCGCTTCTTAACGTCGTCGTCCGCGGCCTCGCTCTGCGCGAGTCTCGCCGTCTGAATAAAGAGCGGAACGCTACTGAACTTGTTGAATGGGAAAAACCCGGACCGCAGCGGCTGCGACTGTACAGCCAACGGGGCTTCCAGTTTGAACAGATTCTCTTGTCCTGCTGGAACTCCATTCAGGTGGCTGGGCAACGATGCGAGCGGAATGGCGTCGGCCACCGCATTCCCATCGATTCCATTCTTTAGCTGTTCCCGCATCGCTTCATGCATGGGGCCGAAAATGAAATCGTTCGTTGCGCTGGTTCCAATCTGATCCGCGCTGACGTCGAAGTAGCCGCCGGAAGCGGTTAACGCCGCTACCATCGCCGCCGGCCAAATCGTCGCGGGCAACTCCGACGGAAGCAGACGCGGCGACCAACCGCCGAAAAAAACCGACCGGCCGCCGATACAATACGCCAACCCAGGAAATCCGCCGGCCACATCGGTCCGCCATGGCAGCCCCCAGACTTCGGCTCGCAAAACGCCGGGATCTACTGTGGTTGGACCAGGCGGGTTTAGTCCCAGCACCGGCAGATTTTGGACGTGCTCAGGCAGCGCCAGCTTCCCAGCTTCAAGTACGAGAGTACGGTGTTGATGAGCGGTATCGGCAGTGAAAAGACGCTGCGCAAGCACCCCGGCAAAGGAGCCGCCCCCGATCACGATGACATCGAACGGTCGCGCGTCGGGCCGCGTCGAGGTATTTGTACTTTGGAGTGCTTCGTCAAGCCCATTACACGTGTAACGGCCAAGGATATCCAAAGAAAAGTCGGTATTCTGCGGGGTGGAACTCGTCATGCTGTGGCTCCGTGTTGCCTGTCTAAATAGAGATAGAGAGATGTCGTGCCTTCTGATTCGTAGTGAAATTCAACTCTCAATCGTTACAGCGCGAAACACAATGAAAGCGTGACACGCCACTACGGAATCGCAATTCGCCGAACCGTTCGGCGTACTTTCAACCCCCGCCCGCAAATCCAGTTCTAACCGCGCTTCCCCTTCGCCTCATTCTCCGCCACTCGCGCCTTCACCAACTTCTTCACCAAAGCCGCCGGCAGCGGTTTGTCCATGGAAAACCGGATGGTTCCCTTCGAAGTCTTATACTTCTTCAGTTCTTCCTGAAACTGTTCAACCAACGCGCCATTCATCGGGAAAAAGCTGCAATGTTCCTTAAACGCCGCATATCCAACTAGCGGCCCTTTGTATTTGAACGCGGGCCTCCCGTAGCCGATCGCCTCCGTCGCCTCTTTCGGCGCCGCCGCGCGAATCATTTCCCGCAGTTTCTGCAATGCGCCGTGCGCCGGCTCGGCGAAATCCGCGAGATATTCATCCACTGTGACTGCCTTTTTCATATCGCTCATCATAGTACGGAACCATGGTCCGAATCCGGTAAGATGAGGCAACATGCGCGCACTTCTGCTGGTCCTCAATTCGACCCTGATATGGGCCCGCCGACGTCACCGGATCCTGGTCCGGCCCTTTTGAGGCGATCCGCGACGGCGAGACGCAGACCGGCACGGCGTTGCTGGTGCTGAAGGAAGAGGGCGCGAAGATCACCGGCGCCATCGGACCGAATGAGAACGACCGGACAGATCTGACCAAAGGCAGCATCGAAGGCGCCGATATCACCCTCGAAGCGGTCGTCCGACTGCTCTAAGCATGTCCAATGTACTCACGCTCTTCCTGGTAGACTATTGGATGGAATGGGGGACTATCATGTTCAGCATGGTTCTGTCATACAAAGAATCGAACGTCTTAAAAGCGTTCGTCGAACTAGCGAAAGCGCGGACATTTGAACTCTCCAGCAAAACGCAAATGGCCCCCGGCGAAATCGCCGGAATACTAGGCAAACTTGAGCGTAAGGGCCTGCTGAACGTCTCCGATCATGCCGTCGAACTTACCACCGATGGGCAGGAAGCGTTAAGAATGCTTCGTACGCAAGCCGCTCGTTATTCCACGTCCAGCCAACCAGTCCTGCTGACGGACGAGGCGACGGCGAACGAAATACAAATAAACTCTATCCGGACAGCGGAAGACCTGGAGCGATCCATTGATGAAGCGGTCAAAAACATGAGGCAATAACGACCCCCCTTTGATGGCTTCTTTCACTGAGTGCCTCATCGTCTTCGTGACCTCCGCCTTGCTCACGCTCTTCGATCTGGACCGAACCTTCTACGTCCCTTCGAATACCCGGCGGAAACTGTCGCTTTACACCTGGTGGTGGAGCTTCGTCGCCGTCAACGGCCTGCTTGCCGCGCTACTCTACCCCATTCTCCGGGAGTTGCAGGCGCTCACCGGAATCCCGCCGCTATTACGCGCGGCCGTTGGCGGCATCACGTATCTGCCCTCATCCGGCTAAAGTTCACGACGTTTTCGGTCCAGGGTAGAGAAGTGCCCTTCGGCGTCGAGGCGCTCTATGAGGGTTCCAAAACCTTCGTCTATAAACGCATCAACCAGATTGCCATGCAGGCCCGTTACGCGGAGACCGTGGACTTGGCCAACACCACAGGGCTTGAACAGCTTATCGCCCGCGCCAAACTATCGATCAATCAAAACGCCCTGCTCACTTCCGACGAGAAGCGGATTGCCATGACATGGCTGCTCGGCGTCATGCAAGACCAGGCCGCCAATGAGTTCGACAAGCGTGCCGCTCTGGCCGACTATGTCCTTTCCGGCCAGCGCATCGCTAATTAAACCGCGGAAATCACCGCATCATGCGCATCCGCCCTGGTCTTCGAGTTCTCATCTTCCCCTGAAGCACCTGTCTTCTTTTACGGCTATTCTGAAAGATCATGCAGATACGATCCGTTCGCTGTTTTCTGCTTTCCTACGTCTTCCCCCAGCCCATTGAACTGCATTATTACGGCGGCAGCCGCCGCGTCGTGAAACGCGACGCCATGCTGATTCGCGTCGAAGCGGACAACGGCCTGGTCGGCTACGGCCCCGGCGAGGGCAGCGAAGCCGCCGGGCGCATCATCCGCGAGACCATTTCTCCGTGGCTGGAAGGCCGCGTGCTCCGCGACGCCTACGCGCTTCGCATTCAGTTCCAGGCCGGCCCGGGCGCGGATCGTAAAACGAGCCACGTCTACGGAACCGTGGAAGTGGCTCTCTGCGATTTGCTCGGAAAATTCGAGGGCGCGCCAATCTCGGAGTTGCTGGGCGGCCGCGTTCGCGACCGCATCGCGCTCTACGGCAGCGCCGGCATGTATCAGCCGCCGGAGGAGTACGCCCGCGAGGCCGTGCTGGCAAAGGAGATGGGCTTCACCGCCTACAAAATGCGTCCGGCCCTGGGTCCGGATCTCGATGTGGAAACGGTCCGGTTAATGCGCGAAGCGACGGGGCCGGATTTTGGACTGATGGTCGACGCCCACTCCTGGTGGCGAATGGGCGACCGCAGTTACACGCCGGAAACCGTCACCGAACTGGCAAAGGCCATGAGCGAGTACGACATCACTTGGCTCGAAGAGCCGCTGCCCCCCGCCGACCATGCCGCTTACCGCGAACTGCGCGCCACCGGCCATGTCCCTATCGCCACCGGCGAGCATGAACATACCGAGGAAGGTTTTCTGGACCTCATCTACAATGGCTGCGCGGATTACGTGCAGATGGACGTGGTCTGCCAGGGCGGCTACGCCATGGGCCGCCGCCTCTTCAGCGAGATCCGCAAGGAGGGCCTGCGCTTTGCCTTCCACAGTTGGGGCACGGACCTGGAACTGATCGCCGCCGCGCACGCCGGCATTTGCTGGCCGGAGAATGTGGTCCAGTGGCTGGAGGCTCCTTGCTACACCACGCCGGATCGTAAATTCATGTACGAGTGGCCGCTGGCGTCGGAGATTCTGGCCTCGCCGCTGCTTATCGAAGGGGGCGATCTCATCGTCCCGCGCGGGCCCGGTCTCGGCGTGGAAATCGATGAATCGGTCATCGAAAAATATCCCTGGCAACCGGGTCCGTGGTCTTATTTCACGCTGATCTCGCCGCCAGGAACCCACGCCGTGACGTCGGACCACAGCATCGCCTGGGCCGGCGAATCGAAAGCGTAGCACCGTGTTCTTAGAAGCCAGTTTAGCGGCGGGCGCGGCGGCGGGTTTTCTATCGTGGGCCGTGCGCGGCCGCAGCGCGCAAATACTCGCGCCGTCCGTTTGGCGCGGGCCGGCGGGCAGCCGCCGCGTCGCGTTGACCTTCGACGACGGCCCCAGTGAGTCGACGCCCGCGCTCCTGGATCTGCTTGAGCGCCACAATGCCAAGGCCACTTTCTTCGTTTGCGGCCACAACGTGGAGCGCCTCCCCGCGGTCCTCCGCGCCATCGCCGAAGCAGGGCATGAAATCGGCAATCACTCCTGGTCCCATCCGCGTCTGGATTTCACTTCTCCCGCAACCATGCGCGACGAACTCGGCCGCACGCAATCGCTCATCGGCGACCTCACCGGGACCGCGCCGCGCCTCTTCCGCGCGCCCTACGGCGTCCGCTGGTTTGGCCTCGGCGCGGTGCAGCGGGAACTGGACCTCACCGGGGTAATGTGGACCGCCATTGGCCGGGATTGGACGCTCCCCGCCGCCGCCATAACCCGTCGATTAATGCGCGCCGCCAACGACGGCGCCATCCTCTGCCTGCACGATGGCCGCGGCATCACCGAACACCCCGATATCACCCCAACTCTCGACGCGGTCACCGGACTTCTCCCCCTTATCCAACAGAGAAATTTGTCGATCACCTCCGTGTCTGCGATCCTGGAACGATGAGCGAGTCCGTTTCCCCCGCCGTCCTGGAACGCGTCCTGCGTACCCTGGCCGATACGCAAAAACTGCCATTGGAGCAGGTCACCCCCGACGCGACGTTTGAACAGCTCAACATTGACTCGCTCGACGGCATCAACATCCTCTTCGCGCTCGAAAATGAGTTCGACATCAATATCCCCGACGAATCCGCTCGCCTGGTCCGCGATGTGCGCCAGCTTGCCGCGGGCGTGCAAAAACTGATCGACGCAAAACCGGCGCCCGCCGCATGACCCGTCGCGTCGTGGTGACGGGCGCCGGCTGCGTCTCGGCTCTCGGGAATACCGTCCCCGAATTCTGGGCCGCCTGCCTTGCCGGTAGATCCGGAATTGCGCAAATCGACGGTTTCGACCGGACCGGTATCCGTTTTCAAAACGGAGCGCAGGCCCGCGGCTTCGACGCCTCCCAGCACTTCGACGGCAAACAACTCATCCCGCTCGACCGCTTCGCTCAACTGGCCATCGTCGCCGCCCGTGAAGCGTTGGCCCATTCGCAACTCGAATTGACCGACGATGAACGCGCCCGCGCCGCCATCGTCACCGGCTCCTGCTACGGCGGCAAGACCAGTGAAGACGCTGGTTTCGTCGCGCTTTATCGCGACGCCCAGCCCCGCGTCCATCCCCTGACCATCCCCCGCCTGATGGCCAACGCCGCAGCCAGCGCGCTCACCCTGGAACTCGGCTGGCAAGGCCCTGTGTGGACCGTCTCCACCGCTTGCAGTTCGGCTAATCATGCCATCGGCCAGGCCTATTGGCTGGTGCGCCACGGCCTCGCCGATGTTGCTCTCACCGGCGGCAGCGAAGCGCCGTTCACCTACGGTTCTCTCAAGGCCTGGGAAGCTCTCCGTGTGGTGAGCCCCGATACCTGCCGGCCCTTTTCGTTGGGGCGCAACGGCATGATCCTCGGTGAAGGCGCGGGCATGTTGGTCCTCGAACCACTCGACCGCGCCCGCGCCCGCGGTGCGAAAATTTTAGCCGAAATCATCGGCTTCGGCATGGGCGCCGATGCCCATCATCTCACGCAGCCATCGGCCGCCGGCGCCGCCCGGGCGCTGCGTTTGGCGCTTGCCGACGCAAATCTCCCGCCTGAAGCCATCGGCGTCATCAACGCCCACGGCACCGGCACCGCCGCCAACGACATCGCCGAATCCGCCGCCATCCGCGAGGTCTTCGCGGCCGGTCTCCATAACCTGAAGGTCACCGCGACAAAGTCTCTGCACGGCCACGCGCTCGGCGCGTCCGGCGCGCTGGAAGCCGTCGCCACCGTCCTCGGCCTGCAACACCAGTGCGTCGTACCAACGGCCAATTTTCAGGAATTCGATCCCGATTGCGACGTGCCTCTGTGCATCGAACGGCAGCTCTGGCCGCACGAAGCGGCCGTGTCGAATTCGTTTGCGTTTGGCGGGTTAAACGCTGTGCTGGTTTTTCGGCGCGCCGGGCCTAACTCGGCGCTCATGCTAAATCCCACGGATTGAAGATCGTTACGCCGAGGTTTTCGCAGTCTTTCTCATTGCGTGGGACCACCGTTAATCCATGGACTAAAGCGGTCGCCGAAATCTGGGCATCGGGTACATGGATCGGTCGGACCGTCAGTTGGCGCTGTCCCTCCAGAACTCCCCAGCGCTCCGCAATAGGCTGCGTCACCGGAAGAATGCGTCCCGCAAACCATGCGGGACGCAGATCTTCGATCAATTTCTCCAACTGTGCCCGACGGGTGCCCGATGGCATTATGGTAAGGGCCTTATGGAAGCCGCCCATCGAGACCACGCTCAGAAACAACAGACCTTTCGACACCCCCCGGCTCCAGGCGGCAACCCCCGCGTCAGGCGCAGGCCGCCAAACTTCGGAAATAATGTGGGTGTCAACTCGAAACCCGGTCATTCGAAATCGACCGGCGGCTCGCCGAGGGTGTGCGGCTGAAATAGAGATCGATCTCTTCATGCGTGAGCAGGCCGCGCACGGGTGTGAAAAGCTCGTACAGGTTCTTGGCTTCTGACGCTTTGCCGGTCGCCGCTGGCGCTTCGGGGACTTTGACGACAGATGCTTGTGCCAGAATCTCATGAGCATGGCCGGTGAGCGACACGCCTCGGGCCCAATGCCGCTTACTTTGTAAAGTAAAGGACTTATCATTCCACTATTCCTTCGTCCCTTCGGGCACCTGGCGGCGCGGTTTGTTTTTGGGAAAGGCGTTGGTGTGGTACCAAACGGCTCTCGGGTAAC
>Ga0163150_10001318_pt1 | contig 42581 bp, 50 predicted proteins | sample OliLakLV19P2IB_FD_148628 | JGI IMG/M metagenome (GOLD analysis project Ga0163150, IMG submission 148628) | Freshwater microbial mat bacterial communities from Lake Vanda, McMurdo Dry Valleys, Antarctica - Oligotrophic Lake LV.19.P2.IB | ecosystem: Environmental > Aquatic > Freshwater > Lake >... | reverse complement strand
TGCACTCTCGCCGTCGTCCTTAGCGTCGCGGATGAACTCCAGGGCGGACTCCAACTCCTTCACCCGCGCCTCAAGTGCCACGACCTGCGCCATGTCGCACAGGGCAATCGTTTGCCCTAGTTTCTCGCAAATCGACGAGTACAAAGCGCAGTTTGCAGAGTGCATGACGTCAGGGTCGCGCACGCCTATGCGGATCATACAGCAGCAGGTCGTCATCGTTGCTAGTTGTTTGCTCATGGTTTCTCCTCCTGCCCACGCAGGTATTCAAACAAGAACAGATAATCCCCGACTTGCTTCACTATGTCCGCCCGAACCTCATCCTTTCCCTCATCGGGAATCCAGTCGTAAGACCTTCGCCACCAAGGGTAACAGTACAGTCCATCGTAAGTCTCGCCGAACACCAGCGAGACGATGCCATTCGCTAACTCATCAACATCAGGCATTCGGGTTTCGTTCATTCTGGTTCTGGTCAATCGGTCGTATGGCCGACAAACTGCGTTGCCTTCCTCTAACGCAACGTCCAGAAGCCGCTCCAACTCCTTCACCCGTGCATCGAGTTTCGCCATTTTCGCGTTAGCCGTTTCCAGTAACTCGTCCATCGCCTCTTGTTCAATCTCGCTCATTTGGTTTCTCCTCCAACATCCTCGGGTCCGCAGGTCGGCTGGGCGGTCGCCGTCAGGGCAAGAACCTTAGTTTCCACGCTTATGCCCCCCCTGTCGTCGCTGGTCTTTGCGGGACGATGCGTAAAGATCAACCAGGTGCCCTTGCAGGTGCGCTAGGGCCTCCTGGTTGTCGTGGTCGGTGGGTACCCCACACGCCTCCAAGATATGAAAGGCCGTGTGGAGGAACTCGTGGTAGACGAGTTTGGGTTTCGCGTTCACTCGAAGCCATACGATAAAGTGGTTGCTGGTCTTGTTGTGAAGCCACACAGCGCAGGCGTCAGCGACGAAGTGAGGTTCATCGACACCAACCTTGGCGCACTCCTCGGTGAACATCTCCCGGTCGTGGATGACTCCAACGTTCATGCCGAACATGGCGACGTGGAGGATATGGTCGGCTTTGCACACAGGCCCCTTCACGCTTGCTTCTCCTCGCGCCATCGCCTCTTGTTCAATCTCGCTCATTTGGTTTCTCCTCCAACATCCTCGCCCCGTCGCAGGCCGGCTCGGGAGGCTCGGCGGGATAGACCCACGGACAGGCCGGGAAAACTTGCAGGGTTGGGGCCCCCTTCTTCGGAACCCCGCCGTCGTCGACGAAGAAGAGGTTCCCGATAAGCTCCTCCGCTTCCGCCTCCGACTCGAAGAGATAGGCGGACCCGGACTTCTTCGTCAGATGATAGAACGTCGACCCCTGCTCCCGAGCGAGGTAAACCCGCTCCCCCGAGGATTGGATCGTCGTCGCCACGACCCATCGATGATCGTTCGATGATCGTTCGATGATCGTTCGATGATCGACCGTTGGGCGGCCCCGAGGATATGCGAGGTAATCCCGCTCCCGGACGACGTCCCATTTGTTATTGACGGTTTCGAGGAAGTCGGCTTCGAGGGCGGACGTGAGCCGCATGAGCAGGATTACGTTGTCCGCGATCTCGTCGAGCAGGTCGTTCCTGCGGACGTCGCCCATCTCGGCGGCTCGGGCCGGAGAGAAGGGACCGTCGAGGTCCGACCACGGCCCGAGGTAGGACGCGACCGACTCGACCAATTCCGCGTGTTCCTTCGAGAGATGAGAGACGATCCCGTCGATGGTCCCGCCCGGGAAGTTCCGGGCGGTCCACTCTTCGATTTCGCTGGATAGGGCGTCTAGGTGTCTCATCTAGCCGTCCGCGAAGGGGTCGTACTCATCCCCTCCGGTAGTCGCGGCCTTCGCCTTGTCAGCGTGTGCGGCCTGTTTTGGGGCTCCGGTTTCGTCGTCGGGCCGGTCGAGACCCTGAACGGACTCCGCGACGATTTCGATAGACTCGCGTTCGCTCCCGTCCGCTACCGTGTACTTCCGCGTCTCGACCCGACCGTCGACCGCGACTAGGCGACCCTTGGTCAGGTAGTTGGCGACGAACTCGGCGGTCTTCCCCCATGCGACGATCCGGAACCAGTCGCAGGTCGGGCCGTCGCCGTCGGGCTTGAACCGCTTGTCAACGGCGAGGGAGAAGTTGGCGACGGACTTCCCCGTCGTCGTCGTCCGAAGCTCCGGGTCGCGGCCTAGGCGACCGATCAGACAGATTCTATTCAGGCTCATTTCGATTTCTCCTTGTTGCTCCAATCCCCTTCGAGACTCATCGGCATGACGACCGCGAACCAGCGAGTCGGCTCCGCGTTCGGTCGAAACATGATGGGTTTATTCGGACCCTCCGCTAAGATGAGCGTCCGAAAAGCGTTTACGGCAGACAGGACCGTCGCGTCGACGAAGTAGCGGGAATTTACGGCGAAGACGTCGGAGGCCTGTCGCGTCGTCTTCGGGATGACCCGCTCTACGTCCGGGTAGGTTCCGAGCCGCGTCGGGAAGAGATTGGCGTAGACCGAGCCTAACTCCACGACATTCTTGACGAACGTCTCGATCTCGAACGTCGAGAGCAGGACGTCGACCCAAGCGGTCGTAGCCTTCGCGTAGCTCATCTCGAAGACGAGCCGCCGCAGGTCGACGAGCTTCGTCTCGAAGGGCTTGGACGGTCCGAGGCGGAGGACGTGGAGGCGATGGGTATCGGACGTGACGAGGTTCGCCGCGCCATCAAAATGGATAAAGGCTCCGTAGGTTAAGATGGACGGACTGCAGTCGCGGGCTAGGGCTCGGACGAGCCAAGAGACTTCCGCCTTCGAGACGGAGCATGGTTCGGGGATGATTTTCATTTATTCGGGTTCCTATTTGGTTGGCGGTATTGCGACTCGACCGCAAGGTCCGCGAGGGAGGCGAGGGCGACCGCGTGATCCCGCAGGGGAAGGGACGGGTCCCAGAGTGTCGAGCCGACGATAGTCCAGCCTTCCTCGCGGACGCTGTCAAGTTCGTCCTCGAAGGAGGGGTCGTCGGGGTTGGTGTCTAGGTCGAGGACCCAGAGCTTCTCCTCCGGCAGATAAAGCCGGTTGTCTTGGGCCTTAACCCATGCGAGAGCGTCCTCGAAGCGATCTCGGGAGAGGAAGGACTTCAGGAAGAGCAGGGTCGTCATAATAGCTTCTGCTCCTGCCGCCATGCGCCGAGGTCGAAGGGCTCCTCGGTCTTCCCGCCAGCACCGTCGAGCCTGTAACGTCCGACCGTTACCTGTCCGCGATCCTTAAACTCGCGCCAGTAGAAGTCCCGACCCGAGACCGGGTCTCCGGCCATCCCTTCGATGACGTCCTCCGGGTACTCCGACTGCCAACGATCCTGATTGAGCCACGTCTCCGGCATGGGAATGAAGTCGCGCGAGTCGGGCTTCCCGTTCTTACAGCGATAGGTCAGGTAGCGGTCGTAGACCTTCACCGAGGTCGCGAGGTCGTCCTCCGAGGCTCCCCGTCGCAGAGCCTTCCGATAGGCTTCGAGGGTCGCCTTCTTGTTCAGCGTCGTCTTCCCGCCGAGGGTCTTCCATGCCGACCAGTATTCCTCGAAGAGAGAGACCGACCCCGACCCGGTCGGAGCCGGAGGCGGAGACGAAGCCGCGCAGGGAGAGGGTAAGGGAGTGGGAGGTTTCTCTTTCTCTTTCTCTTTCTCTTTCTCTTTCTCTTTCTCTTTAGATGATCGGTCGATGATCGGTCGATGATCGGTCGATGATCGGTCGATGATCGGTCGATGATCGTTCGATCCATTCTCAGGTTCGACTTTTCGGTATTTTGCTTCACGGGCCGCGACCGCCTTCTTTCCGGCCTCGGACCGCTTCTCGAATCTTTCTCGGGATTCGTAGATTATTTCCGAGCGAAGCCTCTCCTTTTCGATAAAAAAGAGAGAGAGGATCGCGTCCTTATGTCGCGCCCAGCCCGCCTTTCCGAGCCGGGAGAGAAGGGCGAGTTCCTTCTGGTCGTTCGGAAGGGAGCCCTTCTCGTCGAGCCACATCTCGACGAGGAGAGAGCAGTAACCGCCGAAGGCCTCCGCGCCCATCCTACGGACGGCGGGCTCTCGGAGGAGGCGGTCCGGAGCCCAAGAGCAGTATCTCGGGGCCTCCATCCCTAGTTTCGACCTTCGGCTTCGTCGAGGGCCGCGACAACATCGACGAGACGCGCCTTCGGGTTCGCCTTTTCGATCTCCGTGATTAAGTCCGCGATATCGACCTTAGCCCGGTCCGCCCGCTTAAGGATGGCTTCCTTGTCCTTCGACTTGCGATACTCCTCCCAAAGCGAACTCTGGGAAGAGGGACCGGAAGAGACGGTCCGGGCTTCCTGCTTCGCCGGGGCTTCGGAAGCCCGGGACTCTTCGGTCTCGGGCTCGGGCTCGGTCCGCGTCTTCGGCGAATCGGTCGAAGTCTGAGAGGGCTCTTCGTCGGAGGACTTCACGTCCGACGGCGGAGACTTTGGGTTAGGGGTCACCTTCCCCTCCGTCTCGTTCTTCGCCGCGACGTAGGCTTCTAGCAAGAGTTGGAACTCCGCCCACGTCGTCATGCCCTGCCCCTTTTTCGTGAACTCCCAGAAGAGTTCGAGCGGGTCGAGCCCTTCCGCCTTCGACTTCTCTGAGAAGGTCTTCATTCCAACCCGGTCCTTATCAAGACCGATTTCCTTAATCGTCGCGTTCGCCTCCCGCTGTTTCTGCCGCAGGAGTTCGGTCGCGGCCTGAGATAGGTCATCGTCCGTCGAGCCCTCGACCCCGATTCCAAGCCGGTCCGCCTCGGATAGAGCCCTCTTAGCCTCCTCCCCGTGAAGGGCTCCGGCCCATGTTATGGAAAGCTCTCCCGATCCTTCCATAAGCCAAGAATAGAGATGATTCCCCGTCGTCGGGCTCGGCGTAAACGGGGCCGCTATGTCGAACCGTTCGGTCCGGTCCTTCGTCGCCGTCGCGAGATGGGAGCGTTCGATCCGGAGAGCAAGAGTGAACTCGTACTCCAAGTCGGGCTCGGCTATAGGCTTCGTCCCGACCTTGTCGAACTTCTTATTCCCCCGCGAGTCGTAGCTCTCCGCGTACTCGGAACCCGCCCGCAAACACGCGATAACGTGGGTCGGACATTGAAGCAGGGCGGTCTTAACCTCGTCGAAGAGGAGCTTCGCTTTTGCCCAGTTGGTGAACCCAGCCTTCGGGTTCGCCGCGTCGAGGCTCTCCTTATAGGAGAGGATGTACTTCCAGCAATGGGTCAGTGAGTCGATGATGATCACGTTGTTCCCGTTGTCGACCGCCGCGAGGATAGCCGCGACATATTTGGCGGGCGAGTAGGGAGGCGAGAGGCGAATGTAGTCGTACTCGTAGAGGTGGGAATAGAGTTCGCCGCTCCCATTCTCGGTGTCAATGAGCAGGACGCGAGGGTCCGGCCCGATCCCCTTCGCGATCAGAAGGGCGGAGTAGGTCTTCCCGGAGCCCGAGACCCCGTCGATGACCAGCTTGAGATGAGACTTAGACCGTTGGGCCTTTCGGATAACGAGACCGGCCATTAAAGGCGGCCTCCGGAAGTGAGAGGGGCCGCGAGGCCGCAGGATCGATGTTTCATTAGAGGTTTGCTCCTTGCCTTGACCGGTCCCGTGGAGGACCGAACGATGTTTAGTATACGATGTCGGTAACGATAAATAAAAGGGGCTCCGCCTACTTTCTCGCCTTTTTCGGCGGAGGCGGAGGGAAGTGGGTCCGCAGGTATTCGAGGATCATGACCGCGTCCGCTTCGTCGTCCGTCTCGACCCGCCAGCCGTAGGCCTTCTCCGCAAGCCAGCGGGAGTATTCCTTCGTCGACCACGTCGAGGGGCGGTCCCGGTAGTTGTACTCCTTCTGCCAGCGGTTCGGGTCGATCGTCGAGACCCGGACCTTGCGAGGGAAGAGGGCCTTGACGAGCCGAATCCAGACGTGGGCCGCCGCTCGGACGGTCCCCGCCGCGCCCGCGTTCCAGCAGGGGAACTCGACCCCGAGAATCACCTTCGAGAAGACGACCTCCTCCGCGATCTCCCGGAGCCGGTCCTCGACGACGTTAGCGAACCGGATATCGTCGACGTGGAAGACCCCGGAGACGACGAGCCCGTCGGCGGCCCGGCCCCGGTAGGCGAAGCCCGAGCGGATTTGGGCAGGGTCGACGGCGATGACGAGGACGTTCTCCTCCCACGGGTAGAAACCGTTCATACCGCCCGCCTCCGGTCGTCGAGGTAGGCCTTCCCGCCTCGGAGAATGTTCGCCTTGACCTCCTCGGAGTAGTCGAGGCTCGGGACCTTCGCCAGATACTCTTCGTGAAGAGCGACGATCCGGGCGAGGTTCTCTCGGGCGACCCGGTCCGCCTTCTCCGCCTTCTCCGCCTTCTCCGCCTTCGTCGTTCGCCTCACGAACGACCCCGGACGAGGTGTAGGAGCCAGCGTAGGCCCCGAACAACGGCTATGGCGACCCGGACCGGATAGACGCGGAGGTTGGTCATCGGTCCAACATCTTGTCCGGGTCGAGCTTGAGGTACTCGTATACGGTATGGAGTCCGACCCCGAAGCGTAGGGCGAGTACGGTCGCGTTCTGACCCGCCGCCTTCCGGCGGAGCAGGTCGCGATGATCGTCGCCCGAGAGCTTGTAGGGTCGGCCCGGCTTTCGACCGGTCGAGGGTCGAGGGTTCGTCTTAGGTGTCTTGGGTGTCTTCATTGGATTCACTTTCTTAGTATGGAGCCGTCGTCGTCGAAGGCGGAACGCGGCATGGATTCGGGGTTGTTCGGGTCTCGGGGTTCTCGCGAGAGAGGGAGCCGTCGACCGTACTTCGGGCCGTGGCCGAGTTCCGCTAGGACGACCCAGACCCGATGGAAGAGGCTTCGTAGCTGGTGACTCTGGACCGAGTTCTTAAAGTTCGGGTAGTCGATCTGTTCGATCTGCTCGAAGACGATCTCCGCGAACTCGAACCTCGACATAGAAGCCCGGTGGGGATAGTCCGCCGACCCGTCGTAGAAGACCGGGACGTCGACCTTCGACTCCCCGATAAGTTCGTCGAGAAGGCCTTCCTGCCGCGCCCGAACGAGTAGGAGAGCCGGGTTATCGAAGTCCTGAACGACCGAGAGCGGTCCCCGGTTAGTGATAATCCACATAGGTCTTATTCTACCTACTTATTGGTAACGGTATCACGTCGCCAATCACAAACTCCCCGTCATCCCATGTATCCCTCCGGGATGATGCTGTTCTCCGTTCATAGTGAGCCTCCTCCGAGGAACCGTCTGGCTTCCTCATGCTTAAGAATCGTGACGACGACCGTCTGGCCGTTGTGGTCGATGACGTGCTGAACCGCTCCGACGTAGAAGCGAACGTCGTCGAGATGGATTCCCTCCCCCATTCGTGGAATATGGGAGAGGGACCGCTGGTCGACGGCGTTCCCGTCCGCGTCGACGAAGAGAACCTCCATTTATCGGACCCCTGTTCGGAAGTCGAAGCGGTCGCCGGGAAGCGTGACCCGGAGCGGACACGGTCCCGACCAGCCCGCCGCTTCCCAATCCTGCTCTCCGGCTATAACGGCCCGAATCGCCTCGCGTTCGTCGGCGTCGAGGGCGTCGAGGGAGAGACGGGGTTCGTAGTCGACGCCACCGGGGAAGTTGGCCTTCATCCATTCGACCGCCGACCTTGTCTCCGCGACCCCGCCTTCCGGACCCGCGATCCCGACCTTATTGACGGCCGTGAACGCGAGGACGCCAAATGTCGACTTGACCGACTTCTCCGGGTTCGCCTTGACGGTCCCGTCCTTCTTCAAGTTCGACTTAGCCAGAGCCGCCCGAGCGTAGGCTTCGAGCGGAGCCGCGACCCAGTTCTTAAAGGACTCCTTCGCTCCCTTGAGCCGGTTGACCTTGGGCTTGAGGTTCGACGTTATCGCCGCGATCTCCGCCTTCATGCGCCCTTCGCTGGCGACGATCTCGCCGTCGAGGGCGAAGAGCTTCTTTAGAGCCCATTCGACGTCCTGCTCGGAGAAGGCGGGCTCATCCTCGTAAAGCGTCGATGGGACGTCTTCCATCTCGACGAGTTCGCCGGTATCCGCGTCGACAAGGCCGTAGCCTTCCACGTATACGGTCTCCCGGGCCTCCGCCGTTTCGGTCGTAGTGGTTTCGCTCATCTCGGGGCCTCCGTAAGGGGGAGGACCACGTCGACGCCATGCCAGCCAGCGAAGGAGCAGTCGTCGGCCTGAACGTAGACCTCGGTCATGCCGTGGCTGTAGCCGCGCACGTTCATTACGGTCGCAGGAGTAAACCCATCGTCGCGCTGGACGCGGACGCGGGCTCCCGGGCTGATAGTCGAGCGGAGAACGCGGACTTCGTTCGCGTACCTCCGGCGTTGGCTTATCTTTCGGATTTGGGTGAACATAGGGTTCCTTTTCGAGGGTCGTGGGAGGGAGGAGCGTAAACCCCTCCCTCCGGAGGGACGAACTAGGCGATGCCGTACTTGACCGCACCATGATCTGATTATAGGGATATTGTTACCGATAACGCAAGGGTTGAGGAAGAAAAGACGAAAAAAGACCGGGGCCTCACTTCTGCCGAACACAAAAGGAGACCCCGGTCTAGTCGCGGGCTTTAGACGGCGAGAGCCGAGAGCCGAGCCCGAAGACTCTCGAAGTCTACCTCTTCCCCGAGGGCCTTGAGCAGGGTCTCCGCCGCGTCGAGATGGGAGAGAGCGGCCTGAACGTCGACCCTCTTCTTCTCGCCTCCGCCAAAGAGTACGTCCCCGAGCGAGGCGGAGGTCTTCTCGCGTCGGACCCGCTTGGCTTCCGCGACGTCTTTAAGCGTGAGCCGGTCGTTAGCCTTCTCGAACGTCTTCAGGAGTTCCTTCTGGATGGCCTCCGGGAGCTTCGCCGCCGCCTCTCCGACCGAGGCCTTAATCTTCCCCGTCTCCAAAAGCCCGAGCAGGGTCGGGACGAGGCGACCGAGTTGGAGCCTCTGGTCGAGGACCGAGGCCTTGACCCCGAGCGTCTTCGTGATCTGCTGGCGGGTGTAGCCGCGCCCGATCAGTTCGAGGATGGCGACGTACTCCGAGACCGGGTTCGTCGACCGCGAGAAGTTCTCCGAGAGCGTGAAGGCCTCGGGGTTCTCGACGTCCGGCGGAAGGACGCGGCAGGGAATCACCTGAAGGCCCGCCGCCCGAGCCGCCTTGAGCCGCCGACGACCGCCGACGATGTAATAGACCTCGGCCCCGGCCTTCAGCCGCTGAACGATGATCGGGACGAGGACCCCGACCGTCTTGATCGACTCGACGAGGTCGGGAGAGGGATCGGACCCGAGGAGAGGCCCGTCGATCAGGCCGACCGGCAGGTCCTCGGAGACGACGTCCGGAGCGGTCTCCGGAAAGAGTGACGAGAGATTGGGTTCTGGTTTCTGTGTCTTCATTGGGTTCCTTATTCGTCGTCGAGGGAAACTAGGAGCGGAGAGGAGTTGACCCATTCGACGGTTTCGGCGGTTCCGACCTCGTCGTAGGGGTTGTTTACGACCGAGAGCCGTTCGATGGCAGCGACCATTACGATCCCGGGCCGGAAGACCACGTCTTTAGACCCGGCTGGCCGTTCTCCGAGGTTGTAGTCGAACGCGGGCATACTTCGCCGCCCGACCGAGTTGAAGGCCGCTACAGGGAAAGGAGCCCAGAGAGGGAGGTCTCCTTCCATCGGGAGACCGTCGGTCGAGCCCGGGTCTCCGACGACCCATAGCTTCCCGGCCTCGGAGATTCCGGGCCGTTCGTTCGAGTCCGGATGGAAACCTGTTGGGCAGGGAATCGGGCGACAGTCCCAGTAGGAGTCGGGAGCTTCGATGTAGGCCTTCGGGTGGACGAGGATGAGCCTCGACTCCGCCGTCAGCTTCGAGAAGTCCGCCGTCCTCGGGATTCGCCGCGAGAGCCCGAGCCGGATCGACTCTTCGAGGAAGTCCGCCGCGTTCGGATAGTGGGTCGCGCCCACCCAGTCGAAGACGTGCGTAATCCCGTCGATCTCGACGAGCTTGACCCCGACCGGCGAGAGCCCGACCGACTCCACGTCGAAGAGCGAAATCGGGTCCTTGATAAGCATCGACATGGGGATTCCCTCGCCTCCGCTCGAACCGCTCTCCATGTAGATTCCGCCGACTTCGCGGGAGTCTCCACAGCCTCTAGGATCGGCCCCGTTCATTTCGCCTCCTCGACGTCGAACCACGTCATATAGTCACACTTCGAGCAGGAGACGACGTAGCCGCCCGCTCCCTTGGCGAAGCCCGACTCCCGGACCGTCGTCGGGTCCGTCGGTCTTAGGCAGGAGTAACAGGCCGGAGGCTGTTCTTCTACGGACTGGCGGGTCGGGAAAGGTTTCTGGTCGGTCATGGATTTATAGGTTCCTTCGCCAAAGACCGTTACCTCGACCCCGGAGGAGCGGAGGAAGTCGGTCACAGAGATGAGCAGGTCGCGTAGCTTTTCGTCCACGTCCCCGGGATAGCACACGGTCTGGGCGAGAAGCCAACCGGCGTCCGGGTCGGGTTTCGTCGGTCGGTAGTAGGCCGCCCGAATCTGAACGGTGGGCAGGTTCGACTTCAAGCCAAAAACCTCGACCCAGATGTAAGCGGTCTTCATGGCTTCGCCTCCGCCGGTTTGAGGCTCTCGTCTAACGCATGGTCACACTTCGAGCAGGAGACCTTGCGCGGCGACTTGTCCTTGCCCCTGACGCCGCGCTCGTGGTTGGCTACGGCGCGATCGGTGATCACCCACGCCTTGCCGTGGCGCGTGGCCGGCAGTTGCCCCGAGCCGCAGAGGACGCGAACCCTCTGCACCGATATGCCGAGGGCGCGCGCCGCCTGGACGACCGTGAGGAGGCTCATGACGGGATGCCATAGCGCGATCCGCAGTGGTCGGTAGTGAGCGTGAAGGAACCCATCTTGTATGTCATTTTGGTTTGTTCTCCTAGGCCCTTGAGCCTCCTCAGCCTGCCTGGCTCGGGAGGCCCCTCGGGTGAGGGGTGGGGTGTGCTAGTCCACCAGGCTTCGGAGCAGGTGCGCGCATTCGGCTTTGAGTGCCGTTCGTACGGCCTCGGGGTCGAACTCCTCGCGTGTGGCCTCATCGGCTGACAGAAACGCTTCTGTTTCCTTGTCTAGGTCGAATGACTGCAATGCGTCCCTGTCGTTGCAGATCGCATTGAACCATGCGGAAGCGCACTCGTTGAGTCGGTAAGTATTGGTGGTCATCTCGGTTTTTCTCCTTGGATTGCTCTACTCCTATATACTACCACAGGTAGCGCGAAAAAGCAAGGGCTTATGAGCAAACTGGTAAATTTACCGGCCCGCTACGTATACGGACTGGCGGGTCGGGAAAGGTTTCTGGTCGGTCATGGATTTATATCGCGCCAGCCAGCGGGAAGTCTCGGTGAACTCAATCAGGAGTTCGTAGAGGTAATGCAAGGGGTTGGGGGAATTTTCTCCAAAAAAGTGCTCTCGGCGTACTTGGCAGGGTTCGCCTCGACCGTGAGCATGATCCGGACGTCGAAGACTCCCCAGACCTCCCGCGTCTTCGTCCAAGCCCGGAACCAGTCGGTCCGGAAGGCGACCCCGAGATACTCGGCCCCGACCTTGTCCCATGTGGTTTCGACTGCCCGCTTCTCGACGCGGTCCCAGAGCCAAGCGTGAGCCATCGGCAGAGGGACCTCCGCAGGGACGGCGAAGCCCTCGACGTAGGCGTAGCGGTCGGGATCGTCGAAGAGGGCGACCGAGCCCGCGTTCCGCGAAGACGACGTCGACGGTCCGCGTTCCTCCGCGAGGACCGGAGCGAACTCTCGGCCCTCAGCGACGACGAGGTCGAGAGGAGAGGCGTAGCGGAGGCCCTCCGGGAGAGAGCCTCTCTTCATGATCTCCGCGATGAGGGCGGCCTCCTGCCGGATCACGCTCATCGGAGTAGACCCCTGCCATGCCTCATCTCGGAGACCTCCAGACGGTAGCGATGTAGTTCAACTCGTAGGAGTAGACGTCCTCGTCCGAGAGCTTCTCCGGGTAATCCATGACCCCGAACCGGGTCGCAGGGTTCGCGTGATCGGGAGCGTTCGGCGGTCGCAGGAGAGAGCCGTCGGGAATGAACCCTCGCGGCTGGGCTCCGATCTGAGCGGGCCGATGCTGAAGGCCGTAGCGGTAGGCGAGGGTCGCCAGCGTCGAGATAGAGCCGTCGTCGAACGAGAGGAAGTCGGGGTCGCAATGGCCGCCGTAGACCGGACAAATATCCGGACGAGCAACGAAGACGAACTTCTCGTTCCAATTGACGAGGACGACATCCTGCTTCGCGCCGGTGGCCTCCTCCGTATAGACGACGATCCGGCCCCGGTCGGCCTCGGTGAGCAGCGAGATATCGATCATTAGCGGTCCCCCATAAGCCGAGCGACGACGTAGGCCCGAGCCGCCGGTCGTGCCGACGACGGGAGCCTCGCGATAGAGAGGCGAGTGACTTCACTCATCGTCCGGCTCCGAGCGAGAGGTAGAGGCCGGTCTCGGATTCGATGACGTCGTGAAGGTCCTCGACGTAGACCATCCCGCGAACGACGATCTCCTTGACCGTCCCGTTCCAGACCTTCGAGAAGTGGAGCCGGTAGACGTCCTCCGGCATGAGGATGATCCGGAGCAGGTTCGCCCGCTTCGATCCCTTGAACGAGAACTGAAGGAAGGAGAGCCCGTCCTCGTTCCCACAGAGGAAGTTGGAGGACCCTATCATAGTATGAGCCCGGTGGCCTAGCTGTTGGCGAATGACGGTAGCGACTTCGAGGTCGCGGGAAGGCTGTTCGGTAACCATGCCGAGAGCATACGCTTATCGTTACCAATATTGCAAGTGTCCCGGCAGGGCTTCCCTGTTTAGACGGGTGGGTCCTGTGCGGGCGCGGTTGACGGAACAGACCCGGTCGAGCCCGCATTGGCGAAGGCGGCAGGAGCGACGTTGTTAACGGACGGCAGGGCTCGAACGAGCCGGGCGTAGGCGTTAGGCTTTGTACTCTCGTTCCCCGTTGGCCCAGCCCCTAGGTCCCACGTCGTAGACGTTGGAGTCGTCGAGTTCCCCCGAGCCATCCCCCAAATCGCGACGTGCGATATCCTCGACCGAAGGTTCCGGAGCCCGTCGAAGAAGTGACGGGTATACCTCGCGTGTTTCGCCTCGGAGTACGGGACCGATCCTACGCCAGCCCCCCAACTCGAAGCCCGAATACCGGTCTCGAAGATTCCGATTGGCTTCGTCGCGAGACCGTTCGCCGTGAACCCTTCGGTCGTTCGATGGACAGCTTCGAGGCCTTGCAGGAACACGTCCCAAAACTTAGCCGGTCCCGGGTCTACTCCGTAGGAGAGCCCCTGCTGATCGACCGGGTCGTTCGAGTAGAAGTTGAAGCTGATTCCGTCGACGGCGGTCCCCTTCCCCTGATCGTGCCAGTATTGGAGCTTCGTTTGAATCCCGCCCGCGATAGTCGGCCCCCAGATAAACAGCGAAGGGAAGGCCGCCCTTAGCGCGAGGAGTTCGTACTCCATCTCGTCGAGAAGGTGATCAGGAAGAGTGTCCTGATTCGCCGCAGGGTACACGCATTGCCCGACCGTCTCTCCGACCCCGATGTTTACGAGACAGGTGTTTTGGGTCGAGATTCCGTCGGACCATTTCTGGTTCGTTCCCGTGTCCCCGGTCAGCGTCCAGTTCCCGCCTCCGATATCCTGCTTGGAGGCGATGCGAACAGACTGATACTTGACCGGACCCCGAACCGTTAGGAAGTCGCTGACCGTAACCTTCGCCGCGTCCGCCGCCGAGACCGTGATCGTGTTGCTGACCCCTGCGATACTGGTCGCGGTCGTCGTTAGCGTGTAAGGGCTCGGAGGGACGACGTAGTTATGAGGCTCATTCGTTAGAGATACCTGAAGGTGATTGTACGGGTTGGTAGCCCCTGCCGCGACGAGAGCGTCTAACCATAACTGAATGGCGGCCTTCATCCAGTTGATCCGGACGAGCCAAGCCGATTGAGGAATATATCGGTAGGTCCAGTAGCACAGGTTGTCGAGCCCCCACTCCGCCGCCGTCCCGATAGCCCGCGTATTCGCGTTGTTTAGAAAGGCCTTCCCGCCGACTACGAAGCAAAGCATCTGGTTGTTTGCGACCGCGTACTGGGCGTATTGCGTGATCGCGTTTTGCCGCCAAGCCGCCAGCGTGTAGCTCGGAGCGGACTGCGCTTCGTTAGGGATCGTGTCGACTACAATATCCTGCGGTCGCCACCACGTCATTCCGAGGCCGTTATGGGTGGCCTGTACCGCGAGGCGGTAGTTTGAGTCGAAGGCCGACTGTTCATACCGGTCTCGCGGATCGTCATTCAGACCTAGCTTCGCCATTAGGAGTTTAGGACCTCACCAGAAGATGATTCGTATTGCACCACCCGTTCGCAGACACGCTTGTAATCGTCGTCCCGTCCGCATAAGCCGAGCCGACTAGAGGCCAGTTTCCCGTATTAGCTCTCCGAAGCATCCCGAGCGTCGGAGCGTTCCCGGAAGGAGCCGCGAGGGTCTCGGTGGCTCCGATAGCCGTCGAGATATTTAAGAGCGTCTGGGCATAGATCATGTACCTCTCTTTCTGCCAGACGGTCGTATTCCCCCAAGCAGGGAGCAAAGCCCGAGACCCGCCGAGGTCATAGGTTACTTCGACCGCCGGGGTGGTTCGCGCCGTAAGAAAGACTTCGGAAGCCATTAGGATTCCGTAGCTAATACCAGCGTCGAGATAGACCGGCTGATTGAACTCTAAGAGGAAGGTCGAGTAGTCAATACCCAACGGCCCTCTCGCGGTCTGCCAAGCCGTGTACTGAGCTTCGAGCGTCCGAGGTGTAACCGTCAGGACACCGTCGACCGGACTATTCGGCAAGCCCGCCTGAGAGCCAGCGTCGTCGAACATCGTGAACGGCATGGCCCATTGTCGCAGGTTCTTATAGTGATCCGTCGCTCCGAACGGACTCGAACCATTAGGGCGGGCGGAACTGGCTCCTTGGATATAACCCTGCACGATGCCGCGATACCAACCAGAGACCTTCGGATAGCAAGGAATCCACTTCAGGACCGCTGTTCGAGCCGTCGAGCCGTCGAGGACCGTACCGGCGAGGGCCGCCGTCCAAGTAGGGAACGGACAGGTCTGAGGACTGTACGGGTAGTATGGTTCCGGCAATGGGTCGACGACAATCGGAGACCGTTGGGTCTGTGTGTAGTTAAGCATCTTTCTTTATTCCTTTTCTAGAAGGCCCTCCAAGCGGTAACCGCTACGCTGGCGGAGCCGGTAGCCGTGATCGCTTTAATCGTACCGCCGCTGAAGATATCGACCGATTCTCCGGGTCGCAAAGGCTTCCCGACGAAGCCGCCCGCGACCGCTGTGGCCGTATCGTCTACGTTTAAGAAGACGTCGACCCCTCCGGCGTTGTATACGCTCTGCACAATCGTTCCGGAAGGAGGAGAGACGAGAGCAGAGGCTCCGCTCGAAGTCGTTGCACTTCCGGTCTGTGTACTCAGCTTCGTTCCGGTAACGACCGCGTCGACGGAGCCGCTCCGCTTAAAGGCGTACTGCCAAAGCTCGACGATTCGAGCGTTCGTATCAATTAGGCTGGTAAAGTTCCGGTTCTTGTCTCGACTCATTGCTGTTCGTTCTCCTAGGTCCCAAGTCTAATGGTGAAAAGCTCGAAGTAGGTCTTCTCTATTCCGAAGTTCGCCACAATCGTTCCTGCGGTTAATGCGTTCGCGAAGACGACGTCGACGGTGTCCGAGGCCGCGAGTTGAAGAAGCCCCGAAACAGTACCTCGGAACGTGGCGGTCCCGAAGGCTCCCGGGAAGGTTTGGCTCCCTCGTCGAAGAACAGTTCCATTCTTCCGAATCGCGATGTGAGAGTTATTCTGGCCCGCCAGCGTCCCCGTTATGTCGAACTCGACGGCGGAGTTCACATGGACCAGACAAGCAACCGGAGCCGTGAATCGCCAGTTCGTCGTAGAGTCGAAGGCCTCGGCCGTGTCGCGCTCCTCCGCGTTGAACTGGATTGGTGTCTCCGCGTTCAGCGTCAAAGCCTGAGTCGATGTATTTCGATAAGCGACGACCTCCGGGAGCTTAACCATCCCTCGAAGGTCGAAGGCTGTCGCGCCCGCGTTCTTCCGGATCGGGACCGCACATCCTCGCGGCAAACCCTGAGCCGTTCCCGCGTTCCATGTGACCGAGAGCGTAAAGGCCCCGGTCGTGTTGTTGAGCAGGACGAGGGAATGATCGAAGCCGGTCGGAATATTGAGCGTCCGGTTTCCGGTTAGAACCCCAGTAAGTTCGAGGACCCCGTACCGGGCCTGTGCCGCCGTCGCCTGTTGGGTCCCGGCCCCGCCCGCGACCGAGAACGCAAGATAGCCCCGAGAGAGTTCGAGGGCCTTGAGGAGGTCGTTTACGGTGACGTCCTTGTTCGCCTGACTCTGGGTCATCTGCGTGACGGCGAGGATCGGGGTGAGGCTCATAAGTAGTTCTCCATTATGGGACGTCCGGGCCGAGAGATACGGTCTTCGGGAACGAAGGCCAGCCGAAAAGTATGCCGGGCTCCGAGCATGTCTGGTAAAAAACGATGGCGAAGGCCGAAGCGTTAACCCCGTCCGTCGTCTGATTCGCGATAGTGTAGGTCCAATCCCCGGACGTGTGCGAGTAGGTCGCGATCAGGCCCGTTAGACCCGTGTCCCAAATCTCGACCTTGTAGCCCTCGGAACTCTCGTCGAGCGGAGCGTCGTCGCCGGAGTAGAGGTCGCCCTTCTTCCGGACCCGCCGCTTGAACGAAACGATGACGTCCGCGTCTCCTCCCGATCTGTCGCCGCTATAGCGGAGGTCGCAGGGGCCGTATGGCTTCCGACTGTCTCCTCCCATCGTCAGAGGCTCTCCGTAGCTGGGAAGGCCCCCGCTGTAGTCTTTCCCGGTTTCGATGATCCGGAAGTTCTCGACGGTCCCGATACCCGACGGCGAGTATGGATAGTTCTTTACCTTTTCGGTAATGAGAATGAAACCTTCGAGGGAGGCGTGAACGACCGCCCCCATCGCTTCGAGCGTGAGGAGGTAATCGCTCCCGCGCCGGTAGCGGAGCAGGTTCGAGAGTTCGTAGGTCGAGCCGGAGATGAGGGTCGCGGTCTGGAACTGGATGATCTCCTTCCCGAGGACCGCTAGGTTCCGCCCCTCGGTCACCATTTCGGCGTAGGTGATCGACTCCGGAACCCCGTTCGTAAAGACGACCCGAACCGTATTGACCGTGTCGAGGCCGTAGGGAAGGGCGAAGCCACCGACGTTCCCGAGAAGTCCGGTCGCGCCAGCCGCCGAGTACCCGAACGTCGAGGACGAGTAGAAGAGGGCGACCCGACGATTAAAGCCGCCCGCGTATCGCTGTAGCCTAGGGTCGATCTGGGCTTCTCCGCCCTTCCAGCCCGCCGACGTCCGGCCCGCCGCGAAGCCGAGTTGGGGAGCGTCTGCGAGAGAGTCGACGACCGCGTTCGCCTCGAAGGAGAGTAGGTCGGCGGTAGTCGTCGAGTCGACTCCGGCCCCGCCGCCGGTCGGGATAGATGCCGGGAGCCCCGGGTCGAGGTAGATGACGGGATCATCGTCGACCGCCGTTACTTCGATCTGTGCGAGGAGCCCCATCGACATCTCCAAGATTCGGACGACCCGATCCTCTCCGCCCTCGTCCGGGATCGTGACCACGTCGCCGGGGTCGAGCCTCATGTACTTATAAGGAAGCGTGAACGTGTGCGAGGACCGAGCCGCCCAAGCCTCCATGAGCAGGGAGTCGGCAAGGTAGCGGGCGTATTCGTCCGCCAGCCCGAGGGAGAAGCTTACGTTCTCCTGCTGATCGCTCCAGCGAACCGACCGCCGCGCCGTCTGGGACCATTGCAGGAAGTCGAGAGCCTCGGACTGGTAATTGACGGCGAAGCTCAGAGGAAGCTCGGTCTCCTCCGCCCGGGTCGTAAGGACGAAGGATTGACTCTCGGCCCCGGGCTCCGCCGCGCCGATATCGTCCGCCGGAATCTTAGCGACCGAGACCCCGGTCCGAATGACCGACTTGATTTGACCGCCGGTCTCGACGATCTCGAACCAGTTCGCCTTCGCGTAGGCGTCCATGACCCGGGCCGCCTCGGTCCGAGCCGCGACCACCATCCCCCGAGTCGGGTAGGCCGCGAGAGCCGAGAAGTCGTAGTCGGCGGAGGCGAGGCCGCTCCGAGCCGCGAGGTCGTTCAAAGCGACTTGAAGATTGGCGTGATCGGATTCGACCTCGAAGGTGAAGTTCGGGATTTGACCGCCGACCTCCGCGAGTTCGAGAGCCTCGAAGACGACGTAAGCGATACCCTTGAAGGCCGGGACGTTCCCCGCGCCTTTATCGGCCTCTATCGCCGCGTCCGCCGTCATCTGGTTCCCGAGATAGATTCGGACTTTGGAGGAGTCGATCCACGAAGCGTAGGTCGGAGAGCCGCCGGTCCGCCAATCGTAGATGACCTTCTCGTTCGCCCAAATCCGCCGGACCTTCGAGAGCGTTCCCTCGCAGATGTAGACGGCGAGGGAGGTCGAGTAGCTGTAGTCGGTGGTCGTAGCCCCGCCTCCGCCGCCCTTCCCTCCCGAACTCGACGTAGACGTCCGCTCCCGGAGCCCGGTCGCCCAGATAATCGTTCCTGCGGTCCGGTTTCGACCGTAGATCAAAGGAATCGGCTGACCTTGCCCGGCCCCTTGAATCTTCATCTCGTCGACGCGGCCCCGGTCGAGCTTCGGACCCTGCGGAGGGAAGAGAAGCGTCCCGAGCGTGACCCCGATCTGGAAGCCCGTAATAGCCGTTACTCCCATACCCGGGAGTCCTGCGACGGCGATCCCTGCGATCCCAAGCATTAGTTCAGCCACGGAGCCTCCAGAGTTCGGCCATACGTCGGAACCAGCGGTCGTCGAGATTGTGTTCGACGACCTTCCCGGCGGGGTTGTAGGCGTGAATAAGGCCGGGGTAGGTCCCCGAGGTTCCGTAGTCGATCTTAGAGACGAAGCCCGTATGCTGAGGGAGCCCGACGATCTTGAAGACCGCGATATCGCCCTGCTGAAGGACTTCTAGCCAGAAGTCCGCGTCCTTCGGATCGTCGGACAGGGCGACGATATCGGCCCACTTCAAGAGTTCCTGCCGGAGTTGAGAGCCGTCGGTCTCCCAGTCGTAGCCGGTCGGGTCATAGTCGGCCTCGATAAGCCCGAGTTCGACGGCGACCCCGATAAGGAGCCCGACACAGTCGACCCCGCCTTCCGGCCCCTTTGGGCCGCGTGCCTGATGGACGTACCGCGTCCCGATCCATGCTCTAGCGAGAGGGATGATCGTTTCGGCTATAGCTCTCATGCGGAGATGACCTTTAGGACCGTATCGGCTCCGGGGATGTAGGGTTCACCGCGAAAGTTGAGGACGTTCGAGAACTTATCGCGGCAGGTTTCGAGCCGCCGGTCGCACCCGGCGATAACCGTAAAGGCGTCCCCGATCTGGATGGCGAACGGCATGATTTCCGTTATGGTTAGTTGGCATGGGGTCGAAGTATTGTGGCTCCGGACCTCGACCGACTTCCCGATATTCGCTCCGGACGTCCACGTCAGGACCCCATAGGCGAAGTAGAAGGCCGCCTTCCCGATAACCCCGGCGGAGGACGTGGTAAAGACCGACCTCGAAGTCACCCCGTCGACCGTCTGGCCCGCGAACGTAAAGGGTCCGAGGGCAACGGTACACTCCGCGTCCCCGAGGAGCTTAACGCGGCAGAGAGGAGAGCAGACCTTCCCGACGTTCTGGGCCGCCCGCTGGAGAAGGGAGCGGACCTCGACCTCGAAGGCCCGCCGCCCGGCTTTGACTTCTCCGAGCCGACCCCGAACGAGTTCGACGAAGATGGTCGGGTCCTCATAGTTGATGGCGAGGACCCGAACGCTGGCGTCGTCGTAAAGCCCTCGAAGTAGGTCTTCGGTCGTGATCGCGGAGGAGTTGATCGTCCCCCAAGCCGTCAGATTGTCGATCCCGCGCCCGACCGACGTCGCGAGATTTGAGACCCCGGCCCCGGTATTCGCGAGGAGCGTCCAGACCGTAAACGGCGAGACCGGGTCGGTCCATACGAGGTCCGCAACATGGGAGGTAAAGCCGAAGCTGACCCCGTCCCGCCGCGTAACCAACCAAGCCAAGCAGAGAGTCGTAGTCTCTTGGGCGAAGTGAGCGAGGGTCGGAGCGTCGAGGGTCTTCATTCTCGGACCTCGACGACGGGAAGCGGAGCGTCTCCGACCGTCGGGCTCATGTACTCCATCGAAAGGCTGTCGGTGTCGAATCGGACCGGGACGTAGAACTCCCCGCTCCAGCCTACGGTATGCCCGAGCGGAGGAGGCGTCACGAACGTAGCGATCCCGGTCGCTAGGTCGACGGTAACCTGCCCGGGCTGAGTCTGTTCGGCCCCGTTCTTGTAGATTTTGAGGCCCGTCTTAGGCCGCGTGATCTTCCGCGTCTCCGTATAGCCGCCGCTGTCGTAGATTCGGACGAGTTGGAAGGTCGATACGGCCCCGGTCCCGTTCGCGAAATTGTGGCTCCCGGAGTGGTCGAGAACCTTCGTCGTCGGGTTCCACACCATGCCGACGTTGTAGTCGGCCCAGTCCTTGAAGAGGAACGAGTGACCTCGCCCCTTCCGAGCCCGGAAGAAGGCGATAGTCTCGTCTCGCGTTGTTAGGTCGTAGAGGAGCCGGGACAGGTCCCAGCGTCCACGCGCTGTCGCCCAATCAACGTTCCGCTGTTCGTAACCGGAACCCGTGGCTACTACAGTTGTCCGGAACTCCGGCCCCCCAACGACCCCTCGCGAGTAATCCTCCGGGAAGACCACGTTATGAAAAGACATTCTACCGACCCTCCCGCGCCCGAGCCCGAGCCGCCCGCCCGAATACCTGCGCGATACTCTGACCCTCCGACCGCCTGAAGCTGTGATAGCTAGGCGTCGAGAGGTTCACCGTGATATTTGTCGAGGAGCCTCCTACACGGCCCGATTCGTCGTTCCGCATGATTCGACCGGACCCGCCCGGAATGAAGACCTCCGGGCCGTTCTCCCCTACAATAGTGGGTTGTCTGCCGAAGACGTTCCCGCCCATCGCCTTCTTCGGCAGGGCTCCCGCGATTCCCGCCGCCGTCCCTGCTCCGAAAAGCTGTCCGACTCCCCACATGAGAGCCTTCATAAGCTGGATTTGAGCGAACTCGACGGCGATCTGGCGGGCGAGGTCGCGGAAGCCGTCCGTAACCGAGCGGAAGAAGTTCTTGAAGCCGTTCTCGAAGAGGTTGTCGAGGGAGCGACGGAAGATATCTTCGATCTTAGAGGCGACGTCTCGAATCATCGCGATTCGAGCCGCGAGTTCCGCGTGGTCCTTGATCGTGCCCATAATATCGTCGACCGCCTTCCGGACCCGAGCCGCGCCCTCCTCCACCGTCTTAGCCCCTGCCGCCATGCCCTTAAACTGTTCGGTTAGGTCGGCTCGAAGGACCTTCTCGGTCGCGCCGGAGAGCTTGAGCATCTCCTCGGTCAGCCGGTGGAGATACTCCTCGTACCGTTCATTCGCGACCTTCTGCTGGTCCGCGACCCATTCCTTCTGGCCTGTGCGGACCGCTTCCCAGAAGGCGGCCCACTTCTCCTGTGCGGCCTTCGCCCGGGTCGCTTGGTCGAGGAGTCGGGCCTGAAGAACGAAGAGGGCCTGAGCGAAGCCGGAGGCGTCCTTATAGCCGCCGTGAGTAACCTCCCAGCGGGCGGCCTCCTCCTTCGTGGTGAAGTGAAGCTGTTCCCGCTCCTTCTGAAAGCCCGCCGCCGCGTCTCCTACCGCTCGGTTGAGGTCGCGGTATGCGTCCTGCTTCGCCTTAATCGCCTCCGCCGCCTTCTTCTGAGCGTCGACTTCGAGTTCGTCCGCCTTCATCTTCTCCGCGTTTAGTTCGCGCTGAATCTGAGCGATCTGTTCGAGAACCCGCTTCTGTCGTTCGAGTTCGGGATTGGCATTGTCCTTCGCCGCCTTCTTCGCCTTCGATCCGGCTCCGCCGCCGAAAGGCGTACCGGGAGGCGTAGCCCCTGCGACGAACGGGTTCGGCTTGGACGGGGCTCCGGAGGCCGCGATCCGCTTCCGCTCCGCGTCGGCCAATGCGTCGTAGTTCCCCGCGAGATACCTCGCGGCCCCGGCCTCGGCCCGAAGAGCGTCGATTCTAGCCTGTGCCGCCGATAGAACCTTGTCCGAGAGGGCGGAGAGCCCCGGGACGAGAGCGTTCACGGCCGTTATCGCCCGGAACCCGTTGACGACAAACTGGGCAATGTCGGCAAGGATCGTGACCGCGATAGACCGCATACGGAGCAGGGAGGCCTTCATCGTGTTCGAGATGTCCGACCACCCCGCCCCGAACGCAATCCGCCAGCCCGCGAGGGAGGAGTTCAGCAGGTCGGTAACGAAGCGGAGCGTCACTTCGATAGCGTTCGCGAGGACCGCCCATTGATACTGAACAAAGCCGACGAAGAAGTCGATGATCGGCTGGGCCGCTCGAACGACCCCGGTCCATGCGTCGACGACGGTCTCGTAGATTTGGGTCATCGTGTCGCGGATGTTGCTGTAGAGGTCCCCGAACATGACCGCGATCCGCCGCAGGACCGGCAGGAAGATATCCTGAAGGCCGAGGAAGTTCGTCTTCCATGCGATAACGAGTCCGGCGACGAGGGCGACCGCGACCCCGACCGGGCCGGTCAGAGCCAAGAGAGCCGTTCGGATCAGCCCGAGAGCCCCGCCCGCGTTCGCTAGGACCGGAGCCAGCGGAGAGACGATCTTCCCGACCGCCGCGAAGCCAGTAGCCAAGCCGCCGATGAGACTACCTGCGGTCCCGAAGACGATCAGGAGCGGACCTATCGCCGCCGCGAACGCCGCGATCTGGACGACCACCTTCTTCGACTCCGGCGAGAGAGCCCGGAACTTCTCGACGAGGTCTCCGACCGCCTTAACCGCCCGCTGAACGTATGGGAGCAGAACTTCCCCGAACTCGGCGGCAAGGTCGGCAACATTGGCCTTTAGGATTCGGGACTGATTTGCGAGGCCGTCCGAGGTTTTCGCGAAGTCGCCTTGGGCCTTCCTCGTCTGTTCGAGGATGATCGCGTAGCGGGCTTGAACCTTCGCCGTCTCGGATAGAGTCCCACCCTCTTCCTTGAAACCCATCGCAAGGGCTCGGGCCGCGACCGCCGTCTCGGAGAGCAGGACGCCAAAGGCCCGCAGGGGCTCCGCCTCTCCGACGAGGCCGGACTTGAGCTTCGTCGCCGCCGTTTCGAGGTCGACGTTGTAGAAGCTGGCGAGGTCCGCCGAGAGCTTCGCGAGGACCACGCTCATACCCGCCGACTGAGCCTCGGTCTTTCCGCCCGCTTGCAGGATTAGGCCGAAGGAGGAGGCATAGTCGAGAGCCGCCTGTCTCGCGAGACCGAAGGACCCGGCAGACGTCTCCGCGAACTTCGATACGACGTGGGTCGAGTCAATGAAGACCGCTTGGGTCTTGGTTAGCGACTCCTGAAGGTCCGAAGCCGCCATAACCGCCTTCCGAGCCGCAAGCAGGATGGGAGCCGTGAGCCCGGCCGAGAGGGCGACCCCTGCGGTCTGCATCTTCTTCGACGTTTTCGTAACCTCGTCGCCAAACCTCTTCCACGTCGCCCGGGTCTTTTCGAGGTCCTTCCCGGCCCGGTCCGCAAATGAAGAGACGTTCTTCCCGGTCTTCTTAAGAGGCGTAGTGAGGTCGTCCTTGAGGTTGATTTCTGCGGAGACGCGGGCGACGGTGGACATTCTTCTTCGGCTCCTCCCCTACATTATGACGGCGATCCCTCGAAGAATGGACCGCCGGTCTAGGATTGCGAGGAAGTGGGTCGACTCCGCTTCTCCGCAGAACGCTGGAGGTCGGCCTGACCGTTGTTCTCCGCCGCCTCCGCAAGATGAGCGACCCGTTCCCAGTAGACGTGCTGTTCCGCGAGTTCCCACGGAGGAACCCCGAGGTACTTCGCCGCCCGGATTAGGGCGTACCACTCGGGTACGGAACCGAGCCATCCGCCGGTAGCGATGAATCGCCGGAGTTCGGTTCCGTCGTCGGGTTTGGGTGGCCGTCTTCCTGTACCTTGGTAATGATCTCGCCCATGATCTCGTAAGGAACCTCCCAGAGCGATTCGTTCGTAAGCGGAATGACCTCTCCAAACTCGTCGTTGGTTAGGTCCCACCCTGCGACAAGGGAGGTAAAGAGAGCGAGGAAGGCCTCGGTCGTCTTCTCCTCGTCGTTGAGGTCCTTTAGCTGGGCCTCAAACTTCGGCGTGAGATACTGCGGACGGTAGACGACCTTTACGGTCTCGGCCCCGAACTCGACGGCGACCGTCGTGAGGGGCTTCATTACTGACTTTAGACTGGGCATGGGTTCCTTCTTTTAGAGGGCTTCCGGCCCTCTCGTGAAAGAGAGCCGGAGCAGGGTCGAGGGGCCGATTAGTTGTAGTTGGCGACCCCGTTGTCGAGCGTGAGGACGAGGTTCGTATTCGTCGCGTCGTCCTGCACTCCGTCGAGTTCGTACTCGAAGGCGTACACGTTCTGATTCTCCGAGAACGGCCCGAAGTTCGAGATTTTTACCGGACAGTCGATCTGGAGCCGATGAGGGAAGGCCGAAGCCCCGATCAGCGGTCCCGTGGCGAGGATTCGGAGGAAGAGGATCGTATCGCTCCGAGCCTGTGTCAGGAACGACATAGCCGGGCTCTGGGCTTGGGCGAGTAGCGAGAACTTCACGTCAAGGTCAGTCCCCTCCGCGTAGTCGAACCACGACGTCTCCGCCCGGTCGAGGTTAAAGACCGGGTTCGCCTTGTTCCCGACCGAGAAGCCGGTAGCGAAGGCGTCCGAGAGCTTCGAGGACGCGAGACTCGCGAGAGTCGGCGTGAGGAAGAACTCGACGTGTCGCGGCAGGACGACCACCCCCGGATAGTCCGTGTAGCCGCCTCGCGTCGTCATCGCCATCGACACCACCGGAGTTCCGGAGATGGTTCTGGATTCTAGGAGAGGCTGGGGGAACCCGAGGAACGGTCCGCCAGCCGTGTTCGCGAATGTGATCGTGAACGGGCCTCCAGCCGAGCCGGAAACCGTGAGAGCGGTCGAAGACGCGATCCCCGCGAGAGCCCGGAGAGCCGTCTGAATATCCGTCGCCGCAAGAGACCCCGAGGCCGCGATATCTGAGGTCTCCTGCCCCTTCCAGCGGAGCCGGAAGTTCCCCGACCCGGACTGGGTAAGCGTCTGAACGGTCGCGGCCCCGGGGTTCATGGTGATCCCGTCCTCGACCGCCTTCGCGAAGATGCTCCCGCCTAGGTCGATCCCGTCCTGTCGGAGAGCGATATCGATAGCGTTAACAACCGCGCCCTTGATCCGGTGAGCCCGGGCGAACTGGTCGCCGTACTCGGCCTGATAGGTCGCGATTCCGTCGCGGATTCGGTTGTCGAGAGCGAAGACGTGCCGGTACGCGACCGACGCCTGAAGGGTAGCCGTATTCGGGCGGGCGATCAGGCCCTGAAGGAGCCAGCCCATCTCGTCGTAGGTCGGACTCCCCTCGAAGGGGCCGTCCGAAGCCTCCTTGATAAGGACATGATGATTCGTGAGCTTCTCGCCCGCCGGACGGTGGGAAAGGAACTCGGGATTTGGCTGAGGCTGAATCCGGGTGTGCCGAAGTCGTACCGCCGCCGTCGCGCCCGCGCCAACCGCTCGAACTCCGGCGGTAGTCGTAGCGACCGCGCCCGCAGGAGACGTACCACCCGTAAAGGCCGCAGTCGTAACCGTAATAAGAGGCAGAGGCTCCGCCGCGAGGTTCTTCGCGAACGTCAGGACCACCGGAGTACCCGGCAGGGCTCCGCCGGAGCCGACGATGTTCCCGGCCCCGATGGACGAGATAGCTTCGAGAGCGGACTGAACCGCCGCCGCCGCCGCGTTGTAGGCGATGTTCGCCGTCTCAATCCCTTGGAAGGTGAGGCGGAAGGTTCCACCCGTGGGCGTCCCCGTAACCGTGAGAGTCTGGACGGCATTTGTGCCGACCTCGCGCCCGATGATGATCTGCTGTCGTACCTGTTCTCGTAGTGGCATCCGTCTTCCTCCGTAGTAGGCGTAGTAGATTATGACCCGAGCCGCGTCGACTTCTACCTCTGGCCCGCTCAAAGCCGCCTGAAAAGTAGCCGCGAAACGGCCCGAGCGAACCTGCTCAATAGTCCAAGACGACCCGAAGAGGTCGTTTGTATCTCCGAGCGTGTAGGTCGCGAAAGAGTTGGTAATCGCCAGAGCCTTCGTCGAGCCCTTCGCGACCCCGTCGAGCCCGAGCCCGACGTTGACCGTTCCTCCGGTTCCGACGGTCCCGCCGACCGAAGTCGTATTGTCGCCAATACCGACGTCGTTGAAGAGGGTCGTAACCGTCCCCTCTCCCCAGTTGTGCGGAGTCGACCCGCTTCGGTGGCCGTATCGCATCTCGGTCCCGGCGTCCTCGACCCCTGCGACGTAGAGGCGGAAGTCCCCGATCCGAGCCTCCGCCGGGTCGGTCCCGCCGTTGCAGACGACCCACGTCCGCCAGTATCGGTAGGGATTAGCCGTGATGAAGCTTGCCTCGTCCTTCTCCGCGATCCATTGGAAGAAGCCCGTCGTCGGGTCGGCGGACAATGGTGCGCCGGTATAGGCGTTGACCCAAGTCGTCCCATCGTTCGAGGCTTCGATGATGAACTCGTTCGCTCCGGGGCCGTTGACCCAACCGACCCGCTTCCGAGCCCGCGTCACGGTCTTAGCAGAGCCAAGGTCGTAGAACGCGGTAACAATAACCTGCGAAGCCGGGGCTCCCCCGGTAACTCTCGCGACGAACTCGACCTCGAAGCCGACTGGCGCGTCCTGCGGAGACATGTCCAAGCGACCGGTCATGGCTTCGAGGAAGAGAGGCGTCCCCGTATGGTCGGTCGAGCGGGCTCCATAGCCGTTCACGTCCCAGCCTAGGGCGAGGGAATCGTCCTGCCATTTCGAGTCGACGTCGACGGCGAGGGTCGGGGTTAGCGTCTTCTGCGGCATTAGGAAAAGCCCGCCTCCCGGAGCTTGGCGACGACGAAGTCGCGGGCGAAAAGTTGGACCTCGTCCGCCGCCGGTCGCAGGTAGGGCCGGTCGACCATGCCGAGGATCGTCCCCATCTCGACGTAGAGGCCGTATTCGACGGCGAAAAGGACCTGTGCTTGACCGAGCCGGACCGGGCCGGGAGGGGCCTGACCGAAGACGACGTCTTCGTTCTTCGCCCTAGCCGACGACATAGCCGCCGCTTCGTCCGGAGCCCCTGCCGGAAGCTCTCCCGTGAACGTCCGCACGTAGCCGGAGTTGACGAGGGCTCCGGTCGGTTCGTCGACGGTCCCCATCTTGTCGGCTGTGACCTGCACATTCGGACGGGTGTAGACCTGCCGTTCGAGGTAAACCATCGACCGCTGCAGGACCTCGCCCGCGATCTCGCGGGCCGCCGCGTCGACGATCTCGCGGGCCGCCTTCTTCGCGAGGGCCGGGAGTTCGTTCTTTTCGACCGTAACAGCCGTCCGCATTGCCACGCTTAGGCCGCCTCGACGTGGAATCGATAGATTCCCCCGTCCCGCTTGTAGACGAGCCCGTCCGGGCCGCGCTCAGGGACGCGGACGGCCCCTACCCGCTCGGAGGAGTAGATGGTCCCGCCCGCCGCCGTAATCGGAGGGGTGTAGTTCTGGAAGGCGTCTTCGATCTGCCCGAGGACGGTCAGGAGGGCGACTGTCGTATTGCCCGTAGGTAGAAGAGCCCCGAATGAGTTCCCACGATGAAAGACCCCGATCTCGTAGTCGGCCCACGATAGGAGCCTCGGACCCGGCCCGATAGCGTGGTTGTCGTTGGTCGCGACGAGACGGAAGTAGAGGATCGGTGTCGGTGTCGGGGAAAAGTTGTTAACGTCCGCCGCCGGGACGTCGAAGGGAGCGATCTGGGCCTCCCAGTCGTACGTCGTCGCCCAACCTCGCAAGAACCCCCAAATGTATCGTTCGACTACCGCGAGTTCCTTCATATTATCGACACCACCATTCGGGTAGAGCCTTCGCTCCGGACGACGGTCGCGCCGAACTCGACGAGGTCGCCGGTCGCGTCGTTGAAGACGTCGAGGACGACGAACTCGGTCGCGACCGCGCCATTTAGGGCGGATAGGTCGGACTTCCCCGGGACGTAGGCCGAGTCGAGGACGATCCAGACCCGCGTATTCGCGTGGAGCCGTTCGACCTCTTGCGGAGCCGACGGGTTGATCTCCGCGCCGAGGTTGATCGGGTTCGAGGAGTGGTCGGTCCGGGAGCCGGAGTAGGAAGCCGGGAGCCAGTAGAGGCGGTAGGCCTCCTTGTTCGTGAGCCGGACGTCCTGCGAGGCCCCGTCCGCGCCGAGGGCTTCGAGGCGACCGAAGGCGACGATCCCGTCGAGCGTAAGTTCGTCGACGACGTGGGCGGCCCCGGGAGCGTACCGTTCCGGCCCGTAGTCGGTCGCCGCCGAGCCGTCCGTGACGACGTCGGGGCCTACGCTAGGGCGGAATATCGGGACCATGAAGCCCCGAGCCGCCGTCCGAGCGTTCCCCATCGCCTTCGGATGCTGGATCGTCTTTACTCCAAGAGGGAGAATCATGGTCTAAGTCCCCTCACTCCGGTCGAGGGCTCCGCCGGGTGAGACAGATTCCCGAGGTAGCCCATTCGCCGTCGCGTTCCGCCGAGGGCGATGGCGTCGGGAGACTCGCGAAGGTCCTTCGCGAGGGCCTTCCAAGTCGCGATCCGCTCCGACCATTTCGTCTTGGTTCCGCCGGGCGTCGTCGTCTCGTCCGGATACTGAGCGAACCGGGTCGCGAGGCCCATCGCAAGCTGGGCGACCCCTTCGTTAAAGGGTAGAGAGCCGACGAAGGCCGCGATCTCCTCGTCGGTGAGCAGGAAGACGCTACCGTCGACCCCGGTATCTCCGAGCAGCAGCCGGGCCTTGTCGTTCGGAGTCGAAGGGTTCGAGGAGTTGTAAGTCGATGCCATATCAGATTATAGGACGACGGACCCCGCCGACTTGCACCGGAGAGGCCCGTTGTTTGCCTGTATGGGCGAGAGTTAGGCTAGGCCTCGTCGTCGTCGATCTCCGCGACTTCCCAAGCCGTGAAGACTTCGCCAATCGCCGCTTCGAGAGCGTCGACCGCGTCCGCCTTGGAGGGCTTCGCCTTGGCAGGAGGCGTACCGCCGAGTCCTTCGATTCGGGCGATGATCTCCTTGACGGTCAGGCCCTCGACCTTATCGCGGTCGAACGGAATCGGGATGACCCCGGCCTTTACGTCCGCGACCCATGCGAGTTCATCTTCGGATAGCTCGAAGTCACAGACGAGACCGACCGCGATTCGGGCCGCCGCCTTCTCCGGCTCCGGAGTTGTCTCCGGGGTCGTTGCTACGGGAGTAACGGTCTCGTTCACCCAAATAGTTCGCGAGATAGCCGCCTGAAGGAGGAGGCGGTCGACGTTCTCCGTCCCGATCTGCTCCCGAGTGACGGTCTCGCCCTTACGAGCGCATCCTCCGACGAATCCGAGGCCGTCGACTTCTACGATAAAAGTGTCATTCATGAATATTGGGTCCCCACTAGGTTTGGAGGCGGGGAGTCCTGCGAGGGCTCCCCGCCTCGGGTCGAGGGCTTAGACCGTCATATTGACGATATCGCCCGGGAAGAAGAGGGCCGGGCCGCCGTTGTGTCCGTCGTGGAGTTCGATCCGGCGAGGCGGTCGACCGGCGTCGACTTCTGCCGAGTCCCAGACTCGGGTATACGCTCCGGGCTCCATGTTCGGGTTCGTAGCGTTCCGGACCATCTGGTATTCCATGATCGTACCGTTCGGACGGTGGCCGACCACGATTACCCGATTGTTCGGGATGAGAGGCGTCCACGTTCCGGCGTCCGTGAAGTAGCCGTCGTTATGGATACGGACCTGCGGCAGACCTTCCCCGAGCATAACCCGGTTGATCTCGTCTACCGTAAGAACGCTATTGAGCCCCGACGTCCGACGACCTGCGAGGTCGTTGGTGTTGAGGTTCGCGACCATATCGTTCGCGGTCCGACGGTTCATAAAGGCCTTAGCCTCCGAACCGAACGAAGCCGAACGGCCCTCCTCGAAGAGTTGGACGTCGCGGAAGTTCTGAAGCGGAGTCGCGGTCGCTCGGGTCGCCCAAGTGACTCCCGCCGTGTACCGGGTAACCGGGAAGGCGTCCGCGTGGACGATCCCCTGAAGACCGGAGACGGCGAAGCTACCCTGAAGGACGGTCCAACCGATCTGTCGAATCCGGTCGATTCGACGTCCGAGTAGCTGATCCTGCCGCTCCACCACAATGTCGGAAAGGTCGATGGGCGTAGCCCACGAACCCATCTGTCGCCGAATTGTCAGTTCCTCTTCGGTGATAGCGGAGAACTCTCCGTAGACTCCGGGAGTCATCTGGAACCGCTTCTCGCCGACCGCGTTAACGCGGGCGGGCTGGCCGTCGAGACCGCGAAGTCCCTGAAGGCCGGTGAAGTTGTCCTTCTGCTCCCACATGACGATGAAGTTTTCCGTATTTCGGATCGGCATGATCTCGAAGATAGGATCGGTCATCGTGAGAAGAGGGGCCTTGACCTGTTCGATGTCTCGAAGGTCTGCCGCTGTTGGATAGACGAAGTTGCTCATTGTTTTCGCTCCTCCCTTTTCGGTCTGCTCCTTAGAGGAGGCCGAGGCGGTAGATACCCTCCGAGTCGGTGTAGGCCCCGGACAAGAAGCGTCCGAAGCGGCTGAGTTGAGGCCCGTTCGCGGCCGTGATCCCCGCAAGGTCGCCCATGCGGAAGATGCCTTCGACGAAGTACGGGGCGTCCGCCAAAGTCGCGGATTGATCGTTACCCGTCGAGTCCCCGGACGAGAACGTCACGCGGCCTTCGACGTCCGTCGTAATGTCGAGAAGAGCGAATCCGCGAAGGACGTGAGAGCCGTCCGAAGCCGTCCAAGCCGTGTTCTCGGTCTGCGGACCCTTCGGCGTTACACCGGTCGTCGGCATGGCGTCGACGTCGGTCTGAGCGATCCCGGTCGTAACCGCGACATCCCGAACCATAGCCCCGTTGACGTAGTACCGAATACCGGTCGCGCCCGCTGGCGTATTTCCTGCGGAGATAGCCGCGAACCGAATACGGTTGATGGGGGCATTCGCGACGACGACCGCGACGGGAAGACTCGGAAGAGTCTCGCCGTTACCGGTAATCCATGCCATTTGAGCGAGGTACAGGCCGACCGCGTTCGTTCCGCCGGCCTCCGCCGTAACCGCCGGACCCGTCGTCGGGTTGGCGAGTAGGGCTCCGTTCCACGCCTTCAGCGCACCAGCCGCGATACCGACCGTGGTCGAAGCGACCGAACCCGTCGGAAGCGTCCCACCTGTGAACAGGTTGTCCGCCGTCTCGAAGACGACCAAGGGCTGAGGACCCAACGCGAGAGTTCCCGCGAACGTCAGAATAACCGCCGTTCCCGGCAGGGCTCCGCCGGAGCCGACGATGTTCCCGGCCCCGACCGAAACAATCGCTTCGAGAGCCGCCTGAACGGTAGCCGCCGCCGCGTTGTAGGCGATAGCCGCCGTCTTGATTCCACGGAAAGAGAGCCGGAAGGTTCCGCCGGTCGGCGTACCCGTAACGGTAAGCGTCTGGACGGCGGAGACCCCGGTCGTAGTTAAGCCGAGAGGCGAACCCTTAAGAAACGTCGAGGATGCCTGAAAGCGTCGAGCAAGCGTGAATGCCCGATCCGCCAGAATGAGCGGAGTGAGCTTCGCGAGGTTGTAGTAGGTTTGTTCGTTGAGTGGCATTTTCGTTTACTCCGTCTTATGGATGACCGGGGTCGACGAAGCCGGAACCCGCAAGGGCTCCGACCGCGTTCGTCCTAGTTCTTCGCGTTGGCCTCCAGAGCCTTGCGCCCGAGGGCCGAGAGGGCGAGAAGGTTGTTTTTCTTATCGCCCTCCATCGTGGAACGCGCATTGTTTCCGAAGAGCAGGACCGCCTCGTCGGTGAAGGATTCGCCTACTAGGGAATGAGTCGGAGCCGCCGCGAAGTAGGCCCGAAGACCCTCTACCGATTTACCCTCGACCACTCCCTTGGTCGCCGAGAAGACCGAGCCGGTTCCCGCGTCCATCTTGACCGCCTGAGCGAACATAAGGGCGATGGAATCGCGCTGGGCCGGGACCGCCTTCTTCCCGAGGATCATCGCGTCCGCGAACGCGAAGCTTTTGGTCTTCACGATCTCGGATTCGAGGGCTTGAAGGCGGGCGTCGTTCTCCTGCGAGAACGCGGCAGGGGCCGTAGGCTCTGCGACAGGGACCGCCGGAGCGGGAGTCGCGTCGGCTACAGGGGTCGCAGGGCTCGGAGCCGGAGGAGTTCCCTCGCCGGGAAGCGTTACTTCCGCGTCGAGGTCGTCAACCGTGTCGAGCCCGAAGAGATGCTTGATCGCGTCTTTTAGTTTCATGGGCTTTTTTTCCTCGGGCTTGAGGCCCTTCGAGATTGGAGACGGGAGAGAAGACGAAAAGGCTGACATTATCGCCGCGTCCGCGATTCTAGGCCGCAGGACGAGGCCGTTCCCGACGATGTTCTTCGCTCGGTCGAAGGCGAGGGAGACCTTGATCTTCTCGTCCCCGATGGCTTCGTCGAGCCAAGCCGGTAGATGGACCTCTCCGAAGAGTTCCGCGCCCTTGCGCCAGACCTTCTCCAACCGCCCGAGATGACCGTCGAGGATCGTCGAAGCGTGTTCGAGGTCGTTGTCGACCGGAGCGAACGTCGAGACCGCTCGGTCGAGGTCCGCCTCGTCGAAGCTGACGTCCTTGTCGGGAAAGTCGCCGCTCTCGAAGACCTTTCCGCGCCGGATGACGGTCCCGTCACTGGCCTTCTCCTTGAAGGCCGAGAAGAGCCGCTCGGTCGAGAAGACAGCGACGTACTTCGTCTCGGCCTTTACCTCGACCGGGTCTCCTAGCTTGACTTTCGAGTCGTCGTCGATCTGATACGGGGCTCGGAATAGCTTCCCGCCCTTGTTGTAGACGAAGTCGTCCTCGTACACGCTCTCAATCCAGCAGGAGGGAGTCGTCGACGACCGCGTAGGAGGCTGAAGAGCCTCGTAAAGCAGGTTCCGGATTTGTTCGAATGATAGCTTCATCAGCCAGTTTCCACTTTCGCGTCGAAGAGTACCTGAATGAAGAGACGACGATGATCGACGTTTCGTGTCTTCGATGATCGACGTTTCGTGTCTTCGATGATCGACGTTTCGTGTCTTCGATGATCGTTCGATCCGTTCGATTATGACGTCGACGAGACCCGGACGACGACGTTCTCGCGCCGGTATTCGGCCCACCACGGAAAGACCGAGAGCATGGGCCAAGTGTAGGCCCGGTCGAAGGAGAGGGGCTCCGGCGTGACGACGACGAGCCTTAGCCCGCCGACCGTCTTCCCGTCCGCCTCGGCGGAGAAGTGGGCCGTCCAGCCTAGTTCTCCCGCGTTCCGCTCGGCCCGTTCGACGACGTAGGAGAACTTGGCGATGTTGACGGACACCCTTTGTAGGATCGCTCGGTTCCTCGACTCTCGAAGAGTCGCCTCAACCTGCTCAAGAATCGTCAAACCGTCAACATCTCCTCATCCGGATCAATCGGATCGTAGGCGAGACCGAGGTCTCCGCGTAGGTTCTCGCGATGGTCGGCAAGGCCGAAGAGGATCGCGAGAGGGATTCCCTCGCGGAAGGCGTCACAGGTCGCGGCCCCTGCGATCTTCCTCGAACAGTTCGCGCATAGGGAGACCGCGAGGTCGTCGACCGATTCGATTAGGCCGGAGTCGTGAACGGTTCCGCCGACCTTGATCGGTTCCGGCGGATAGTAGGGCTCGGGCTCTTTCCTGCGGGCGAAGACCTCCGCGACCGAGTAGAGGATCGTCATTCCCTTCGGGATCGTGTAGCCCTCCGGGATCGCCTCAACTTCGAGGATGACGATCCCGTGTTCATTTCTAACCTTCTTGACGATGAAGAGTATGTCGTTCCCGAGGATGAGTTCGACCTCCGAGCCGTGGTTTCCGTTAGCGGCTCGGCGGCCCGGGGGAATGAACCGCCGCTCTCCCTTGCGAAGCGTAATCCGAAGCTGAACGGTTCCATCCCAAACGTCCGGATGCATCGCCGTAGACTGGAATGCCGAGTCCCCGATAACAACCCCGACGTGCTTGTCGGTAAAGGTGTGCCATTGGGCTTCCGTCGAGGTTCCCGAGAGCTTCCGGGAGATGAGGATATCGCCGTCGATACCTCGCGTATTCGCCGCGATAGCGTCTTCGAGGGCTTCGATGAGTTTCTTCTTGTCGGGAGGGATCGGCGTACCTGTCTTTCGGTGCGCCCGCTGGGGCCGGTTGAAGATTTCGTCGTAGGAACCGCTGCTGTACGATTTCGCCGCCGCCTTCGCGTCCTCCGACATTCGGAGGAAGGCTTGATCGGACCCCGACCGCGAGAGCCAATCGTCGTATTCGCTGGTCGACCGGCCCGAGAAGGCCCAGTTCGCCTCCTTCGACTTCACAATCTTGTCGAAGGCGGTCTTCGTTAGGGGCTTCTTCCCCTTCGCGCGGAGGGCGGCCCGAGCCTTCGATATCTTCGCCGCTTCGATAGCGTCCTTCGCGAACTTCGCCTCCTTGTCGGCTAGGAGGGACCGTCGAGCGATCATCATCTTCGCCATACGCTCCTTCGTCGCCGCCGAGAGCCCGGGCGAGGTCTGCTCGAAGTAGGTGACCCACTTCGTTTCGGTCGTCGCGATCCCGTCGAGGGTCTGGAGGAGCTTCTTGGTCTGCTTTTCGAGTTCCCCGACCGCGTTCTCGACCGAGGGATAGCCGAGCCGGTTGAGGATCGGCTTGAACTGTCCGGTATGGCCCTTCGACGACGTCGAGCCGAGCGAAAAGAACTCCTCGAACTGGAGCAGGAGCGAATCCGGCTTGTCGCCTCCCTGAGTCCGGAAGATGAACGTCCCGCCGTTGTCGATCCGGTAGACCTTCCCGCCCGCGAGCATCATGTTATCGGCAGAGAGGCCGACGACGTCCCAGTTCGCGAGGAAGGCGTCGAGGACGTAGCCGTCGAAGGCATCCTGAAGGACCGCGATATCTGCCTGACCGACCCCGCCGAGGGCTTGGAGCGTCCTCCCGTCCTTGAGGATCGTCGTCGCGAATGCCTTCTTCGCGCCGTTGTCGAAGACGACCGAGTCCGGGACCGCGATTCCGTTCGCCCGGTAGAGGGCGTTGGCGATGTTCTCGACGATTCCCCGCTCCTCGTTGTCGTAGAACTTGACGTAGCGGGAGACCCCGTCCCGCCCGAGATAGGTTCCGCCCGGGTTCGAGCCTCCCTGAGTCCCGGTCTGGTGGAAGAGGAAGTTCTCCGAGTCGGAGTAGGCCGGGAGCGTCTTCTTCGTCCCGATGATCTTCTCCGCGTCCGCGAGGAACTGTTTTTCGATCTTCTGCGGCAGGGAGCCGAGCCGGTATTCCCCGCGCCGGTAAAGGATGATCGCCTCTTCGAGAGCGTCTTCGATCTGCCAGTTCTCGAAGGCCCGAACCGAGAATAGGTCGTATCGGTTCTCCCCCCATTCCCGGAGCAGGTCCCCCGAGCCCTTCGTCGAGACGTCGAACTTCGTCCGTAGGAGTCCGGCCTCGACGTTCTCGACCGGGTCGAGAGAGACCCGGGCGACGGTCGACTTCAGCCTGAGGACGTCGGTCGGAGTCGTTCCGGTCAACGAGGATTGAGAGAGGGCCGTCAAGACGTCGACCGCGTCGATATCGATGATTTCGGTCGCGATTATAAGTTCACCGTTAGCCGTAACCGTTCCGCCCGAGCCTCTGGCGACCCAGACCTCTTTCGGGACGACCCCGGTTGCCTCTATTCGAGCCTTCGTCCATTCGAGAGCCCGCAGGACCTCCTCGTCGTCGCCGGTAATAACCTTGACAGTCTTGACTCCCAAGGCTTCGAGGGCTTCCTTCGCGTCGTCGAGCGGGGTCCGGGCCGCCGAGATAGCGTCCCCGTCGAAGAGCCGGACCGAGGCCCGGGTCTGACCTAGGAGGGCCTTCGCCTGAAGGCGGGCGACCGATTCGCCGTTGTGGATGTAGAGCTTCTCTCCCGAGCGGAAGACGACCGGTAGGTCGGGGCCGTCCCCGAGAGCCCGGATCATCTCCTCGACCTTGTCGGCAGGGGCCGAAGGGAGCGTCGAGACGAGGTCCTTGAGTTCGACTTCCTCTATCGTCGAGTCGAGGCCATCGAGCTTCTTGACGAGCTTCTTGTAGGGCGGAGGCTTCGTCGACGGAAACGTAATCTTCCGGTGGCCGGACGGGTAAAGCTGTTGGTTCGACCATGCTTCGAGAGCCTTGTCGACCGGGTCGTTCGCCTTAGCTTCTGCCGCCTTGAGCAGGTCCGCTAGGTTCGTCGCCGGGAGGGGCTCGAAGGTTGAGATTTTAAGGTAGCCCTGCTGAGAAGGAAGCGTTCCCGAGGCCGACTTCGCGACGAGGTCTCCGAGCCGCCTCGGAGCAGGAGACCGGCCCCAGTCGGGGTGGTCATTCCAGCGGACGTTATCCTTCAGCGTCATCTTCCCGTCCCGGTAGAGAGCCGCCTTCCCCTTCCCGAGGATTCGGTTCTGTTCGCCCTCCGAGAGCGACTGGAAGTAGTCCTCCCCTAGCTGAGGCTGAGGGCCGCCGAAGTCGGTCTTCGGTAGCGGGAGCATGGAGCAACGACAGGCGGGATGAGACGAGAGGGTCGTCGACGTCGGGAAGATTTCGCCGTCGAGGGCGAGACACATCGCGCACGTCGCCGGAGTCTTCGCCGCCATCCATCGCCAGCCCCGGAGGACGTCCGCGTTCCGGGCGTAGACCTGCGAGTTCGCGATCCGGTAGTTCCGGATCATCTCGGTCCGAGCGATTAGGACCGCCCGCAGCTTCGCGAGGTTGTCGATCTCGTTCGTCATCGCCCGCCCGAGCTTCCTCGGGTTCCAGCCCTCCGCGACGGCCTGAGCGAAGAGCCCCCGAGCCGCGACCGTAGCGGTCGGCCCGATCTCGTCGAAGAGCGTCTTGAGAGGCGACCCCGATGCGAGGAGAGCCGAAGCCGACTCGAACGCGCCAGCGTGGAGCCCTGCCACGTCCCCGATCACTTGAGCTTCTGCGAGGCGTAGGGCATGGACGGCCCCGAGTTGGTAGGCGTCCGCCCGGCCCGTCGACGCGAACTCTAAGGCGTCCTTCGAGAACTCGTCGAGGTGGCCCCGAATCTCGCGGAGGATGTTTTCGAGACGGGCCTCTTGGTAGTACCAAGCCAAGGACGGTTCGAGCCCTGCCGCCGCTTCGATCTTCGCCTGAAAGAGCCGGATCGACTTTTCGACCCGGACCTCCGCCGTCTCGTAGGCCCGGACAATCCGCTTGACGGCGTCGTACTCCCGGGCGAGGAGCGCGGCCCTCTGCTTGTCGACGACGTCGTAGATCGTCCCCTTTGGATTCATTCCCACTCCGGCAGGTCGACGGTTTGGCCCGCGAGGGCGTGAGTACAGTCCGAGAGGAACTCTATTCGACCGTCCCTGACGAAGGAGTGACAGACCCCGGGCGTTCCCTCGCAGGGGAAAGGGCCGTCGTACTTCGAGAACGAGAGCCGGTCCGGGCCGTACATGGTCGCCTTAACGAGAATAGACGGCGAGACGGTCGGGGCTTCGAGCGAACCGTTCCACGTAAAGCCGCGAGAGCCGTCGAACGCAATCCCGTGAGGGTCGTCGCACCCGGGACAGCAGAAGAGCAAGAAGAGCAGGGTTCCGTCGGTCGCAAGGGTCGCCTTCATTTCTTCACGCTCTCGCGGAGAATCTTAGGGACCGCGTTCCGCCAGCTTACACGGTGATGCCAGCGAGGGAAGTTCGAGGGAAGTCGGAAGACCTTCACGCAGGAGGGAGCGTAGAGGACCGAGTAGAAGCTCTTGACGTAGGTCCCGGACTCCCGGTACATCTCGCTCATGCCGCCCTCGTTCGTCTGGGTCTGTAACTGGGTCATCCGGACGTGATTGATCTGGAAGAAAAGCTCCCCGAACGAGCCCTTCCGAACGTAGGTGTTTACGTCCTCGTTGAGACGACCGACGAAGCCGATAGGCCGGTCGACGTCGCAAATGAACGTGTTCATCGCCTTCCGCTTCCCGTTTATTCCGAGGTTGATCGACTTGATGTTCCCCGAGTTCTGACCGCCCATGAAATCGCCCGCTTGCGCCATCGCGACGGTTAGGCTCCCGGTCGCAAGCATGAAGTCGAGCAGGAGGGCGAAGATTCGGTCTAGGCTCCGAATCCGAGGGTGGGCGTAGGTCCGGTCGGAGGCGAAGACCCATCGCCAGTCGACGTAGTCGTCGTCGAGTTGAATGAAGTGAGTCCAGCCGAGCCCCTTCGCGATCTCGAACGAAGCGTTCCGGGCGTAGATGATCGCCCGCCGGTCCCCGAAGTTGTCGCCCTCGTCGAAGCCCTCCGAGACGGCGGCCTTGTCGAAGACGATCACGTTCTCGGCTCCGAAGAGTTCGCGGTAGCGGTCGACCTGCGAGTCCTCGTTGTCGACGACGAACCGGATCGGCCCCGTGTAGCCGAAGGCCCGAAGCGTCTTGAACGTGATGACGTTGTCGGCTCGGCCGTGGGTTAGGATCAGGGCTCCGAAGACGATCTTTTTAGGCTTCTTCGCCATCTTCCTGCTCCTCGTCGTAGGCGTCGGCCATCGCCTTCGTCAGCGTAACGAAGCCGTTCTCGACCGCCGACTCGAAGTCGATGATGACGAGAGCCGAGGCCTCCATGAGCCGCTGGACCGGAGCCGAAGCGTGGGCATAGTATTCCGCGATCTGTTCGTAGTCGAAGACGACGTGACGGCCCGCCGCCAGCCGAAGGAAGGTCTTTAGCTCCTCGTCGGCGTCCGAGGCTTCGATCTCCTCGACGAGGGCGACCGCCTTGGTAACGTCGGCAAGCTCCGCGACGTCGGGCCGGTCGCCTCGGGGTTCGTAGATCGGAGCGACGACCTGCCGGGCGTAGTTCGGGTCGACCGCTTCTCCGCCGCCGCCGCCTTCCCCGTTTAACTCCGCGACCATCTCGTCGAAGTCTTCTTGGGTGAAGCCGGTCCCGGCGAATCCGGAGCCTTCCGCGAGTTCGCCTAGGAGTTCCGTGAGCGTCTTCTCGTCCCGCGTCCCGAACTCCGCGAGGCGGTTGTCCTTGACGAGGATTCGGAGGGCGGTCTCGTCGTCGACGTCGACGAAGGTGACCGGGACACGGTCGAGCCCTGCCGCAGTCGCGGCCCGGTAGCGGTGGTTCCCTGCGAGAATGTAGCCGGTCGACTTCTGAACGAGGATCGTTCCGTAGAAGCCGTCCTCTTCAATCGACTCGACGATCCGCGAGAGTTCGTTCCGATTAGGGTTCCGAGGGTGTTCGGATATGGTCTTGACCGCGACGACCTTCGTCGCCTCGTTGATGATTTTGGGTTCCTTCATAGCTCCTCATTTTAGGCCTACATCGTCGGGAGTCGTGGTAGGCGTCTCGTTCGCGGGAGTCGTGGTTCCCGCGCCCGGATTCATAAGTTTAAGCCGCTCGGTCTGGTCGAGCGTTCGAGCGTCCGCGTCCTCCTGTATATCCGAAAGGAAACTGTCGAGGTCCCGCTCCGGAAGGCCGATCATCGCGTCGGTCTCCTCGACCTGCGAGGAGTGGAGGTACTTCGCCGTCCAGAGCTTCCCGACCGCGTCGGCGGCCTTCGCGAAGTCCTGCTTCGGCATGGACCTAAGCGTAACGTCCGGAGCGTAGGCGTCCGCGATCTCCGGCCCAAGGTTGATCTTGACGAGGTTGTAGATCACGTCCTTCGAGAACGCGGCTCCGACGACCTCGCAGAGACCCGCGACGAAGACGTCGGTAACGTCCGCCGCCGACTCCGAGTCCGCCTTCGAGGAGTTCCGGGCTTCGAGGAGCGTTCGCGCCGTCTTGAGAATCGCCATCGCGATCTGGCGGTCGAAGAGGTCGACCGCCGCCGAGAATGCTTCGCCTTGACCCTGCGACTGGACCAACTGTATCTGGGCTCCGCCCTTAAGGACCGCGACCGTACCGGTCTGGAACCCGAGCAGGGTCGAGAGCATATCCTCCTCGGCGGAGATGGTCGCGATAGAGCCGTCGTCGTTCCGGAGGAAGTTCCCATTCTCGTCGACATTCTCGACGTCCTCCGCGCCCTCCGGCGTGAAGCCGACGATAGAAGGCGAGGCGAACTGAACGAGGAACTTGAGGTAGGCGGGCCAGACCTGAGTCTTGACGTAATATGCGCTCCACGCGGGCCGCAGGAACGAGACTCCGCGAGGGTCGGAATTCTTCGTCTGAAGGGCGAGGAGGAGGAACTTCTCCCGAGGGATGACCTGCGACGGGTCGGGCTTCGAGGAGCCGGTATAGACCCCTGCGGCCTGAAAGCCGGACTCGGTGCAGACCGCGCCAAGGACGTTGAAGTAGCGGTCGACGACGAGGCCGTAGTTCGAGCGAGACCGCGTCTTGAGGTCCTTAAGGCGCAGGATCGGGATTCCGTCCTCGACCGCGTCTTCGAGGACAATCTCGACGAGGGAGGAGCCGTAGGCGATGGCGTCGAGGGCTTCCCAGAGGATCGCCTGAGGGCTTCGCCTCATCTTTCGGAGTTGGTCCTCGACGAACTTAGCGACCCGGGTCGAGACCTCGTAGTCGGCGGCCTTCTTGTCCTGGACACGGGCTACGACGCGGAGGGGCTCGGAGAGGATGAGCGACTTGAGGATATCAACCGAGGCCGCGACCGCAGGGTCTCGAAGCATCTCGTCGTAGGCCCGGTCCGAGAACTCCTTGTTTAGGTCGTCCTGAAACCTCGACAGGACCTGAATCGCGTTCGCGAGGAGAGGCGAGAGCGTTCGGTTGTATCCGCCCGAGAGGTATTCCCTCTTGCGGTCGCCGGGACGAAGGCTTGTAAGATTGTTGAGGTCCATCGTGTCTTCTGCCATTATGCTGGTTCTCAGAGGACCAGACGTAGAAAGAAGCCCGGGAGAACCCTCCGAGGCTTCTTACAGCAGGAGAAGGCCCGAAAAGGGCCTATTCCGTCAGGAACGGTCGAGCGTGATGACGACGTTCTTCCCGCCGGGGAACTTCGCCGTCCCTTCGAGCCGGTCGTCGACGAGGCGGAGGAGGCCGGTAAAGGACCCGAGGCCGTCGAGCGTCCCCGAGATAACCCCGGTCGAGACGTTCGCGGTCCCGGACCCGGTGAACGGGCCGGAGCCGAAGGTCTCCCCCGAGATGGCAAGGGAGCCGCCGCGACTGATCCGGACGTCGAGGTCGCCCGAGATATCGCCGGTGAAGGAACCGACCCAATGGCCGGAGATGTTCGGGCCGGTCGAGGTCGAGCCGCCGCCGCATCCTGCGAGGGCGAGAGAGACGAGAAGGACGAGGAGTAGCGTGGTCTTCATGTTAACGATAACTCTACTCTGTTTCCGTAAAGGGGCCGTAGTCCCCGTAAAGGTGTTTCAGAAAGACTCTCTCCGAGGCTCCCGACCCGACCACGATCCGGTCGACTCCTTCGAGCGGATAATGACCTACCGCCGCGAACTCCGAGAGGTCCGCGTTGAGTTCTTTGACCGTCTCGTAGCGGGCCTCGAAGCATCCGAGCGACCGCCAGACGTGTTCCGGGGCCTTCCCGTCGACTAGGGCTCCGTGGTAGGCCGCGACCGAGCCGTCAATGAGACCGGAGATGATCGGGAAGATCTCTCCGGTCTCCGGATGCTTCGCGCCCGCTACCTGAGCGTCGACGTCGACGAAGAACTTATGGCCGGGGTTGTCTGCCGCCAGCCTTCGCGTTAGGTCGAGGAGCTTCTTCACTTCGTGAACCCCGCCGCGATCCCGGGCAAGGTCGCCGGAGCCCAGTCCGCGACCTTCTTCTCGAAGTAGGTGATGTTCGAGCGGAGAGACGTGATCCGGTGGCGGAGTTCGCGGACGTGGTAGGCGAGAGTCGTCTCGTAGTGTTCGTCGCCCGGGTTGAGGTTCTTCCGGAGCCGGTCCGACCAGACCGTCGTCCGGGTCTTCTGCTCGAAGCCGGTGAGAATCTCCTGCTCGGAGTCGACGTAGTTCGCGAGAGCGGAGATGTAGGCGACGGCCCCTTCCTGCGAGACTTCCCAAGGCCGGTAGCCGACCCCGAAGCATCCGCCCGAGAACGAGTGGTACTGGACTTCGTAGCCGTGGTTGACGATCCGACCGCCGTCGTCGTACTTGACGTTCCGACCGCAGATGGAGCAGGTCCCTGTCGATTCGAGCGTCCGAGGGTCGGTCAGGGTCGGGTTCTCGGAAGGCTTGCGGCCCTTCTTGACGAGGGGCTTCGCCGCGTCGAGGAGTTCGCGGACCGGGACCCATTTCGCGAGGAACTCTTCGACCGAGGCCGGAACTTCGAGGCCTTTCTGCCGCCCGACTTCGATCCGCTTCGAGAAGGCCGAGACGTCGAAAAGGTTCCCCGGGGTGTTCGGGTAGC
>Ga0163150_10001317_pt1 | contig 42589 bp, 36 predicted proteins | sample OliLakLV19P2IB_FD_148628 | JGI IMG/M metagenome (GOLD analysis project Ga0163150, IMG submission 148628) | Freshwater microbial mat bacterial communities from Lake Vanda, McMurdo Dry Valleys, Antarctica - Oligotrophic Lake LV.19.P2.IB | ecosystem: Environmental > Aquatic > Freshwater > Lake >... | reverse complement strand
TGACTGCCAGTACTCCGAGGGCTTTGACCCCTACACGGACAGGCTGTCATTTACCAAGCCGGAAACTTTTATTCCGCGATCTTTCCTGGCAAAGGGCGTTGAGCTCGGCGCTGCCAATTAGCTCCCCCGGTAGGACTCGAACCTACGACTTAGCGGTTAACAGCCGCTCGCTCTACCAACTGAGCTACAGGGGAATGGATGTGGGCAAAAGGGGGACGGAGACCGGCAGGTGCCGGAACTGCGTACCCTGTCCGCGACCCGATTTTGGAACGACCAATTTAGCGCAGATTGCCTGTTTGGGCAAGACCGATTCGGACAGGGGACGGTTCACTTTGCCGGTAATTCCACGACAATTGCGACCCGGAACCGGGTGCCGCCGATCTGAAATCCGCAGAACGAAGGCCGTTGGCGGCGATTGGTACAGTGGCGGACAGAACGCTCGCGGCTGGCAGCAGGTTGATTTTGTGTAAACAGGACTTCCAGGCGGCGATGTCGCCTTTGACGGACTTGGGTTGTCCTTCGTACGTTTGTGAGCAAATGTCCGACTTGCCAATCTGGCGGTTAACATTGGCTGGACAACGCTGGTTCGCCCCCTCACCCCATCCCTCTCCCCCGAATGTTTCGCGACTAATCCTGCGAAAAAAGCATGCAGCAAAAGCGCGAAACATTTGGGGGAGAGGGGGCAAAGAAATCGACACGATGTGGTCTATTCGATGAACCTGCCAATGCCTGCCAGGCTATTTTCTGAAAAAATGCGATTCGAGTCAGGCCTGTCGAAATATTCATGACCGACATTATCAACAAACCAACCGAATCCAAATCGCTCGGGCTGTGGAGTTGTACTGCCCTGGTGGTTGGGAACATGATCGGGTCGGGGGTTTTTCTGTTGCCGGCGACCCTGGCGGCTTACGGCGGGATCAGCCTGTTGGGGTGGCTGTTTACTTCGGCCGGTGCACTGGTCCTGGCAATGCTGTTTGCCGGGCTGGCCAGGAGTGCCCCGGCGACCGGCGGGCCGTATGCGTGGAGCCGGTCCGGGCTGGGTGATTTTGCCGGGTTCCTGGTCGCGTGGGGGTTCTGGATTTCGTTGCTGACCGGAAACGCGGCGATTGCCGTGGCGATGGTCAGTTACCTGTCGGTGTTTTGGGAACCGCTCGGTGGCCAGCCGATTATCGGTGCGAGTGCCGCCATCGGCGCGATCGCGCTGTTGACCGCGATCAACACGCTGGGGGTTCGCCAGGCGGGTATCGTGCAGCTGATCACCACGGTCCTGAAACTGTTGCCGCTGGTTGCAGTCACCCTCTGCGGCGCGTTCTGGTTTGACTGGTCGCACTTCACGCCATTCAACTTGAGTGACCAGCCAACGTTCAGCGCGATCACGGCAACGGCGACCCTGACGCTGTGGGCTTTCCTGGGACTGGAGTCGGCGACGGTGCCGGCTGGCGATGTTATCGATCCGGAAAAAACAATTCCGCGCGCAACGATGCTGGGGACGCTGGTGGCAACCGCCATTTACATCGGCGCGACTGTGGTGCTGTTTGGAATGATCACTCCGCAGGAACTGGCAACGTCCCAGGCTCCGTTTGCCGACGCGGCCAGCCGGATGTGGGGACCGTGGGGGGGAATGCTGGTGGCAGCCGGAGCGGCGATTTCGTGCTTCGGGGCCTTGAACGGCTGGATTCTGAACACCGGGCAGATTCCGGCGGCAGCGGCCAACGATGGAGTCTTTCCCAAATGGTTTGCGCGCAAATCGCGGACGGGAACTCCAGCCGCTTCCCTGATGCTGTCGGCGGCGCTGGTATGCCTGCTGATCCTGGCGAACTATACGCGGGGGCTGGTCGGGCTGTTCCAGTTTGCCATTTTGCTGTCGACCGTGGCGGTGCTGGTCCCCTACGTTTTTTCGGCGATAGCCCAAATGGTGCTGGTGTTGCGTGACGGAAAAATTCCGGCGGGATCCACGGTGGCCCGAACGATCGTGATCAGCGGCCTGGCGTTCGCTTATTCGATCTGGGCGATTGCCGGCTCTGGTTACGAAGCGGTGTACTGGGGTTTCCTGTTGCTGCTGTGCGGCATGCCATTTTATGTTTTGACCAAACGGAAACCTGTGGAATGACCGTCGGTGATTACGGATCGTTTTTCCCGGTGCTGGTCGCGGGGGAATCCGGATTCGATGTGAGCTTGTCGACAGGAATCCTCGCAAGGTAGATCGAAGATTTGCCTTCGTGGCTGGAGTAGTACGAAACCCACAGCTGGTCATCGACCAACAGCAGGCCGGGGTAACTGGTGTCTCCGCCGCTGGGAAAGCGGACCAGCTCAGTCAGACTGCCATCGAGTGTCATCCGGTGTAGGACTGTTGCCGGTTGTGTCCCGTATATTCGGGTTCCCAGGATCCACTCGCCTCCGGGCAGCTGGATCAGGTCGGGGCCTCCCAACCGCTGGGGAATTTCTTTCCAGGTCCATTCTGTGTAAGGCGCGGGGCTGATCCCCAATTGGGACTGCTGGTTCTCGTTGCGAACGACGATCAGCATTTGGCCTTCGGAATCGAAACGGACCGTTGACTCGTTGGGTCGCCCGGGAAGATCGAACGTTTTGAGATGTGCGAAGTTGATCCCGTCGGTTGTGCTGACCAACTGCAAACCCCAGGGCTCTGTGTCCGTCGGCTGGTAGACGACGCCGTAGCCTGTGTCCCCGCGCCAGGTGACGCGCCAGAGCCAGTCGGTCGAAGTACGGATTGCTTCGTCCACAACTACCGGTTCGGGCGTACGGAACCGGTTCTCCCCGGGTTCCAGTAAGGCCACCAAAGGTTGCCGTTTGAGTAGTTTTCCCGATTCGTAATGGGAGCCGCCCATCAATAACATCAGTTCACCGCGGGGAGTCACCGACAGTTTCGGGTCGCGCAAATCGACTCCTTCGACCTGAACCAGATCGAACGATTCCCAATGGTCGGCATCGCGGGAGGAAATGATCCGGATTCGTCCGTCCTGCGCGTGATTTCGGGGGACATGCGATGTCGCTTCGCGAAACGTGCAGTAAAAGACGTCCTGATGCTGGATCAGTCCGGTAAAGGCGTTGTGTTCGGCGGAGTCCCAGATCCGGACGACATCGGGAACAATTGCGGAGGTCGAATCGACTTGTGGAATCGCGAGGCTGGAACGAGCCTGCCAACCGGAGAGAGCGGTGGCAAGTGCAACCCACAGGAATAACGATTTGAAGTCGACTGTCTGTTTCATGAAATCACTGGCTCCCTGGATGCCATGATAGCCCGATTCAGGACCGGGCGGGCCGCGCATCGCGATGAGGGTTACCAGGATCCCGAAACTACGGCGTTTGTAGTTGTTTAACCGCGAAGCGCGCCCGCGCTATGCAGTCCGCGCTTCGCGGTTAAACGGCTGCTGGGCGACGACAGGGTTGGGCGCGCTTCGCGGTTAGACGGATCGCCAGTGACCCGACGGTGATGCTGGGCGAAGCGGAATTTCAGGAGCAGGCGGTTGTCGAGAATGCAAAATGGCAACCGACGTTTCCGAAGGCGGAAGTGGTGTCGGCCGGGGATTTGAAACGCCAGTAATGGAGTTCGAGGTCGCGAGACCTGCGCACATCGCCGTGAAAGAGCTCATTCGCAGAGTGAATGGCTACGTGGCAATTCGCTCCGCGAATCGGCATTCGGCACCACCCACTAATCCCACCACCAGGATTCGCCGGCTGCGTTTTGGATGGCGGCGTTCAGTCGCTTTTGCAGTTCTTCGTTGTTGGCGGGGAGCAGGTTTTCTTTGCGGAGCGCTTCGCTGGCCATGATGCTGACGCCGCCGGAGGGCGCGATCAACGTTCCCGATTTCCACTGGGCGTTGGCCAGGCTGCGAGCTGATACCATCGCCGTTTGCGTCTCGACGTTGATCGCATCTGGATCGAGAAACAGCTCCATGTCCAGTCCCGTTTTTTCCACCAGGTCTTCCTGTTTCAGGTAACCGGCGACAATCAAGGCATCGATCGCGTTGCGAAGCTGGGCAAAAACCGGACTGGCATTGGCAATCTGCCCGTAGTTTTTGGTAAACGAATCGGCGTACATTCGCGCTGCCCGAACCGGTTTGGTTTGGGTTTGAACCAGCCGTCCCTGGCCATTCATCTCATAGCCTTCGGTTCCCAGCTGCACCCCCTGCCCCGCCATGTGAAACGCCAGGCGGTCGTCGGTCACCTCGACACATTCATAGTCCGGCGTGAACCACCAGCGCTGAAAGCTGTCACGCGGAGCACCGTTCAAATTTTCCATGAAGACGGGCATGCGAATGGGCGGCGGTTCACGGCCCATCGCGATCAACTTCATGCGATAGTCGGCTTCGACCATCACGCGGGCCATATTGGTCCGTCCGGGAATCCCAAACACGACAACATTCGCGTCGCCCAGTGCTCCTTCCAGACCCTGGACCATTTCCATGCCGAAAGCGTATTCCTGTTGTGGTGAAAGAACCGGGACAATGGGCGGAATCTGGCGGCGGAATTTCGCCAGGCGATCCAGCCCCTCGGCTGTCGGGTTGATGCTGCAGCCAACCCACACTTCGCGCGGGCGGTCGGGACCAAACGCACGGAGCGCTGTCACCAGATCTTCCAGCAGCATGACCGGACGGCCCGTGTTCATTCCGACCGCGCGGCCACTGGCATCGTCGACCCAGCCTTCGGCCGTTCCCGCGATGACAATATCGTTTTTCTCCGGCCAGGCGAATACGTATTCGATCCGCTGCAGTCCGGCGAGCCTGGTGATCTCATCGGGGAACTCTTCGCTCTGGTCCAGATGTTTGCGGATCGCAGACTGAAGTCTGGCCAGCGAGATTTTCCGGAGCGGACTGGCTTGCTGAATATTCTGGTCCAGGGCAACTCGCGCGGCTCGAACGCGCTGGAAGAACAGCTCGCCTCCGGCTGGGGCAAACTGTTTGTGTTCCAGCAGTCCCTGGGGACTGATGGCGACACCAAAGACCGGGAGCTGGATCGTAATTCCTGGCTGGTTGTTGGGGGCCACCTGACCCAGAACAGTCTGGGTTGCGAAGAGAGCCGACACGAACAGACACCAACCTGCCGATCGCAACGGCATGGCCTTCGGCCCGATACAACAGCCGCCCATCAGAATTTCCCGATTCGCCAAAAGAATGCCTTGCGGCTGTTATTGTATCAGCGGGGGGAAGGGGAGGCAAAATATCTTGTGGATGGAATGTAGAGACGGAAATGGAGTGGCAGGGCGGGTCATCACGACGGAGCGTGATGACTACATTGGGGTGATGACTACATTGAGCAGATTTTTTGCATTAGCTGCCAACAGACCAAATGCATGCGGGGGACGTGGAAGGGGCCCTTCCAGAGATTTCCTTGACTGTTGCGGCATCGGCTCCCCCCATGCAGACGACGCCGTCCGGAGTTGAGACTGCCGCGCCATAAGCGATGGGGCGCGGCAATTGGCCGGCATCCCGCCATTGCGGCGACGGTTGTTTGAGATCGAGGACGTAAATCCGGTCCAGCCAGGCCTTTTCGTTTTCCCAGACCGGCTGTGGAAAATTGGCTCCTCCCGCAACGATCAGAATATCGTCATGAATGTCGGCGAATGGCCCCGCCAGACTGTTGTGTCCGACTTGAACCAGAACGGGAACCCGCTTGCCGGCGGCCCGGACAAACTCTTCCGTAACCCGTTTTCTTTCGCTGGTGGAAAGGGACATCCCCTCGCCGGTGCTGCCGCCAATCAGTTAACGTCGGTTGGCTCGGCGAAGCGATAGCCTACCCCCCGAACCGTCTGGATAACATCCGCCGAATCACCCAGCTTTTTCCGTAACGAACGGATATGCACATCGATCGTCCGGTCCTGGACCATCGTGTCCGCTCCGAGGGCCGAGTCGATCAGGTCGGCCCGTTCAAAGACCCGGCCAGGCTGGCGAATGAGTGTATCGAGCAGGCGAAATTCGCTGGGGGTCAGCTCCAGCAGCGACTCGTTCAGCCTTACCCGATGTCGGGCCCGGTCGATCGTCAAACCGGCCAGTGTAACGGAGTCATCCGCTTCGCCGGATCCTGAACCGGAGAACGGCCCCTGCCGGCGCAGCATCGACTTGATCTTCTCCAGCAAGACCCGAACGCTGAACGGTTTGGTCACATAGTCGTCGGCACCCACCCGGTAGCCAACTATCTGGTCCATCTCTTCGCTGCGGGCGGTCATCATGATGACCGGAATTCCGGCGGTACTGCTGCCCGACCGGAGTGCGCGACAAACTTCCAGTCCGTCCGCCAGCGGCAACATCACGTCGAGCAAAATCAGGTCGGGGAGTTCGGCGCGTGCCTGCGTCAGCCCGGCCTGGCCATCACTGGCCAGAATCACGTCGTAACCGTTCTGACGAAGGTTGTACTCCAGCACATTCGCCAGGGCCGGGTCGTCTTCGACAATCAGTATTCGCTGTCGTTGCATCGGGCGGTTGGTATCAATCCGGATCAATTCGTGGTGCCAGTGGAGAACTTGCCGTGTTTGTGACGGACGATGTCGCCGTCCACCAGGTAAATAACATCCTCGGCAATGTTTTCGGCGTGGTCGCCGATTCGTTCGAGATGTCGTGAAGCCGAAAAACAGTGCAGTGCCGGATCAAGCAGGGAACTGTCAGACCGCATCAGCTCCTGAAGTTCCACAATAATGCCGCGATTCAGTTCATCGACTGAAGCGTCACACAGGATCACCTGTTTGGCCAGCTGCACATCGGATGTCACAAAAGCATCGAGGGCCATGCGGACCATTTGGCGTGCCTGTCGCGACATCTCCGCCATCCGGTCCGGGATGGGAAACCACGGAAACTCGTGAACACCTTCGGCCCGCTCGGCGACATTTTTTGCAATATCGCCAATCCGTTCGAGGTCGGTGTTGATTTTCATGACCGACGAAATTCTGCGCAGGTCATCGGCGACGGGCTGGTGCAGTGCCAACATTTTCAGGCAGTCCTCTTCGATCAAAACTTCCATTTCGTTTACCTGCCGGTCAATCGCGCGAATGTTGATGACCAGCTCCAGCCGCTTTTCACACAGCGCCCGGGTCGCATTATCGATCATCTGTTCGACAATGCCGAACAGGCTCATCAGTTGCCGCTGAAGATTGTCCAGATCGCGCTGAAAGTGTTTGGACATGGATTTTTGTTCGCCTGGTTGTTCACTGTTTCGCATTCCTGCGGCTTTCATTCCGGCCAAAAAACCATTCTATCCGAACTTGCCGGTAACATAATCGTTTGTCTGTTTCTGTTTGGGTCGTGTAAACAGTTCCTTGGTCGGTCCCGATTCAACCAGCCGGCCTTCGAAAAAGAACGCCGTCTGGTCGCTGCAGCGGGAGGCCTGCTGCATGTTGTGGGTCACGATCACGATGGTGTATTGCTGGCGGAGTTCATAAATCAGGTCTTCGATGCGCCGGGTCGAGGCCGGATCGAGGGCCGAACAGGGCTCGTCCATCAAGAGGATTTCCGGGCCGATCGCAATCGCACGGGCGATACACAACCGCTGCTGCTGCCCGCCGGAAAGTCCCAGCGCCGACTGGTTCAGCCGGTCCTTGACCTCGTCCCACAAGGCAGCTTTGCGCAAGGACCATTCCACCAGTTCCTGCAGTTTTGTTCGCGACAGCCCGGTGTAATGCAGGCGCGGACCGAAGGCCACGTTGTCGTAAATCGATTTTGGAAACGGGTTGGGTTTCTGGAACACGATCCCGATTCTCCGGCGCAATGCGACCACGTCCGTTGAGCTGGCCAGGATGTCGATGTCGGGCAATCGCAACGAACCGGTCGCACGCGCTCCCGGGATCGTGTCGTTCATCCGGTTGATCCATTTCAGCAGTGTGCTCTTCCCGCATCCGCTTGGTCCGATCAGCGCCGTCACGCGATTGCCGGGAATGTCCAGGCGCAGACTGTGCAGAGCCTGGAAGTCGCTATACCAGGCGCTGAGGTTGTCGATGGAAACGACCGGCAGGCCAGGAGTCTCATCGACCGCCGGGTTGGTGAGCTTCGGAATTTCCTGTTGTGCGTTCAGCATCATTTCGCCGGTTCCGGTTTGTGGCATCAGAGTTGTGCTTCCGCTCATGATGGGCAAATGCTCTTTCTCAGGACAATGGTTTCTGCGTAAACTGGCGAACGAGGACCGCGACCAGGTTGAATGCGAACAGGATCATCAGCAAAACGACGATCCCGGCTGCAGCCAGGTTGTGGAACTCATGTTGTGGGCGACCGGCCCAATCGTAAATCTGCAACGGCAAAACGGTGAACCCGTCCATCAGGTTTCCGGGTGATGCCGTGATGAAAATCGCTCCGGCCAGAATCAGAATCGGCGCAGCTTCACCAATTGCGCGACTCATGGCAAGAATGGCCCCGGTCATGATCCCGGGAATTGCTGCGGGCAATGTCACGTTGCGAACGATCTGCCAACGGGTGGCGGCCAGACCCAAACCGGCTTCGCGCAAAGAACCCGGCACGGCCCGAATCGCTTCCTGGCTGCTGATGATCACGATCGGCAAAACGACCAGCATCAGGGTCAGCCCGCCCGCCAAAACGCTGCGGCCAAACGGCACGCGGAAATACCAGGGAGCCGGTTTGATAATCCGTCCCGCCTCGCGCCCCAAGATCAACGCGTATTCGGCCAGCGCCGGATCGGATGGCAGGGCCCTGCGGTTTGCGACGACGGTGACATCGACCCATTCGCCGCTGGAATTCATGGCCTTCATGCCAGGCTGGACGGTCGCCACCGGTTGACCCGGATCATCGACCGGCAATAACAGGACTTTTTCTCCCGCCGTAAAGAACTGGTCGTAATACTTTCCACCGATTTCAAGGGCTGGCTCGCTGGTACTGCCAAACCAGCCAAACATCGTGACAAACAGTGTCAGACCGAGGATTCCGTAAACGACGCTGGGCACGCCTGCCAGATTCGTGATGTTCAACTGGATGAAGGAATGGACCTTGCGTCCAAGTTTTGACTTGGGCGGAAACTCTTCGAGGAATACAGCTGTCGCCACACCGACTGGCAGGGACAACAGCCCGCAGATCAGACAAACACAAATCGTGCCACCAATCGCGGGGCCGATTCCTGCCAGCGCCGGGTTCGCCTCGGGGTAATGCGTGAGGAAATTCCATGACAGTTGTGAAAGGCCCTGCCACAACACGGACCCCAGCAACACGAACAGGATCACTACCGACATCGCGGCCGTGGCGATGCAAAACCAGTGGAAGCCCCGGTCCAGGAATTCACGCCGCCGTGACTCTGCTTTCAATGTCAACGAATCCAGCGGATGGTCGCTGACTGTTTTGCCGGTTCGGGTCACTGGTAGACCTCGCGATAACGGCTGCGAACAATATTTCCCGAAACGGTCAAAACCATCGTGATCACAAACAGAAGCGCCGCGACGGCGTACATCGACAGGTAGGCCAGATCGAAACTGGAAACGTCGCCGAGTGCCATTTGCACCATCCATCCGGTCATCGTCTGGGTGTCTTCGCGCGGGTCCAAGGTCAGGTGAGGGCGGCTGCCGGCGGCGAGGGCAACGATCATCGTTTCCCCTACGGCCCGCGAAATGGCCAGCAGAAACGCCGAGATAATTCCCGACAATGCAGCCGGCACGACGACCCGGATCGAAACTTCAAAACGGGTTGCACCCAGTCCATAGGCTCCATCGCGGAGACTCTGCGGAACAGCCCGCAAGGCGTCTTCGACCAGCGAACTGACGATCGGTATGCAGAGGATCCCTACGGCCAGACCTGCCGCCGTCGCGTTGTAAGTGCTGAACCCGTCGCTGAAGATCTTCAGCATCGGAGTGATGACGGTTAGCGCAAAGAATCCGTAAACCACGCTGGGAATTCCCGCGAGTACTTCCAGCGCCGGCTTCAGAATTGCCCGCACCCGGGGATGGGCGTATTCACTCAGATAGATCGCCGTCACCAGCCCCAACGGCAACGCGAACAACATCGCAATCAGGCTGACGATCAGCGTTCCCGAAACGAGGGCCCAGACCCCGAACGTCTTTTCGGCACCCATCAACGGGTTCCATTGGGTGCCGGTGATGAACCCCCAGAACGTGACTTCGGGGGCTTCGAAAAACCGGTACGCTTCGAAGAACAATACGGAAACAATCCCAACCGTCGTCAAAACGGACAGTGCCGAGCAACCGCCCAGCAAAGCCCGCACGAACCACTCGCGGACATAGGTCCCCCGCAGCGATCGAAACCGAACGCCGGTTCGGTACGGGGAAACGGTAGTATCGATTGCCATTCAGGAAACCGGTTATTTCGAAAGGTTTTCCGGAACGAAAACTTCCGTGACAGGCCCACCTCGCTTTTCCATTTCAGCGGTCAACCAGTGCGTCCCGGTTACTTCATCGAGAAAATTGTTCCGGGCCTGTTCGTAAATACTCTCTGGCAATGCGACGTATCCCGTTTGGCGGGCCAGTTCCGGGGCTTGCTCCAGATAATACTGGATGAACCGTTCGACCTGTGGCTTGTTGACCGATTTGCTGTTGAGGTAAATAAACAGCGGGCGGCTGAAGGGGGCATAAGATCCGTCTTCGATTGTATTGGTCGTCGGCATCACCGGCTCGCCCGATTCGGGATTCACCACCGGTACGGCACGCAACTTGTCGGTGTTCTGTTCAAAGTAGGCGACGCCGAAGAAGCCGATCGCAAACTTGTCCCCAGCCACACCGTTGACCAGTACGTTGTCTTCTTCGCTGGTCGACATCCCGCCACGAATCGAACCGGTTTTGCCGGCCACGACTTCCTTGAAGTAGTCAAAGGTCCCGGAGTCGGTCCCTGGAACAAAGAACTTGATCTCTTTGTCCGGCCACGATGGATCGACGTCTTTCCATGTTTTGACGCCGCCATCAGCCAGAAAGATCTGCTTCAACTGGTCCACCGTCAGCGATTTGCAAAAGACGTTTTCCGGATTGACCACGATCGTCAGGCCGTCATAGGCGATAGGCAACTCGATGAAACCGACGCCGTTTTTCTTGCAGGCCTGAAATTCTTCGGCCGTGATCGGGCGGGAAGCGTCAGAAATGTCGATCTCGCCGGTCACGAACCGTTTGAAACCGCCACCCGTTCCTGACTTGCCAACCGTCGGCCGAACCCCGGGAAACTGCTTGATGAAACTGGCCGAAGCCGCTTCGCTAATCGGATAAACGGTCGACGATCCGTCGATATCAATAGAACCCGTCAGTTCCGTATTGACCGTTACGGGGGCGGATGTGTTCGTCGATTCACCAGATGAAACCGCCGCGTCGTCCGGTTTGTTGATCGTTGCGGTTTGCTGAACCGTTGTTCCGCTATCACAACCCGCCAGAATTGTCAGCCCACACACCATCGCGGCGAACAGGCACGCCGGTTTCCAATGCCTTGCCATAAATCTCTCCCTTCCCAAACTGCATTTGCGCTTTTTACTTTCCATTTCGGAAGAATCCTAAGCTGGCAACCACCAGGATGTTGTGAAGATTGCGTTAAGAAACCTTAACAATTGTGTTTGACCCGCCAAACGGGCCCATTCGCTGACGAACAGAATTCAGTACATCCGGTTTGCCGCAGCAAGAGCCTGGCCGGACATCCGGAATATCCAGGCTCCCCGTCCCCGCCCCGTCCCAGCGCCCCAGTTGACAGTTTCGCCAGGCATGTTCTGGAGCCAGCTTCCAAAAGGGTCAGACCCTCCTGGGTTTTCGAAGGGCCTAACGCTTTTTCGGGACAGTCTGTCAGAGGGAGACAGCAAACACATAGAACATGCTGTCCTGGTCCGTCCGGAAATCATTGTCGGTTGCAATGACCAGGATTCGCCGGCCGTCTGGCAGCGTGGGACCAAAGCAGAGCCCCTCGATTTTTTCCGGCATACCCGGGCCGGCCAATCCAAATGCCGGATCGAGCAGATCCAGCGTCCGGACCTTTCGGACAGGGCGGATGTTGTCCGGCAGGTGATCCGGTGGCAGGGCGCTATCTTCTGGCAAGGGAGTGGCATCACCCGTTTCGATCAGTACGATCTGTTTGAACCTGGCCAGGTCACCACCCAGTCCATCCTGCTCTATTACCAGAAATCTTCCGGAATCGACTGCGAGAATCTCATGCAGCTTGTGTTTGGGATTCTCCAGCTGATATACAAACTGCTGCTGGCGACCTGCCACAAGATCGATTTGCAACATCCGGGTGTTCACGCCGACCCACTTTTCTTCAACATTCAAAACATGGAATGCAAACACTTCGCTGGCGTTGATGGCGTTGATCATTACCGGACCATATTTCTTCAAACCATCGGCCGTGGCTCCGTTCACCGTAAAGCCGGAATCGGGGTCAGCCCATCCGGTACCATCGTTCGTGATGTAAACGCCGTTGTGCAGAATCACCTTGTCGTCGTTGTAGAGGGCAAATGAAGGTGGCGTCATCTTGCCGATCGCCAGCCACGCAGTTGGCTTGCCTGCTGATTCGGCCAACATAATCGTGTTGGAGAGTCCATCCACGATGTCGCGCATTTTCATCCGCCGCTGTTTGACCAACGGGCCTTCCCGGTCTTCGACCCGCGTATTGAATTGGGGCGGGACCAGCACTTCTTCAAAAACCCTTTTGTGGACTTCATTGATACAGCCATAATCTCCGGCTGCAGCGCCCCGGACGTGGTATTCGTCCATTCGGAGAGCATCGGGGGCCGAGGGACAAACAAAAACCGCCAGCGGTGTTTTGACCGCTTCCAGATTGACGGGGTCGAACCAGGCCAGCTTCTGGTTGAACAGGTCACTGACGGCCTGCTGTTCGACGAAAGGCAGGATCGAGACCGACCAGGATTTCCAAAAGGAATTGCCGGCACCAATCGCTGGGGGAATTGGGTGGTTGCTGGCCCCGTTTGGCGACCAGCGGGCTTAAGGAAACCCGCCAAAGGCCCCTTCGTAAACGTGAACTGCCAGACCCAGTTGCTTGAGGTTGTTCAGGCACTGCGTGCGCCGTGCCGCTTCGCGGATCTGCTGAACGGCTGGCAACAGCAGACCAACCAGGATTCCGATGATGGCGATCACCACCAGCAGTTCCACAAGCGTAAATCCGGCTCTTGATTTTCCGAAGTTTGAAACTTGCATGACAGAAACACTCCGGCTGACGTGAAACGAAACCGCAAACAACACAACACGGGCGAAAGAATATTCCGGGTCTGTTAAGGCCCGGTTAACGCTGTGTTAAGGACTCGTTAATTTTGCCCGTTCGACAAAAAATATTTGCCACGCAAACAATGGTGGCATTCCGGCGGGAAAGAATCGTTGCCCAATGCCGGACGTTGCGCTTTTCAGCACCGGAGGTGCTGCACAAGCCTTGCCTGGCCTGTGAAGGCCCGGTTGGCAAGGAACTGGAGAACGTCAAGGCCTGAAGGGCCGACACATTCTGAATTGTGTCGGCCCTTCAGGCCTTGATGTTCTTGTATGCCTTGAAATCCGGTGGTTAACACCACCGGCAGAGGGTGTCCCGGCCTTTCAGGCCTGAATTGCGCAACTTCAAAACGCGCAAGTAAGTGAGCGACAGAGCACGTTCTACGTCAATAACCCACTTGCTCGCGCTGCGGGCTTGTAGTCAGGCAACTTCGAAACCCTGAATGGCCGCGAATCCCAACCGTACAGCGTTATCCGTCAACGCCCCGGAATTCTCCGGCATCTGATTCTTCTACTGGCGCACCTGCCGGGGTAAATCAAACTGATATGACTGGCCCAAGGTTTTTTTGGATGGGCGTTCGTCACCGTGGATCGTTTGGCAGGATTCTACAAGCTGTCCAGTACAACGGAGTTCGGCCGGGATAACACTTGGGGTAATCCTGGAGACTCCTCGCGTTTCCAGTTGTGCTAACCGCCACCTACCCAACTCCGCTCCCTGTACCAAAACGTAGGCCGCCCTCTGGGTCTCAGCAACGGTTAGTGATTCTTCGGCAATTTCACGAACTTTTTTCAGGCATATGTCACACCCCGGAACCAGAATCAATACCCTACATTTCTGTTTTTCATCCGCCTCCAGCCCGCGAATTATCAGTTGGTGTCTCTTCCCAAGTTCACAAACATCAAGAAGAGACCGGCTTTGTGTACCAAACAACACACTGTAAGTCAGCATGCAAAGGGTTCCGGACACGCAAAGCAATAAGGCCGTAGTACGCGACCATTTACTGGTTTGCAACCAACTTGGCCAAGAACAAACAGCAAGTCCCAAAGACGTCAGCAATGTACCCAGGAACATCTGCCAACCACTGAAGGTGTGCAATCCCAAGCAGCCGCATTTTTCTCCCCAGTTTGCAACGTGCCAAATTGCGAAACCAAGAAATGCAACTGAAAGGACTTTCCCCGCATGCCTGATCTGCGTGCGGGCGACCGCAACTGCAGCAACGATCAATACGAAATCAACCCAGGTTTCGAAATGATAGCCTGTCCGAACGGGATTCTACCAATTTGCTGGAAAGTCCGAGCGAGATAGTGATGATTGCACAAGCCACCGGAATCAGTGCTTCTGACCCAAATGCATAACAATGTCTGGATGGTTTATTTACCGACTTACTACTTAACAAATAGTCTGAGGACCAGCCCGTTATCGGTCAAATATGCAGCCATCGCACAATTCGGGATTCGCACTCTACCATCCATTGCGATCCACGCTTTTCTGTCGCGGCAAATCCTTTCCAGATTTCGAATGGACTCCGGTACCGCAGCCTGGATTGAATCGCCTCCATTTGACATTTTTTCTGACCAGCGTATCTCAGCACCACCCAATAATCGCCGCAACTGATGATCAATACGCTGTTCCACCAACCTAAAGATGCATCGAAAGGAAAACCAGTGAAACATGACCGGTTGGCCTTGATTCCAACAACACCTGATGCAATCTTGAAATTCAGGCTTGTCGGACAGCCGCGAATCCGGATCCACTTCCAATCCCAACGCCCAGTTTTCGTCATCAAGTTTCACGATGCGGCCCGGACCCAGCCCGTACGCCGGCCGGTAGGGAATGAATTCAATGCCCAGTTGTTCGGCGTATAGTCGGGAATCCTCCGGCATATAGTCATTCTGCAGATCAGGTGCGCGGAAGAACCAAATCCAGTCTCCAATCTTCCTCTCGACCTTTCTGATTGCCGACCCTCCAGCGTCCTTTTCCCTTAACATTCGAAGCCAGACGTCCCTGACTTTGGCAGCGTCGGTACTGTCAAGTGTTGTGATTTCACCACGTTTAACCTCAAAGCAGTTGATCTGGTCCCGTATAACGCCAAACTGCTCATAGAGCCAATGCACATTTGGTAACTCAAGTTTCTGATGGTCAAATTCCCTAAACAGGTAGTATATTTGAGGCAACCATCCGTGCAGCCATCCGTTCAAAACCTCTCTGCCACCAAGCGGTTCCCTCCCTGGTGGTGCCCACGTCTGTTGAAACGCCTTGCCGTCGGATTCCAGCAACTTCTCAATTGAGTTGTGCAACCGATACGGACTGTAACGCGTCACGAAATAGAAATCAGAGTTACCAATTACTTGCCCCACGTCTTCACTGTTCAACTCAGCCAGTTCCACCAGCTGGTTGAACCCTGTTCTGGGTACCGCTTGATGAAGATAGAACTTGGCCGTCAGTCCGCTGGATTTGGCAGCTTCAGTCCGTGCAGCGACATCGTCATCACGTGAAACGCCTAAGCAGATCTCGCCGGCCAGTGCCAATGAATCTGCTGCGCCTGCTTGCCATATTACCTTTGCCCAATCGGCCCAACTGTGATCCATGTCTTCGCAACTTTGAAGAAACCTGGAAATGTCGAGGTATACTTGAATGGATCCCGGAGCATTTTTATTAGGAATAACATTTGCCAAACAACTTCTGAAACGCCGCGACTCCGAAAGCGGGAATTTAGGGCGTTGTTCCGTGCTGTAATCGACCGCATCAATCGCGTTTCCAACAATCAGGCGGCCAACTTCAAGTTGTGCAGACAAACCGTTGTCCAGTATGTACTTCCGGACTTCGCCATCAACCGGTTGTGGACGCCACCGGACTCCAAACATCCGGAAGGGCCTGGACTGAGCGTCGATCCAGACAAAGAGGGGACTACCGGCATCAATTCCGGCTGATAAAGCCCATCGAAACGGCTCTCCAGGACGTTTCGGGGTAACAACAACTAGCGTCACCGAACCAGCCAGGATGTTTGAAGACGTATTCACAAGAAGTGAAGCAAGTTCTATCGGGTCTCCGTCAAATGGATCGCCAACTTCCCTTTCCACAGCACCTATCGCTTCAATTAGCGGTGCAACCGGCATCTCGGAAAGGGCGGTCAGCAGATCAGACTGAAAAAGAGATTGGAGAACTGCAAGAGCGTTTTCAACATGAACCACAAGTACGGTTTCACGTTCGTCAAGTTTTTCGGCAACAGGGAGGAAAGTCTGTCCAGCCGCGAATGACACCAAGAGGACGGAAAGCCAGGTTTCCAGGCAGCAAAATGCAATCATCTTCATCGCAAAACCTCCGAAACGTGAAAATATACCCGTACTGACAATTAAGATAATTATCAGAGAGAACTCTCTAACTAGAGTTAGGAATTACTCGCCATGTCAGTCGGTCCACTGAATCGAAAACGAGAATTCCGTCATCGACATGTTCCCGGGCAAACAACGGTTCCAGGCGTCCATCCATACTGTTTCGTGTAATAAGTATGCAGGGAAGCTGGATCGCATCTGCATCTTTGGCACAGCTGATGGGGTCCTGGATGACCGTCAGTTTGCTTTCAAATGTTCTTTCCAATTCACTGACAAAAAATTCCAAACCAGCCAGACTCGGTGCCTGATTGCATACCCAAGCATCGACTTCTGTCAAATTTCCCTGCCAGCCCGCGTTTTCCATTAGCATTGCAAGAGGAATTGACCACGCTCCCCGATCAAGCCGGTCAATGGAATCTTTCGGTTCTGCGCTCCACGTGTTAACCTCTAGATGAATGCCTTGAAAGCTTCCAATCCACAGAATCGCGATACTTGACGCCAAGATTGGCGAAATTGTAAATCCGTTCATGACAGGATTTCCGGTTTCACATCGCGATCACAATGACTGGAAGTTTTTTTCGTATTCCAATAAAGCGCAGTGAGCGAAATGGTCGCGATTACGGCAAAAACCCAAAATGAGCCGAAGATGTATTGACCGGACTGGGCTCCAGTGTCTGCTTCCCGTCCCGGAATTGCTTCCAGAATGACCTTGTTCGCGAATGCACCATTCACCTGATCGCTGCCCGCAATCCGGTCGATTATCCGGTGGCAGCCTGCAGGAACTTCAGGCAGATACCACTCCTCATTTGTGTCATCGCCAATGGATTCGTCCGCTCCCAAAAATCTAACCGTCTCTGTGAAAAGGAATACCTGTTCGTCCCGGTTCTTAACCGGACGGTCCAAGTAATCTGTATAAATATCAAAAAAATTGGCGGTCGTGTTCTCCATCCAATCAATGTCCGCCGCACTCGGCGCAACATCAGCAACTTTTTTGACCACCGTCCCAGGAATCCAGGCACCGTTATCCAGCTGCACGAGCTCAAGCTCGATGGTTTCAGTCCAACAGCTTTCAAGCCTTGCCTTGAACGACCGGTCTTGGGCCTTTAGAAAACTTCCGCTTCTGATCGACACTGGCATGCAGCCGCGCTCAAGATCAAATTGCACTTCGACAGCTTCCCAATGTTGAATCCCCTCTCCCTGATCCGCAAGTTTTCGGTGCAGAACAGCCTGGACCATGCGGCCATTAACCGCCAGACTTTCGTGATCCCATTGGACTTCATTTCCAATGATCAATCTGTCGAGTACTGAATTCACAATCGGTGTAGGTTGATTTTCAACTCGCGGAAGCGGAATTGGCAATGCCGGAAAGTATTTGGCAAGATCGACGTCATCAGACGGAGATGCCTGCGAACGCACCCATTCAAGGTATTTGTTGAACACAGAGAATCTGGTTATAGCCATTTTCCTTGTCGAAAAACGAACATCGAGCAAAGAGTCAGGAACATTTTTCGCATCGCCGGAATCCTCCAACAAACGGCCAACTTGCCACCATCTCTCTCTCCCCGTTACATGCCGACAAATCCAGCCTGGTTCGTCCAACAGAAACTGGCAGGCTCGCCGGCGATTCATTGCAACGCGACGCGAGCCTTCCAGCGACTCTGCCGCAGCAGAAAGGTATCTGCTGACCCACTCGTGTTCGGTTGCGTTGTTCCTGGCCCTGACCAAAGCGATTGCATTGTCCATGCGATCAAGGATCGAAGGATCGCAGGATTCAATAGCCTCAAAACTGATGAGTCTTCCTTTGAGGTACTCTTGCGCGGTCCGGATATTGGACCGCATGCCGTTTTCCAGGTCCTTGATCGTGATTTGCGCATCGCAACGTCCCACAAATGGAATGCACAAGAAAAACAGGCAAGCAAAAAACGGGCCGTGAAAGGATGTGCGCATCAAACATCACCTCAGAAATTGAAAAGGGCAACCCAAAAAATGCCCTACAACAAAATAATCAACAATAATCCAATTTCCGGGGAATGCCCATCAGCATTTTGGCCCACACGAATCATTCTGCAGGACACAATCCGGCCGGTAAACACCGTTGTGTAATTTGCATTGCGAATCGTCCACTTTCCCACATTTATTTGGCCACTCCAAACAGGTATGCTGCGGCTCGTCAATACATTTTCCATCCACGTTTTGCCATTCGCAACCATCGATTCCTCCAGTCTGTACCATGACCCCCACATTATTAAGAATGCAGGAATTCGGTGGTTCGCACTTGAGGCACTTTGGAATTGCTGCTCCAACTGGACCAACATCACAAATCATGTCCGCACGCTGCACTCCAACTCCCCAATTCTCTACTGGAACCGGAGCCTGGGCATTCAAAATTCCTGTTTGCGATTCTGGACTCACTTCCCGCCACAGTAAACACAAGGAGGCGATCGTAATGCCAGCAAAAAGTAACGACATGGTACGCTTAACGACCATAACTCTGACTCCTTTGAAGAGGAATTCTGGATAATTTGCCCGAGAGACACCATGGGTGGGCCGAACGACCGGGACAATACGTAACTAGTGACTGAACGGCTCAAGAGAATAAAACAGTTTCCTGACCTTCTCCCGTGCGTTGTGATTCTATAACCAATTTTCAGAGAGAGAGAGAGAGACGTGCGCAAGAGAAGAAATCAGAAAATAAATGGTGTGCCAGGATTCCAAGATCAGAATTCCCCATGTTTTTGTGGGTTTTCCGTTCAAAATATTTTTTCTGGTTCGAGATTTTTTGGGAAAATTCTGACGTCAATATTACATATTCCGCGTGTTTTTGAAGAAATTGATCTCACCTGTCGAAGCGACAAAAACTTGCCACCTTGATGGTTTCAATAAACTTCGGGTCTGCCTCGAATGAGTTGCAAGTATTTGCCGGACTGACTATTCGAATTGCGAGGGGTCAAGCCGGATGATTTGGGCCTGGTTTTTTTCCACCAGCAGAATGCCAATCAGTTTTCCGTCCCGCTCCGACAGAACCGATGCACCGTGCCAGATCTCGCGGTCGCCGTGAAAACTCCGGATCATCCAGTCGTCCCCCATCTCCTGTTTCTCGACTGGATAATGGACGAACGTCAGCTTGTCTTCCGTTTGCCAGGTTCCGCGTACGGCCAGACAGTCTTCGAGTTCCCCGGCAGTTCGAATCTGGCTTTTTGGAATCACCCACGACGCTGAAAATTTGTCCGGCACCTTCAGGCCAACCAGCTGTTCATTCGCAAACGGTTCCGCGACCGCGGTCGGATCGACTCCCGACTCGACCTTGCCGGTGACTGCAATTCGAAATGTTTCAACGACAGCATTTTCGGGTTCAACCGTCATGTCGCGTGGAATCAGCACCATCGTTGCGCCCGTTCCCGAACGATACGGCATGCCGTTGAAGGCCTGGGTGCGCGATCCGGTTCCCAGCAGCGATTTTCTCTTCCAGTTGGCCGTTAGCGGCAGCGACCCGAACAGCTCGATGTCATTGGAGCGGACATTGCGGGCCTGTTCGATCCAGTCTTTTTCCGGGCCGGCGTGCAATACAAAAACGTGCCCGGGTTCGATTGCTTTTCCCCCACCCTCGACGGTCAGCAGTGAAACTCCTCCCCGGGCGATGGTCTCGAGTGATTCCGCGCTGAGGGAAAGCCCGGTGCTGATACTGAATTGCACATCGACACCGCTGGTCGCCCAGAAAACCGTTTTGTCTGTGATCAAATGGATGTAGCGCCGGAAAATTCTGGCCCGCGCATCGACGTAACGGGCGTCCTGAGATAGACCCACCGACAATACCCTGCCGATTTCGACGCCCCGGCAGGTAACTGGAGAATCCCGGTTGACACTGTGCTTGAACTCCCCACGCAGCAGGATTTCGATTCCCGATTCCGGCAGCGCGTCGGGTGGCGAAAGGGCAAGTCCCTCGAAAGCGGTTTGGCGCGGACCGGCGGGGTCACCCGGAATCAGCCCGATGTATTTGTGACCGACTGCCGTTTCGATTCCCGTGATGCCAGTCAGACTCAGCTCCGGCCGGACAATCCAGAAACGGGTTCCCTCACAAGCCATCGTCCCCGCGAACGGTTTCAACTCAACCGTCACATCGACGCCGGTCAATTCCGGATTCAATTCGACGCGACGGACCGTTCCGACATCGATGCCCCGGTACCGGACAGCGTCGTCTGCCTCCAGTCCGTGCCCGTCGGGAAAATGGACGGTGATTTTGTGTCCCGATCCTGGCAGGCTCCACCACACCATCCCGATCGCCAGCAACAGGCAGATCACGGCAAGGATCCACATGTACGAAGCTGCGGCAATTGGCCTGACCGGTTCCACCACGGCAAACGGAACGGCTTCCGGAGGAGCGGACCCGGCGACGGCGGGTGCGGGTGCGGGTGCTGGTGCGGGACTATTTTCAGTGGATTCAGCTTTGCTCATTTTCCTGTTCCCAAATTGCCCGGGCGTCAAACACCATCGAAGCCATCATGCTCATCGCAACACACAAAACAAAAGCCAGGATTGCCGGGCCGAACTGAAACTCAATCATGTCACCCAGTTTTACCAGCATCACCAGAAAGGCGAGCAGCATCACGTCCATCATGCTCCATTTGCCCAGCTGTTCCATCATTCGCAACGTGGTCGCCTTGTGCCTCTGGTGCAGAATTTCCAGCAGACTCAGCTCCAGCAACAGGACAATTTTGGTTAGCGGAAAAACGATCGAGAACAGAAACACGACGGACCCGACAAACCAGTTGCCTGATTTCAACAGCTCGATCGTTCCGCCGAGAATGCTCGATTCATGCTCCAGACCCAGTTGTTCCAGACGCAGGATGGGGAGCAGGATCGCCGGCCAGAACAGTACGAACGAACCGAACGCCGCAGCAGCCGTTCGACTGGCATTCAGCATCCGGTTGCCAGGGCGTGGAAACACGGAGTGGCAACGGGTACAGCGCGCCCGCTGATCCTGCGACAGCCCCGGCACCTGGTGAATCAGGCCGCAGCAATGACAGGCTTTCAGACTGTTTTGCAGGGGTACCATATCGATGTACAACGTTAACTGCTTGTCTCAATAGGAAAACGCCGTAGCGAAAATTGTAGCGGAATGGCGCGAGCCGTCCGGTGATTCACGCGGGCGGCCGGACTGCTGTCAGCTGCTCCCGTTATTTTATTGTCGCCGTTGTTGCGGTGCGGGGAAACTCGACGCTTTCTAAACCTTTGCTTCCGGCAGGCGGACTTCGAATGAGCTCCCCCGGCCGATGCGGCTTTCCAGATGAATGCTTCCTCCAAACGCCATGGCGAGGTGTTTGACGATCGACAGTCCCAACCCGGTGCCGCCCCGGTCGCGGGAACGGGCCCGGTCAACGCGATAGAATCTTTCGAAAACCCGCGCCTGATGTTCGGGAGCAATTCCGATCCCCGTGTCCTCCACCCGAATGACCACAGTCGCGGCGTCGGCCATCGTGCTGACGGTCACCGATCCGCCAGCCTGGGTGTAGTGAATCGCGTTGGTGACCAGGTTGTTGACGATGGTCAAAACGCTTTGGGCATCAGCCCGGGCGACCAGCGGTTCCGGGCCGGGAACCAGACGGAGCGATACGTTTTGTTTGGCGGCGACCGATTCAAGAGCTGTAACACAGGCCTGGCAGCTCCGGTTGACGTGCACCGGTTCGATATGAAAGTCGGCCCGGTTGGATTCGATGCGGGCCAGTTCCAGCAGATCCTGGATCTGCCGGTTCAGTCCGGCCGCCTGAATTTCGATCTGTTCCACGAATTGCAGATTCTTTTGCTGGTCATGGATTGCACCCATCCGCAAGGTCTCGGCATAAGCCGTGATTGCGGCCAGCGGCGTCTTGAGTTCATGCGAAACGTTGGCAACAAAATCGCGCCGCATCGTTTCGAGCTGCCGCAATTCGGTTACGTCCTGCAGCACCAGCGCTACACCGGATTCGGCCGCGTCATTCAGAATGGCGACCCGGGCGCTAAGGGTCCGGCGCGGATCGGTCCGGGTATGAAACTCGGTTCGGGTAAACGTCCGCTCACGCTTCGTCCGGTCGATGGCCAAAGACAACTCCGGGATCCGCACATGATCGACCAGCCGTTTCCCGATCAGGTTGCTGCCTGTTCCCAGCAATTCCCCTGCGGCTCCGTTGGCCATCTGCACGATCCCCTGTGGGTCCAGCGACAGGACTCCTTCGATCATGCTGCTCAACGCGGCTTCCAGCCGCTCGGTGTATTCGGCCAAACTGTTTTCGCGGCGTTTCAATTCCGTTTCCATTTGCCGGAAGGCGTCGGACAGCTGCTCCCATTCGTCGTTGCGACCCTGCAGTCGCGGGACCTGGTCGTAACGTCCGACCCCAATGCTTCGGGCTGCGCTGGCGAACAGGGACAGAGGCTTCATCGCGCGGGCCGAGAACACGGCCATCAGCAATCCCGTCAGCAAACCGACCGCGAGTGCAAAAGACCAGGCGTAGCGTTGCAGGGAGGTGACGGCGGCGTTGATCGATGCCCTGGTTACCGCCACGCGTATGAACCCGGAAGGTTGTTGCGTGGCAGCCAGGTCCGACAAGTTTCCCGAACGTGGCGGAGCTGCGGGAATCGCGATGTACATCATCGGCAGTTCGAGTGTCGTACTGTATCGTTCGGCGAATCCGGTCCCGTCGGTCCTTGCCTGGCGGATCTCGGGCCGGTTTCCATGCGGGCCAATATCCATGTTGCCTGTCTCGGAATCGGCAACAACATTTCCGTCATCGTCGATCAGCGTAAATCTGCAGCCGGTGTCGGTCCCGAGTTGTTTCAGGTGAGTAATCAGTGAGCGGTCGTGCAGTCCGCCTGGCAGTTCGGCAATATGCTGGCGGAGGGTTAGAGCGACGGCGCTCATCCGGTCCTGTGCGTCCTCAACCATCCGGTTGCGCATAACGCTGGTCAGTACCCATACGAACAGCGCGGCGGCAAGCAGGTGCAGCAAAAAGTAACCCGCCAGAAAACGGCGTAATGCACGTGGAAAATACACTGAAATCGGGGCCTCGTTTCCGTCCTCTTTCCGGCTTGCGGCAGCCAGTGTTAGACTCGTCGGCATTCCTGCGGCCAGCTGTTGCCGCACCAGCACATTTGAGCAGATTGGGCCATGAGTACCATCGGCAAGTTATTTGGCCGTTCACCGTTTCGCCAGCTCCAGACGCACATGGAACAGGTTTCCCGCTGCGTCCACAAGATGTCCGAAGCCATCGAGACGATGTGTGAAGGGCATTTTGAATCGCTGGATGAACTCTCGACCGAGGTCTCGCGGCTGGAACATCAGGCCGACCAGATCAAGAATGATATTCGCAACCACCTGATGCGCAGGTTCTTTCTGCCGATTGACCGGGGGGACGTGCTGGAAATCCTCTCGATGCAGGATGCCCTGGCCGATGCGGCCGAAGACGTTTGCCGCGTGATGACGTTCAAAAAGCTCCCTTTCCCCGAAGGTGTTCGCGAACATTTTGATGAACTGGTCAAACAGAACATCGATTCCTTTGAGGCGGCTGCGGCGATCATCCGGGAACTGGATGAACTGATCGAGTCCGGTTTTGGTGGTGCCGAGGGGGAAAAAATCCGGGCGATGGCCCACGATGTCGCCTGTGCGGAATATCAGTCGGACCTGATCCAGGTCAAGCTGCTGAAGAAACTGTACGAGCATGATACGAACATGAGTGTTGGTGAATTCCATTTGTGGATGCGGTTCACCCGAAACATCAGCCGACTTTCCAACGTTTCCGAGAATCTGGCCAACATGGTCCTCAAGACGCTCAGCCTGAAGTAACCGACCAGATGCAAGCTGTTTTTACTGTGTTTAACCGGAACCGACGATGACGGCGATTGGCGTTCTGATAGTTCTCACTCTGGTGTGCGGTTTCTACGTCGCGTGGAATATCGGTGCCAATGATGTTGCCAATGCGATGGGGACATCGGTTGGCTCGAAAGCCCTGACGTTGCGGCGGGCCGTGATACTGGCCGCGATCTTTGAATTCGCCGGGGCCTATATCGTCGGATCCAACGTTTCGGAAACGGTCCGCAAAAAGATGTTTGATCCGGACCAGTTGACGGTCCTGTACGACGACATGGCACCGTACATTCTGGCCTGCGGCATGATCGCCTCGCTGATTGCATCCGGAACCTGGCTGTTGATGGCGACCTGGATGTCGTGGCCGGTTTCGACTACGCACTCGATCGTCGGTGCCGTCGTGGGGTTCGGCTTTATCGCTCTCGGCGTGGAAGGCGTGGAGTGGGGCAAGGTCGGTGTCATCAGTGCTGGCTGGATCGTTTCACCGTTGATTTCCGGTGCGGTCGCCTATTTTCTGTTCGGCTACATATTGAAGGCCGTGTTTTTCAAACAGGACCCGGTCCGCGCAGCGACCAGGCTGACGCCCTACCTGGTGTTCCTGGTAATCGTCGTGATGAGTGGCGTGACAGCGTACAAGGGGCTGGAGCCCCTGTGGAAACGCTGGGAATATGAACCGTTCTCGGTTTCGTTTATCAGTATCGTCGTCTCGATCACCCTGGTAATTGGCCTGATCGGCATGTTTGTTTCAAAACATTTGCTGTTGAAGGCCAACCTGACTTCTGCCCGAACAGGTACGAATCCGCTGCTGAATGCCGAAGTCTCGCGGTCGTTGCACAAAGCCGAAATGCATCTGCAACGCGTGCGAAGCAACGCAGATGGTGACATTCGTGATCGCGCTGAAAAGCTGTTGAAGGAAATCGAATTGGTCAGCGATCAGGCACGGGCCAGCGTAGTGGCCAACACCGATTCCGCCGAGCTGCGGCAGGTGGAAAAAATATTCGCGATGCTGCAAATCATGACCGCCTGCATGGTGGCCTTTGCGCATGGTTCCAACGACGTCGCCAACGCGATCGGCCCCCTGTCGGCCGCCTATCAGGCCTTGCATGAAAGGGCGATCCTGGCCAGCTCGACCACTCCCAGCTGGGCCCTGATGCTGGGGGCGACCGGCATCGTCATCGGACTGGCAACCTGGGGCTGGCGCGTGATCCAGACCGTGGGAGAAAAGATTACGGAACTGACTCCCAGCCGGGGATTCTGCGCCGAGCTTGCTGCGGCCATTACGATCCTCGCTGCTTCGATTCTGCCAACCGGACTCCCCATCTCGACAACGCATACGCTGGTTGGAGCGGTTTTGGGGGTTGGACTGGCTCGCGGGATCAATTCTCTCAATCTCAAAACCATGCGGGATATTGTGGCCGGCTGGGTAATTACCATTCCGGCCGGTGCCGGACTGTCCGTCGTGTTCTATATTATTCTGAAAGCCATTTTTGTGGATTCGGGCTGGGTGGCCTCGGAACTGGCTGTGCCGGGTTAGCAGGCTGTTGAAAAATGTAGCGGAAGGGCGCGAGCCGTCCGGTGCTGGCGCCAGGCACGTGCGGAACCGGGCAGCTTGCGCTGCTCCGCTACAAATGCAGGGAATTCCGGCATGCGGCAAAACTCCCGCCAAAATACCTGTCCAAGAACGGAATCAGCCTGACGAACAGGTTTGCAGCGACCGGTTACCACAACCCGGCACATTGCACGTAAAATCGGTTTGCGTCCAGGCAGTCATTCCTGGTGCTGCCCAACGCCGTCGTCCCACAGGCACTGAATCACATGTTTGTTCCGGTTCCCAGTTCGAACGCTGCCATGTCCGGCCGGACTGGATCTTGGCTGCTATTGGGTATCTGTATGGCCACGCTGATAGTCGGTCTGCCGGTTGGACTTGTTGCGGCAGCAAGCGGATGTCCCGTGCAAGCGAACCAGGCGGAGCCAGCCGATGGACAATCCCGCTCCCGCCAAGCCTGGCTGGTCCGCATCCAGCTCCCCATCGGACATCAAACTGTTCAACAGACAAAACTGGTTCTGGGCAATCTCGCGCAGCGCGCTCCGGTAGTGATCCGGCCGGATGAGCGACCGGTTGTCATCCTGGAGTTTGCGACCGACCGTGGACAGAACGGCAGTGGCAGCCAGCTGGCCGACTGCATGGAACTAGCGCAATTGCTGTCCGGCGAAGAGATGAACCGGTTACAGACCGTTGCCTGGATTCCTTCACCGCGAGGTGGCGTCCCCGCGTCATTGCCGGGACAGGCGACTGCTCTTCCGCCGGGACTATATGGGCATGCTGTCCTGGTTGCCATCTGCGCCGATTCGGTCGCGCTGGATCGCGGCATGGTGATTGGCCGCGCCGATCTGGATTTGCCGCGGCGGGATCCGCTGGCCATCGACATCTATCGCAATCTGGCCGGACAGCGGCTGACTGTTCCGGCACCGGTTGCACTCAGCATGATTGATCCGAACGAAAGCCTGTTTTCTGTCAAGACATCGGACGGTGAATTGCTTGCCGGCGGCGAACGAATGGAAGAACTCGAAACGGCTGGCAAGGTTATCGAATCGACAACGCTGGCCGAAGCTGGCCGGACTGCATCGTATGACGGGGCAGGATTGCAACGCCTGGCTCCGGGCAGTCGCAGTGCCGCTGGGCTGGCTGGTTTGGCGGCCCGCCTCCGGGTCGATCTGTCCCGTATCGAATCGGAAACCGGTTCGGACCGCAAGTTGATCGGGCTGCGACAGGAACTGAACGGCTATATCGACAGCCAGACGGCTGAATGGGTGATTCGCGCGATCGACAGCCGGACCCGGAAAGAGGGTTCGGCGAACCTGTTGATCCTGTCTATTAACAGCCCCGGCGGAGACGTTGAGGCGTGTTTGAAACTTGCCCGGTACATCTCGGGATTTGATTCTGACCAGGTTCGGACAGCTGCCTGGATCGGTGACCAGGCCCGGGGTCCAGCGGCGCTGATTGCTCTGGCCTGCGATCATCTGCTGGTCAGTTCCAAAGCGGAATTGGGGGGAGCGTGGAAGCCAGGGATCAGCGAAGAAGCCCTTGCGGCTCTGGAGCCGGAGCTGTTCCGGATGGGAGAAGAGGAATTGCGGGACCCTGCCCTGTTGCGCGCGATGCTGGATCCGGATGCGGAAATCAACCGCTGTCGAAACCGGTTGACCGGCCAGGTTCGATGGCTTTCGCCCGATGAGCGAAGTGCCATGAATGATGCCGATGACTGGCAGATTCTGGGACCAGCGCCGGTCGCCAATGGCCTGTCGGCCAGCGACGCAGAGCGGGACGGAATCGTCCGGGCGATGGTTGAATCGGTCGGGGAAGTCGATGTTTACTACCAACTGGAAGCGCCGCCGGAAATTCTGACTCCGACCAGAACCGATGCTGCACTGTTGTCGCTGGCCCGGACAATGGCCAATCCGATGATCTCGGTCTGGCTGATGTTCCTTGGATTCATGCTGATCATGACCGAGCTCTCGCAACCGGGACTTGGGCTGCCAGGATTTCTGGGTACGCTTTGTCTGATTTTGTATTTCTGGAGCCATTACCTGGGCGGCAGTGCCGAATGGTTTGAAATACTGATGTTCCTGGTGGGAGTCGGTTTTATCCTGATGGAGCTGTTTGTTATCCCCGGCGTTGGAATCTTTGGAATTGCCGGTGTGTTAATGGTAATCGTGTCGATCGTGCTTGCTGCGCAAACGTTTGTGATTCCGCGAAACAGTGAAGAGCTCGCCCAACTGCCTGCTTCGCTGATGATGGTTGCCGGAGCGGGAGGAGGATTCCTGGGCGCGATTTTTGTTTTGCGCAAAGTCCTTCCTAACGCTCCCTATTTCAAACGGTTGATGCTGGAACCACCAGTCTCCAAACCGGATTTTTCCAAAACCGCCGGAGAGGCCCTGTTTTTGCCGGCTCCCGGCACCCGTGGTGTTGCGGTGACCCGGTTGATTCCGGCCGGCAAGGCGCGGATTGACGGCCGGGTGGTCGATGTGATTACGGACGGAGTGTGCGTTGAAAGCAAGCAGAAAATCGAAGTCGTTTCGGTGGCCGGTAACCGGATCGAAGTACGTTCGCTGGACGGTTAAAACCGGTCCGGGAAATTCTGCTGCTGTCCCGATCCGGCAAGAACAGGAATTTCGGGGCCCGTCAGCCGGGATTCAGAGCGCAGATTCAATGGTATATTGGTTTGCGCCGGTTCCCCCGGTGATGGGCTGTCCCGTTTCCATTCCTTTTTTTCAAATCCCATGCAGCCTCTTTACTGGTCGATGATTCTGTTGGTGCTTGGCGTTTTCGTCATTGTCGTTGAGATGTTCGTGCCATCGGCAGGGGTGCTGGCCGTGATGGCAACCGTGCTGGTGATTTCGGGAATCGTGATGGCATTTATCGACAGCCCCCAGGCTGGCGCGGTGGTGCTGTTGGCAACCGTGATGGCCATTCCCGGACTGCTGATGTTGCTGGTCAAGATCTGGCCCAGCACTCCGATCGGCCGTCGGATCCTGCTGCGCGCTCCGGAAGGCAAAGACGTACTCCCCAACGAAGCGGAAACGCTGGCGCTGAAGGAACTGGTTGGACAGCGGGGAGTTGCGTTGACCGCGATGTTGCCAAGCGGAATTGTGCGCATCAATGGTCAGAGTCACGACGCAGTCTGCGAGGGATTTTCTGTGGATCCCGGCGAGGGGGTCAAGGTTGTGGCGGTCCGCTTTAACCGGATCTACGTCCAGCCCCACGATCCGGACGAAGACCTCGAGACTGATTTCAGCAGCGAGCTGATGGACAAACCGGCCAGCGATTTCGATTTTGACCCGCTCGACAGTAACCCTGGCAAATCCTGAACCGGCCAAATCATTTCCTTAGGTCGATAGCGGCAGGTACGCCAAATTGATCCTGATGGCTCGACTTTCTGGCCCCCGCTCCACCAAATGTTTCGCGAGATTTCTGCTTGCTTTTAGCACAAGTTTTATCGCGAATCATTAGGGGGAGAGGGACGGGAGAGGGGGCAACATGGCGCTGTGCAGTTAAATCGGCCAGGCAAAGAAAGGTCCGGTTTCCCGGGCAGGCTGGCCATCGACACGCCGCTGGACCGGTCGCGGTAGAATGAATGGAACGAACCGGTGACTTCGCCGGTTCTGTGCCTTCCGATCGAACAGCCGGGGATTCATTTCCATGCACGTAAAAACCGTTTTCGGGCTTCCTCTTCCGGAATTCAGCAACTTATCGCCTGACTCATCGTCCCCGTTTCGAATTCTTGTGATAGGAGATTTTGGGAGCGACCGTTACTGGGGTGCGCCACGACCGGTGGATCGCGACAACATCGAAAGCGTAATGCAACAATTCAGCGTGCGACTCAAACTTCCGGGGCTGGCGGGATTTCCTGTTGTCGAAATTCCGCTGACATCGATCGAAGGATTTCATCCGGACCAGCTTTACGAAAATCTGGAGCTGTTCGATTCGTTGAGGAAAAGCCGGGAACGGCTGGAGGACGACGCGACCTTTGCCGAAGAGGCCGAAGATATCCTCGCTGCGCGGAGTCCCATCGAAGCCGACAAAACGCCCGTGGAATCTCCTTCCGATGCACCAGCCACCGGGACCATTCCAGGTGACCTGTTCGATCAAATGCTGGAGCAGACCGAAACCTCCCGCCAGTCGGTCGTGGATCAAATTGCACTGGGCAACCTCAACATCGACGAACTCGTCCGGCAGACGATTGCACCCCATATTGTCGATCGGGCCGATCCCAGACAGGCCGAATTTGTCACCGGAGTAGACAGCGCGATTGCCAGCATGATGCGGCGGTTGCTCCACCATCCCGCGTTCCAGCAGGCCGAAGCGGCGTGGCGGGGAATCAGGAGGCTTGTTCGCCGGCTCGAGACCGGACCCGATTTGCAAATCAGTCTGCTGAATGTTTCCAAACAGGAACTGCTGGACGACCTCTGCTCCCAGGATGATCTCACCAGGTCCCGGCTATACAAACTGCTCGTCGATTCCAGCAGTGTTTCCGGCTCGGAGCCCTGGACCGTTGTAGTCGGTGATTACACTTTTGATGCCGGCCAACCGGATACCGAATTGCTTGGACGGATCGCGCAGATCCATGCTGCGGCAGGAGCTGTATTTATCGCCGGCGCATCACCGTCGATTGTCGGCTGTTCCAGTTTTGCCGAAACTCCCGACCCCCACGACTGGTCAAACGAAAAGGGAGAACTCGCCGGTCAATGGCAGGCCTTGCGCGCACTGCCAGCTGCGTCCAGCGTCGCCCTCGTGCTCCCGCGCGTCCTCGCCCGATGTCCCTACGGTGCTACAACCGACCCCATCGACTCGTTCAGCTTTGAAGAAATCCCCGACGGCCGGGTGCATGCTGAATACCTCTGGATGAATCCGGCCTTTGCCGTCGCCACCATTCTGGGCAGAAGTTTCAGCGAATCCGGATGGTCGATCAGCAGCGGGTGGTCGGCCGAACTGGACGATTTACCGGTCTGTTTTTACTCCGACAACGGCGAGTCGGTACTCAAACCATGCGGTGAAGTCGAACTGGTTTTGCGCGCGGGTAACGTCCTGTCCGACGCGGGATTGACTCCGGTCCTTTCCGTTCGCGACAAGGGTTCGATAATGATTCCGTCCCTGGTTTCCCTGTCCCGGTCACACAAACCAGTCGTCAGTGCGTGGAAATAAGCGTTTCACCCGGTTTCTGTTTCACGGAAAGGAGCGGCGACTTCTCCCGTTTACTACGGGATCAGCTGCTCGATCTGGAAATCACCTGCACGAAGCTGTTGCAACTTCTCCCGGGAAAGTGGCAAGACCCACAACAAACAACTTGGCGAATTACCGGGAATTCCATCCGGCAATTCCCATTCTGTTGACGCGCCAGGCCTTTTGGGATCCAGACAAAATACGGCGCAGGTCAGTTCGGGATGGTCTTGCAGAAAATCGCAACTGTGTCCGTGGCCCAACCAGGAAAAATTCTTCCAGGGCAATCCGGCCAGGGAGCTCATCCGCCGGGACAGTTGATCGATGGCATCGTCGCTGTCCATCGATGCAGGAATCCGAAGTGCCAGTTCAATATGAGGCTGAAAATTATCGGGAATGCTGTCACTGACTGGACCGGGCTGCGGGCAAAGGGAGATGCCGACCGTTACCAGGTAGCGTGTAGCAGAACGGTCTTTCAGCAATACCAAACCGCGCGGAGGAAACTTGCCGCCGTCGATGGCAAAGTATTTTTCAACTTCGCCAAACCGTTCGGCATACCGCTCCAGTGCCGCAGGCTGAAATGTACGAAAGGGAGGGTCATCGTTCCATCGCGTCCAGAATTCCCGCGCTTGGGAAACCCGCTCTTCGATTTCCGGACCCGGCGGTATCGGCCAGCAGATTCTGTTTTCAGAAGCGCAGTTTGCGGCGTAACCGTGAAAGCCATCGATGCCGCTCCATGGCGGGATCACGGCCAGAATCCGGCTTTGACAACTCAGTGCCGCCCCGTTCCCTTCTTCGAACCAGACGATTTCGAGGTCATCGGAATCGGGAATCGCTGACGGATTGGGGTCGATGCAATGGACCCGGGGCAGGAGCGGAGCCTGGCCCGCCTGGAGATCCTGCAGGTTGAACTCCAGAGGCCCGGTTTGCAGGTTGGCCACCCAACAGGCCCGCATCCCAAACGGCGCCGGGCCATTCAGATAAAAATAAACCGTGCGCCCATCGTGCTCGACGATCGCATCGGGATTGCCGTACGGCGAAGGCTGGAACAGAAGTGTTTGGGATTCCGGATCCGCCATGCTGCCGCAGCTCTGTAAATGTCAAATTTAAGCCACGTAGCTTTTCACTCCGTGAAAATGCTTCTTTCCGTGCCGCAGATCAATTCCGTCGTCAGCTGCATGGGCCGATTCGAGCACGTTCACGGAGTGAACGGCTACGTAAAACGGATTGTAGCGAAACATGAGGCCCGACTTGAGGGTACAATCTCGCTGCACCCCTGTCGGGACCTGCCAAAAAAGGGGTCAGGTCTCATTTCCAGCTGGCCATCATCCAGTACCCGAATCTGATCCATGAATTCCGCGTTTGCAATCGACGTCAGCGACCTGCACAAGACATACAGTGAGGGTCTGGTATTTCGCAAACGGTTTACCGCCCTCAAAGGGGTCTCGCTGCGTGTTCCCGAAGGGGAAATTTTCGGGTTGCTTGGCCCCAACGGAGCCGGCAAAACCACGCTAGTCAAGATTCTGCTGGGAATCATTCGCAAGACGCATGGCCATGCGACGATGCTGGGAATGCCGGCCGGCAGTATCCGGGCGCGCAAGCTGGTTGGCTATCTGCCCGAACATTTGCGAATGGCCAGTCACTTGACACCTTACACGGCGCTGGAATGCTATGGAGCGCTGGCCGGGTTGCCACTGAGTCACGTCAAGAAGCACCGGGACCGGTTGCTGGAACAGGTAGGACTGACTGACTGGAAAAAGGAACGGACGAAGAAATTTTCGAAAGGGATGCTGCAGCGGCTGGGGCTGGCCCAGGCGCTGCTCAGCCATCCGCGACTGCTGTTCCTGGACGAGCCGACCGATGGACTGGATCCACGGGCCCGTGCGGAGATGCGCGAGATTATCCAGCAGCTGCGGGGCGAAGGGGTTACGATTTTCCTGAACAGCCACCTGTTGCAGGAAGTCGAGATGATCTGCAAACAAGTCGCCATTCTGGATCATGGGGAACTGAAATATTGCGGACCGGTCCACGAAGCGGGCAAGCACGCACGTGAGGCGAATGGGCTGGGTTCCGGCTGGGTCGTTGAGTTCCGCATCGCGTCAGAGTCGCCGGTTGATCTCGGACTGCCCGAATCGGAGACTCCGCAAACATCGAGCGTCGAGAACGGACTTACGGTTGTGCGGGTTCAGGTCGAGGACCAGGCCCAGGTCGACCGGATTATCGACCGCATCCGGAGCCAGCGCGCCAGCCTGGTTAACATGAACCGGATCGAGGCGTCGCTGGAAGACGCGTTTTTGGCGATGATTGACAAACCCTGACGATTTTTTGGCTGATACCAGATGCTGACCGCTTTCATTGCGATTATCAAGGACTCCTTTCGCGCCGCGATGGCGTCGCGGGTCCTGTATGTTTTGCTGATTATTATCACGCTGGTGTTACTGGTCGTGGCACCATTGCATACACGGGAAACTCTGGACTGGAAAATCAACGCTCGCCGTCATATTCAGGATGAAGTGCGTGTGGCGCAGAGGATTTTCCAGGGGAACGGCGCGGATGCCACGCCGGCCCAAAAACGGATTTGGGAACGGATGTCGGACAAGACCCGGGTGTTAATCGAAAAGGTCGCGACGGCAGAAAAACCGGATGATCCCCAGATGCTGGATGCGCCCGACGGACCCGGCGATCCAATTCCCCTGCGGCTGAAGCTGGTTCAGGGAATCCAGGACGACCTGAACAAGATTTTCCAGTCCGACGATTTTTATGACCAACAGACTTGGGACAAGCTCACTGGCGAGTCGAAAACACTGGCTGATCTCGATCCCGCGACTCTGACCAAAATCCAGAAGCAGCGGCTGAACCGGTTGCTGGTTACGACCGAGCTGTCACCGGCCCTGGGCCCGGCCGACCAGTCATCGCTGGAGATCTGGTACGGAATCTGGCAAATGGAGTTTGCGACTACGTCCACGACCCGGGCTGATTTTAACAGGATCTTTGCCACCGGCGTCAGCTGGATCTTTGACAAGTTTGTGATGTCGATCGGGCTGTTCATTGCCATCCTCGTGACATCCAGCATGATCCCCGAAATGTTCGAACCGGGTTCGCTGAATCTGCTGCTCAGCAAACCCGTGCCGCGCTGGTTGTTGCTGACGGGCAAGTTCGTTGGCGGGTGCGCGTTTATTTCGATGTGTGCCATTTATCTTTTTCTGGGGGCGTGGCTGTGGATGGGGCTGGCCACCGGTCTGTGGGATCGGGGACTGCTGTGGAGCATACCCCTGTATGTCGTCGTGTTCGCCATCTATTTTTCGGTCTCGATGCTGGTCGGGATTTTGTATCGAAGTGCAATTGTCTCGGTGATTCTGACGGTCGTTTTCTGGGGCGTCTGTTTTGGAGTGGGAGCGACGTGGAGTGTCTTTGACTCGCGTGTGCAAAATGACCGGATCGTTTCGGTCCGGAAGATCGGGGAGACCCTGATTGCCGCAGACTGTCAACAGCGGATTTGGTCCTGGGACCAGCCCCGAAGGAGGTGGATGGAAACCGTTGGTCGCGAGTTTGCGATGCCACAGCAGGAAATTGCGATTGGGATCGCCCAGTTTCTGGCTGCGTTTCCGACCCAATATGTTTATGGTCCGGTTGTTTCCACCGATGGCAATTGGCTGCTGGTCGGTACTCCCACAATGTTTGACCCGGAACAGCGTGGAGGCCAACGGCAGGTGCAGGCTGTGCCAACCGGGGCCAGCGGAACCACAATCATGCTGGGTACTTTGCCCAATGATGTCGTCGGCATGATCCAGACTCTGTCCGGCCCGGCGATCGTCAGCAGCAGTGGAGCGTTCAGTATTTTGGATGAAGAGAAGCTCCAGGCGCGTCTGGAATTGCCGGCCACCGACAGCGGCGGAAAAAAGCAGACCCGGCTGGCTGCGGAACTGTTTGTACCTGCCGGACCCGACAAACCGCAACCGGTCCGCAATGCCAAACGGGTTGCCGTACATCCGGAATCGGGGGATGTGCTGGTAATGAACCGGAACCAGCTGGCCCGTTTCCACTGGGACGCGGAAACGAAAAAGTTCCTCCGGACAGGAGAAGCGGAGCTCCTCTCCGGCAGTGCGGGACGGTCCACGGAAGGGTGGCTGGCAGTCGGTGGCAAAATAGCGGCCGCAGCCTGGGGGACCGGAAAGATTGTGCTGGTTGATCTGGATTCGCTGCAAGAGCTGGAAACAGCCGTATCCAAACGGAGCGTCGGCATTCTCGACCTCCAGCTGACACCGGACGGACAGATACTGCTGGTCCTGTTCCGGGACGGGCAGCTGTTTACTTTCCATCGTGATGGAGACACCCGGCTCCGGCAGCTGCCGGTGAAATTCCAGGGACAGATCGAAGGGTTCGATTTCGCTGGCCCTGACCAGCTGCTGATTTGCCATTCGGTCAATCAGGTTTCCAGCTTCAACCTGTCCGACAACAAAACCGTATCGCTGGCGTCGCCGCGCGGAAATTTCATTCACAATCTGTACCGGTACGTGATCAATCCGTTTTATGTGCTGGCTCCCAAGCCAGGCGAATTTTACAAACTGGTAACGCATCTTTCGGCGACGGCCGACGCAGTTACCGACAAGGAGATTGATCTGACCGAAGTCCCCTATTCGCGGTCACCCTGGTCACCGCTCTGGAGCGGGTTGCTGTTTATGGGTGCGATGCTGGGACTGGGCTGTGTGATCTTTGCCCGACGGGATTATTGACTGATCCGTGGATTTTTCTGCGGCCAGGAATCGCCACAGCGCCGGGAACCATTTCCCGGGCTGGGCCGTAATGTTTGTGTTGGGCCCTGGTTTTGATGACATTTCCACGCGTTTTCAAGCTTTTGACCTTTGTTGTCACTCGCCTGGCTGATGATACGTGTGTCAGACGGAGACCCAGGGGCAGACAGGAAAACAGCCCGCCGTTCCTGACTTTCGCAAGGAGATCAAGCGATGCCCAAGTACTACGTAAAGTCTGGTGAAGTCTCAGTTGTTGTTTCCGCAGTGGATGCCGAAGGTGCCGCGCTGTGGGCGATTCACCGGAATGCGGATTTGCCCGAAGTGATTGAGTCCGAACTGTGCGACGAAACCGACTGGCAGGACATGCTGCCCGAATGGGCAAGCCAGGAGTTGGGCGATTCGATCAGCGTCAGCGAACGGGGCCTTGGTCGCGCCGACGCCGGCCGGTTTGCCACCGGCGACGCAATGACAAAATACGGCCAGCTGCTGGTGGCAGTAGAACGGTTGCTCGGTGGAATGTAGCCACGTAGCCGTTCACTCCGTGAACGTGCTTTGCGCTGGGCGGCGGGCGATGGACTGGAAGACATGCAGCATTTTCACGGAGTGAAAAGCTACGTGGGCAACGCAACGTATTCGGCGGGCGGTGGGCAATCTATAGTGGAACGAACCGGGAACGGGCAACCGTTCGACAGGACTCGACACTCCATAGGCGAAGCAGCCGCATGTCAGAAAAACAGCAGGGCCAACCAGCGGAATCCGGACAGGGCCAACATGCCCAAATGAGCATGGGCCGTTTTCAATCGGGTCTTGGCCCGTTTGGTCCGTGGACCATTAACCGGACGCGCGACGTTTTTGCCAACAGCTTTGTCCGGATGGCGGTCGATGACGTAACCCGTCCCGATGGCAAGCCGGGCGAACACGTCGTTGTTGCGATCAAACCCGGCGTCTGTGTCCTGGCACTCGACGACGGCGACCATTTGTTGCTGACCCGCGAATTCCATTACGCCATCGGGCGGGATTCGCTGGAAGCGGTCAGCGGCGGGATCGATCCGGGCGAGACGGCACTCGAATGTGCCAGGCGGGAACTGCAGGAGGAATTGGGATTGGTCGCGGAGAAAATGGAATATCTGACCACCGTTGATCCTTTTACATCGATCATGGTTTCGCCGACGCAGATTTTTCTGGCCACCGGGTTGAGCCGTGTCGAAGCGGCACCCGAAGCGACCGAGCTGATCACGGAGGCAAGAGTGCCGCTCAAGGAAGCGGTCCGAATGGTCTCCATGGGAGAAATAAGCCACGCCCCGTCCTGCGTGGGAGTCTTGTTGCTGGCGACACGGTCCGGTCGATAAAGCCGGTTCGCAGTTGTGCGCAGTTCCGCCATCACGCCGATTCCGGATAGTGTGGAGACTTCAGCCGGGAAGCCGCATGCATGCCGAACTACAAACCCGATGCCGATTCTGTTTCCGCGACTGATGGGGCGTCGGCGGAACAAATCCCTTCGAAATCGATCTGTTTGGTAATCAGCACGTTACCGACGTCCAGATAGAAATGGAACTGTTGGCTGAACGGACCTTTTTGACGGGGAGTGATTCCGAGCTCCAGCGGAAAGGTGCTGTTGGCGGCAATGGTTAGAGGTATTTGGTGATCCGACCGGATCGAGCAGTTCCCCCCTCAGCACCAGTTCATCCCGACAATCCGGATATCGACGTTCGTGCCGTTTTTGATATTCATCACCAGCGGCGATTCGCTACCGCCGGTGGAAGTGGTGGGCACTTCCACAGCAAACACAACATCGTCCCCCGATGGCTGGTTCCATTCCCGGACCAGCATCACCGAAGAGGCAACAAACAGCCCTGCCGCCAGAATCTGCAATCCCCACAAGAACCGGTTCATCGCCCTTCTCCAAAAACCCGTCAATGTAGATCGATTGTCCCCAATCGATCCTTTCTTTGGACCAGCCAGCAGGATATTGTAATCCAATCCCGCCGCCAGCTCGTTCACAGAGGCTACGTAGCCGTTCACTCCGTGAACGTGCTTTCCAGCCCCTTCCCGCCAAAACACGGGCCCAAGGCTCGGTGCGCGGGTTGACTGCACCCGCAAACCACCCTCTCGCGCTGTGCGCGGGTCTCCCGACCCCGCACCTGTAAACAACCCAATTGCCGGCGCGGCCGGTTTATAAAACGATCGATTGGGGACAATCGATCTACTCTACTCCGGCACCGTCACAACTTCCCCCGCATCCCGCGTTGCCAGTTTCGGCATGACGTCGTTGGCAGCGTAGGCGAAAAAATGCACGCTGCCGTCGGCCATGGCAAAGACCGCTCCGCCTGGATGGTAACTCCAGTAGTGCAGCGTATCGCACTGCTGGCCGTGTTGGCCGGGCCTGAATTCGTAAGGCCCATCAGGACACGACTCGAGGTAAGTCGTGATTCCGCCCAACGCCGGTGCCCGCCGTTCGCGCACACCCAGCAGCATGTCACATGAACCGGTTCCCTGCTGGCCGAATCCGGCGTACCACCACCCGTACCAGAAGTCGGGACTGGCCGGCCTCTCACCGATCATCAGCGTGTTGCTGGTTCCGTCCCCGATATCCGCAAACCATATTTTCGAATCGCGGTAGAAGACTCCATCCTGTTTCTCCCAATCCGTCCCGTTCACGCCGAGGTAGCTGGTCGATGCAACCAGCCTGTTCTTGTGAGTCCAATGAACTTCCCCTGCATCCAGTTCGCTCGGACACTGGAACGTTGGGATCACAGTCCGCAGCCCCAGATGCCCGGAAAAGGGAGAAGGGCTCGACTGATAGTCTGCCACGGCCTGGTCATACACGGCCAACTGTTCGACGTAGGGCAATAGCGGCTGCAGCCAGCTTTGCGACCGGTGCGGCCGTGCAGTCGCCCCTGTAATCCCCGGCGGCAAATGCCCGCGCGCCGATTCGTAATTCATCGCTCCCAGCGCCAACTGACGAATATTGTTTACACACTCCGTCCGCCGAGCACCTTCTCGAATCATCTGGACAGCGGGAAGCAGTATTCCAACCAGAATGCCGATGATCGCGAGCACAACAAGCAACTCCACCAGGGTAAATCCACCCACCATAACCGGCAAGCGGCCATTTGGACGAACGCCTTTTTTCACGGAACTATCTCCGGAACTTCGCGCAATCTTGAGTATTGCGACGAGTTCCATCCATCGAGCATCAAATCCTCCAACGCCCTCCATTAACCGTCTCCCCGTGCAAGAACCGCACACTGCGACCGAGGGCGACTTGCTAGCAGGCGGCACCTTAATCGCTGTGATGTATCCGAACCTCTACACACCAGCAACGATCCGCCTTGTCAACGTTTTCGCCTTTGGCGAAGAAAGACACCCCCCGTCAACAGGATTGCGACAATTATCGCACCCCATACAATTGCCCGAAACCGAGTATTGCCGCCAAATTCAGGCTCTATCATTCCATACGCACCCAAAAAACACAGCGAACGGTTCATGCTCACGCCCAATTGCCTTTGCGTCTCGGTGGTCTTGGCCTCGGAAACATATCCACTCGAAAAAGTCTCGGTATGTGTTTGGCATTTCACGAAAGGCAGGCCGACCCCTACCTCCCAATCAAAGATAGCATCCCTAGAAACACAGCCATCTACATGATCGTCGATCATTTTTGCCGATATTTGCTGCGGTAGCCAGTATTGGCCGACCTTATCAAAGCAAATCTCAAGTTCTGAATACTGTGATCTGTTTCCCGCCATTCGTTCGCCGTACCTAACGGTGATGACTCTTGCCGACCCTGATTCAGCCATGGATCGTTCCACGGTATTCTCGGCAGCCACCAAAGCTTCAATCGGAAGGTTAAAAAAATAGATCGTCCCGTGGGCAGCGTCAGATGAGCTTCGTTGGGTCACATTTTTCAGGTTTGGGTGCCCGTCCACCATGAGCATAGTGGCGGTATACTGCGGATTCCCGATGCGCTTTTCGACAAATCGAATTTCCTTGTCAGGAGAATACGCTTTGCAAACTCGATCGTGCACGCGATACAGTCCGTCAACGATGCCCGTGTAGGTGTCCTCTTGCGTGAACCCGGCCTCCTGCCCCTTCTTGCGGGTGATCAACACGTCGGTCTCAAAGGCAATTGGCCCACCGCCCCGGTTTTGCTTCCCAAATTCCAAAAGGGAGTCGCGAATTTCGTCAGTCGGTGACGTTTCTCTGAAGCAGCCGGCAATAACCAGAGTCAACAGGCACAGCAGCAATCTGGCAATCATGGATGTTCGCGCCCCGGCGGCAGCGACACAGGGCCAGATCAAGCCCAAGAGCGGCATGACCCACCGTGGCCCAAACATTAATTCACGTCCGCGACCTACCGCTACGCCACCAATGACAATACTCACCTCTTGACCCGAGAGAAATGAGCGCACCGAAATCAACGTGACATAGGTCGAGGTGGTCCCCATAACGCGATCAATCCTGTACGGACTTTTTTAGACGGTGCATTATTTACTGCTTTCATCTAGTAATAATTTGTGCAACCACCAGGGAATCAGAAAATTGCCTATTTGCTGCAACCTGTCGTTTTGCGACCGCTCTGGGTCGTTGTTGTTATCACAAGACCTTGGGTCGGCAATACGCGTGGTTGCAACAACCCGTTGCGCGGTTCCGACAGCTGGACGCTACAGTTGTTGGGCGCCTTGAAATCGTCTGTTTGCCAAGCGCAACCCCAACACGGCACTTTAGTGCAGGGCTGTCGATTGAGAGGACGTGTATGCGAAACGCCGATCAGGATACAAATCCATTCCAACAACGCCCGGCAATCGATGGTCAGTTGGCCAAAAATAGCGAGGTCGGGCAACGGAGAAACAGGTTCCTATTTTCGACGATTCAGCCATGCGACTGGACGTTACAGGCAGTCACATGATGTGGTCACCCCGGATTCAATGACTTGTAAGCACCAATCAGGAGCGCAAATCGACCCAAGGCACCCGTCGTGAGTCGCATTCCAGCATTCAAGTGCACTGCCACCAACGGGGTCGCTGGCAAAGACGGCCTGAGAAATGGACACCGTGAGCAGAATTGCCATGCCAATAGCCAAAGTTGAGAGGAAATCGCGCCAGAATACCATCTGGAATTTGCCGGTTTTCATTTCAATTCTCCCTAAAAGTACCGAAAATGTCCGCAGCAACAACGTATTGCTGTGGTGAATCGAGGTAGAACAGCAGTCGCTGGTGGAATTTGCCGCTGACTTTAGGTTTGACAGAAACGCGGATGTCCACTGCGCCGCGAGCGGGAACAGTCGTACTCACTAAGTTCAGTGGAACCACGCAACTGCACGACCTTCGAAATCCAATTATTGTTCGGGATAACTCCGACTTGTTAGTCATAACCAATACACATTCTGCTACACTTTTGTAATCACGAGTGCCAAGGTTGGCCGGCGTAACGCTGACGTCGTAATTCAGGAATAAGGACCTGAAACCGGCCCGACCACTCGGCGACTGAAAAACGAGAACGATAAAAAGCAACATTAAAGCACCAATGGTTTGGCCGGACCAATGCCACGATCGAACCAACCCGGCGGGTGCTGGCTTCTCTTGAAGACGGTTTCGTGAGATGAACAATAACCCTAGCGCAACTGTGGAAATCGCGAACGACCATATTGGGCTAATGGAGATACTTCCCGCACATCCGCAATTGGTTTTTCCAGCAATTACGTTTCCTGCGGAAATCAGGGCAAAGCAACCTATCAGGAACACGAGGGTCCACCATTTGATTGCCGCTGGAGTTCGGGTGAGGACAGTGTAGACCGCCAATACCTCCGCAAAAACCGCAAACCAGAGAACGTGGAATGGTCGTCCCGTCGAAATATCCGCAAACGGATCGGTCAGCAGCATCCACAGCTTTAGAACCGCTGTGACGGTCAGCAGGCACCCGATCAGAAAGAATACGACTCTCGCCATGGAAGAGACGACACGAACAAAACGACGAATATGGAAATCGACGCCCTGGCGATAATCCAGGCTGGCAAAAACTCCAGCCGGATTCGATCACCTGTTTCGTGGCTTGTAGAGAGTCCGGGTAAACCCAACAACCGCGAACAGGGTGATTCTATTCGACGCGCGAGAACCGGCAACGCGCCACGCGAATCGCCTGATCGCCTGATCGCCTGATCGCCTGAAAAATCTTGAACCCGCGCCCGAATCTGGCAGATAACGGTCGAACCCCGTAATCACCAGGAAAATCGGGATTTGTCAAGCTGGACACCTGGTTTGTGGACGCCCCATCTTCCTGCCAACCAAAATCCGTTTTTCTGGTAAGAATATGGAGGTAGAAAATAAGGCAGGTGCCGGCGGTCAATGCTGTCGGATCATTGGTGGCGAAGCGACGTTTCTAAGCGCGAATGAACGCCAATTCACGCGAATCCATAGTCCAAACACATTCGCGTTTATTCGCGTTCATTGGCGGTTTGGATTTGAGACTTTGGTTCTTTGAGTTGCGAGTTTCTCCCTGAAACCCTTCGCTCCTCCCTCCATCATCTACCACCATGTTCTTGCCGCCCAAACCCGTTTTTTGGCAGGAAAATGGGGGTGGAAAATCACTGCTGGGGAGCAACTTCCGACCGGCGGTACTTTGCGAACTCTGCGTCTCAGCGAACTCTGCGTTAATGCTGTGAGACGTTCCGGGTTTCAACGCAGAGCACGCGGAGACGCAGAGAAACGAAGAGGGTTTTATGAGGTCCGGAAGGGATCGGGTGCGCGCGACATCACGGCGGAGCGTGATGAGTACGTTGCATCTGAAATCGTTTACCGGGAAATGTGCATGGATTAACC
>Ga0163150_10001315_pt1 | contig 42635 bp, 35 predicted proteins | sample OliLakLV19P2IB_FD_148628 | JGI IMG/M metagenome (GOLD analysis project Ga0163150, IMG submission 148628) | Freshwater microbial mat bacterial communities from Lake Vanda, McMurdo Dry Valleys, Antarctica - Oligotrophic Lake LV.19.P2.IB | ecosystem: Environmental > Aquatic > Freshwater > Lake >... | reverse complement strand
AGCTCCAAGCACCGGCTCGGCGGCCGACGGCGCGTCGCGGATCTCGCGCACCTTCCCGTCACCCGGCATGAGCACGACCTCACCGAGGAGGAGAAAGTCTGTCCCTGCTGCGGGAAATCCCGCTCGCACATCGGCATCGACGAGAGCTGGCAAGTCGAGTACATCCCCGGCCACTTCGAGCGGATCCATCACATCCGCCACACCTACGCCTGCAATGCGTGCGATGCCGAAGGCGACGGCGGGCAGGTCGCCACCGCAGCGAAGTCCCGCGAAACGGCGCCGGTCGAGAAAGGCATGGCCGGACCGGGGCTCCTTGCGTACGCAGTCACCAGTAAGTTCGCCGACTATCTGCCGCTCTACCGCCTCGAAAACATATTCACGCGCAACGGACTCTCGATCGCGCGCTCGACGCTCTCGATCTGGTGCCGCGACGTCGCCGAGATTGCGATGCCGCTGTACCGGCTGATGTGCGACCGCGTGCGTGCGTCGCGCGTCGTCGCGACCGACGACACGACTATGCCAATGCTCGAGAAAGGGAGAAAGAAGACGAGGAAGGCGCGGATCTGGATTTATGCAGGAGACGCGCAGTATCCGTACAACGTTTTTCACTTCACGCCGAGCCGCTCGCGCGACGGACCGAAGACGTTTCTCGCGGAGTACAAAGGCACGCTGCTCGCCGACGGTTACGGCGGCTATGACGGCATCGTCGCCGGTAACAGCATGACGCGCGCTGGGTGCTGGGCGCATGCGCGGAGAAAGTTTGTCGACGCGGAGCGGAGTGAGCCGCGCATCGCGGCGGAGGCGGTCGCGCTCATCAATATGCTCTTCGAGATCGAGCGCCGCCTGAAGGACGCGACGCCGGCGGAGCGCGCACTCGGGCGCGAGCGCGAGTCGCGTCCGGTGATCGACGCGCTGAAGGAGCGGCTGCTGCGCTGGAAATCGGATCTCCTGCCCAAGCACGTGATGACGTCGGCGGTCGGATACGGACTCAACCAGTGGGAGCCGCTGACGGCGTTCCTAGGCGACCCGGACGTGCCGATCCACAACAATCTCGCCGAGCAGGAGATGAAGCGGCAGGCGCTGAACAGGAAGAACAGCCTCTTTGTGGGTAACGAGCGGGGCGGGGAGACCGCGGCGATCCTGTCGAGCCTAACAAGCTCGTGCCGAAGGCATGCTGTCGACCCGCAGCTCTACCTCACGCAGCTGCTGGTGAATCTGCCGGGGACGAGCGAGAAGAACCTCAGCGACTGGCTGCCGGATGTGTGGAAGACGAAACAGCCGCCGCGCGGGTGAGTGGGGTTCGATGAGCGGACACGGAACTCGGGTCCGCATCAGCCGTCGAGGCGGCATGATTCAATTGCCCACGAAGCTGGCGCCAGCTCACTGCGACGGGGATCGCGCCGCAAGCCCGACTCTCTCCCCGGCCTCACCGCCACAGTCGGCAGGACCAGTCGTCCGAGAACCGGATCCGGAAACGCCACGATTATGTGATGGCTCGGACGCTAAAGCGTGGCATTTTCTAACATCGCGCTCCACGGGGTACAGGGCGCCGGGGTTCGACTCTCCAAGGTGGGGAGATACCTCATCCGCCTCGAAGTCTTGCTGTATCGCACAGAGGGGTTAAGGCACCATGAAACGAAGATTCTCACTCGCCGCCGCAGCGGCTTTCGCAGGCGCGGCAGCGCTCGTTCACGCTGACATTGTCGTCGATGGTTCGCTTGACGCAGAGTACGGCGCCGCGCTCGCCGTCCAGAACGTCATGACGCAGTTTGGCGACTCCAACCTGGGCTCGATCGACTTCGCCAACGGCAGCGAACTCGACGTCGGCCACGGCGTGGTCGTCGGCAACACCCTGCACCTCTTCCTTGCCGGCAACATTGAGTCCAATTTCAACAAGCTCGAGGTGTTCATCGACTTCGGACCGGGTGGGCAGAATCAGCTCCGCGGTGACAATCCTGACGTCGATTTTAACGGGCTGAATCGCATGGGCGATGATGGCACCGGCGTCGGCCTCACCTTTGATCCCGGCTTTGAAGCCGACTTTTATGTCACGGCAACCTGCGGCGGCGGTCCGTTTGCCACGTACGCGAACACCGCGCAGATCCTCACCAAGGGTGGCGGCACCGGCGAGTTCATCGGCTCCGGTGGTGCCGGCGCGCGGGCGGTGCTGGTCGGCAGCAACGGAACGCTGGTCGGATTGAACAACTCGAACGTTCGAGGCGTGATCGGAGGGGCCAAGGCAGCGTCCGGTGCCGGCGTGACCACCGGGATCGAAATCGCGCTGCCGCTGGCGCTCCTTGAGGGCTACGCGGGCGGAGAGATCAAGGTCTGCGCTTTCATCAACGGTGGCGGTCACGACTTTGTGTCGAACCAGGTGCTCGGGGGCATCGGGCCCAGCGAGAATCTCGGCGAACCGCGGTTCGTGAACTTTAAATTTCTGCCTGGCGACCAGTTCTTCGTGGTCGGCGGCGGCGGCGGTCAGGAATGCGTCGGTGATATCAACAATTCCGGTGCCGTCGACGCGAGCGATCTTGCGATCCTGCTCGGTGCGTGGGGTTCGAGCGGCGGGGATCTGAATGGCGATGGCACCACGGATGCGTCTGACCTTGCAACCCTCCTGGGTGCGTGGGGCGGCTGTCCGTAAGCCCCTGTCCGTAAGCCTCCGGCATAAGGCCCGACTGCTTCACGACATGCTGGCGACTGCACTCTCAGAGCCCGCGACGAACTGCGTCGCGGGCTTTTTGTCTCTCCTGAAACCGCCCCTGCCGGTCGCCCAGCCCGCAACTCCTCGTCCTGCTGCGGGTACCCTCCCTATTAATCGTCAGCTGATTTCCCGTGTGTGCGGAGCCAGTTCGCCCCCTCTCCAGTTTCCTGCGCAGCCCGTCGCCTCATGAATCGATCACAGGACGTGCGGGATTTACCTCAGCGTGCCCCTTTAGCTGCGGCCAAGGTGCGCGGCAGCCCTTTCGGAAGGTCATTCACTATGCGTACTCCTTTGGTTGTTGGAAGCTTTCTCGCTCTTACGACTGCCGCCGCGCTGATCGCGACGCCTTCGCCCGTTCCGTTCCAGTCGGGAGCCCCCGAACAACCCGCACCAGGTGCGCCAGACGGCGCGCCGGCTGATGCGGCGCCGGGCAAGCGCGGAGCGAACGATCTCCCGCCGTTCGCCGAAGTGTCGAAGGGCTTTGAGAAGGTGACGTCGAGTCCCGACGGCGCGTCACTCTTTCAGCTCTACATGAATCGCAAAGAAGAGCAGCTGCTCGCCGAGCTCCCCAAGGGCTGGGATCGGATGAAGTTCTTCATCGCCGCGACGCCTGCAGGCGGCGTGATCTTCTCCGGACTCCAAGGGCCGGCCCGCTACGTGTTCTGGCGCCAGTACGGCAATCGACTGGCGCTCGTCGAACCGCAGATTGGAGTTCGCAGCACGGGCGAGCAGACCAGCAAAGACTCCGTCAAGCGCATCTTCACCGACCGTGTGCTGTTCGATGTGCCGATCGTCGCCAATGGTCCGACGGGAATGCCCGTCATCGATCTCGATGCGGTGCTCATCGGTCAGTCCGCGCAGCTCGCAGGCATCAACCTGAATCAGCGTCTAGCGAAAATCGCGAAGGCCAAGTCGTTCCCGCAGAATCTCGAGCTGGCGATCGAAGCGCCCGATCAGTCGGGCAACTACAAGACGGTGCACTACTCGATCTCGGTGATCCCCGACAGCACGTCGTACCGGCCGCGCGTGGCTGACGACCGCGTCGGATACTTCCTGACCGATTACCGCGATCTCGGCCAGTATGGAACCGAGACCAACTGGGTCCGCTACATCAACCGCTGGGACCTGCAGAAGCGCGATCCGAAGCTGACCATCTCGCCGGCCAAGGAACCGATCGTGTTCTATGTCGAGCACACGGTGCCCGTGCGCTATCGCCGCTATGTTCGTGACGGCATCCTGCAGTGGAACGAGGCGTTCCGGCGCGTCGGCATTGACAACGCGATCGAAGTCAATCAGCAGGACGAAGTCACCGGCGCGCACATGGACAAGGATCCGGAAGACTGCCGCTACAACTTCGTCCGCTGGCTCAACAACGACGTCGCTACGGCAATCGGGCCGAGCCGCGCCAACCCGCTGACCGGGCAGATTCTCGACGCCGACATCGTGCTCACCGACGGCTGGATCCGCGCGTTTTACAACTGGTATGACGAGCGGCCTCTCGACATGGCGATGAGTCTCTCAGCGTCGACGCTGATCTGGCTTGAACAGCACCCGGATTGGGATCCACGTCTTCAGATGCTCCCGCCGCTCGATCGCGAAGCCGAAATGCAGAATCGCAGCGCTCGCGCCGCAGCGGGCGATCCCGATCCCGCAGACAGCCGCAAGGATTCGCTCCTCGTCGGTCGACCGGAATTTGACGAAGCTCTGCAGATGCTCAGCGCCAACTCGAAGCACGGAGCCCCCGCGCACGCGTGCGGAGCGCAGTGCTTCGCCGCGCAAGGCCTCGCCATGGACATGGCGTTCGCGAACATGCAGATGGAGATGCTCGGCCTGATCGGGGACGTCGGCCGCGATGCGCCGAAGGACGAAGACGCTCCGAAGAATCCGACGGACCCCAAGGACCCCAAGGAAGGCGATCCGAAGCCCACCGCGCCCTCCACGCCCAAGGAAGACATCCTCGACGGCGTCCCCGAGAGCTTCGTGTCGGTTCAGCTCGCGCATCTCATTGCGCACGAAGTCGGTCACACGCTCGGCCTGCGGCATAACTTCAAGGCGTCCAGTCTTTACACGCTGAAGGAAATCAATTCGCCCGAGATCAAGGGCAAGAAGCCGTACGCCGCGTCGGTGATGGATTACATCGGCACCAACTTCAACGTTGATCCTGAAGCAGTGCAGGGCGACTTCGCGATGACCGGCATCGGGATCTACGACCTGTGGGCCATCGAGTACGGATACACGTTCGATGACCCCACGAAAGTAGTGGCGAGGGTCGGCGAGCCGGGACACATGTATCTCACCGACGAGGACACTGGCGGTCCGGATCCGCTCGCCCGTCGATACGACTTCTCGAAGGATCCGCACGAATGGGCCAACGCGAGCATTGAACTCTGCAACAAACTTCGCGGGAACCTGCTCGAGAAGTACGTCAAGGACGGCGACTCGTGGGAGCGCGTCCGCAAGGGCTATCAGAAGACGCTGAACAAGCAGCGGCAGATGATCGACATGATGGGCGGGTGGGTCGGCGGCACGCACGTCAATCGCGTCAAGAAGGGCGATGCCAACACAGGTGATCCGCTCGTGCCCTGCGATCCGGCAATGCAGCGGGCGGCGCTCAAGTTTGTGATCGAGCATGCGTTTCGCGACGAGGCGTACGGACTGTCGCCCGATCTCGTCAACAAGATGTCACTCGAGAAGTGGGGTGGTCCGGGGCAGTCACAGTCGGCGTGGCCGATCAACGACCAGGTGTCCGCGACGCAGAGTCTGGCATTGACACTGCTCGTCAACCCCGAAGTACTGTCACGAGTGCTGGACAACGAGGCGCGCACGAAGCCCGGCGAGGACGCGCTCACGCTGCCCGAGCTCATGAAGAGCCTGAACGAGGAGATCTACAAGGAGCTCGGCAACGGGACGCGCGGCTCGTACTCGGATCGCAATCCGATGATCACGCAGTTCCGCCGCAATCTTCAGGCGGACTACACCGACCGTCTCATCAGAATCGGCACGGGCAACGCCGCGATGCCGCGCACGGTGCGGCAGCAGGCGCTCTACCAGCTCGAACAGCTCAAGGTGAAGCTGGACGGCGCCGTCAAGGCCGGCGGCCTCGACGGATACAGCGCGCCGCATCTGAGTGACATGCAGAAGCGCGTCCAGAAGGCGCTCGACGCGGTGTATCTGGCTCAATAGGCCTGCGTGGCCCAGTAAGCCGGGTGACTGCACAACGGATCGGAAGCGAACTGCCGCGGGTCGCTGCCTCTCACGAGGCGGTCGGCCCGCGGCGGCTGCTTTTGGCGCGCGTGCCGTAGCGAGTCGAGCGGGCGAAGGAAGAAGTGAAAAGTAAGAAGGATGAAGGTCGGAGGGCCAGTCGTGCACTCTGCACTTCCTCCTTCTTCCTTCATACTTCACACTTTCCGACGATACTCCGCGCCGTGCCCACTCCACTTCCCGACGTCGTGCCGACCGTGCTGCTGTTGCTCGCGTCCAACGTCTTTATGACGTATGCGTGGTACGGCCATCTGAAATTCAAGAGCTCTCCACTGTGGATCGCGATCCTGGTCAGCTGGGGGATTGCGTTCTTCGAGTACTGCCTGCAGGTGCCGGCGAACCGACTCGGTCACGGCACGTTCACGCTCGCTCAGCTCAAGATCCTGCAGGAAGTGATCACGCTCTGTGTCTTCCTTGGCTTCGCGTGGGTCACTTTCAAAGAGGTGCCGCGCTGGAACGAGGCGCTCGCCATGGTGCTCATCGTCGCGGCCGTGATTGTGACGTTCGCGTTCGGACCGCCCCGCGACAGCAGCCGCAACGGCGACGCGGTCGCGCCTCCGACGCCTATCACGAGCCGTGATCACGTTCGATAAAGACGTCGAGCACCTGGCCGACGAGCAGCCTCGATTGCAGTCCTGCGCGATCGCCTGCGCTTGTAGTCGCGGAGCCGCCCTCGATTGCATAAATCACCTGCATCACGCGTGTGTCCATGCGCTCGCCCATATCGCCCGAGAGCGTCCGCTTGGGCACCACCTGCGGAACGACGCGGACGAACCGGAGCGCGAACTGCCGCTTCTCGGTGCCGCGCAGCATGGCGACTGCCCGCGCGCCTTCCGCAAAGCGCCATGCGTCAAGCTCGTCGATCTCGACACGGAGATGCAGTGGATCGAGCGATCCAACGGCGACAAGCGTTGATGCCTGCGGTCCGGCCGGAGCGTACTCGCCTTGCCGGATTGCGACCGAGAGCACTGTCGCATCGGTCGGCGTCGTGACCGTGAGTCGATCAAGAGCGGTGTGCGCCTCGTCTCGCTGCGCTGTCGCGAGCGCGAGCTGTGCACGAGACTGATCGAGCTCCTCGGGATACGCGCCGCGCTTCACCTGTGCGAGATCAGCGTCGGCCTCGGCGACTTGCGCGGCCCATGATGCAACCTGAAACTCAAGCGTGGGAAGTTCGTTCGCAGTGACCACAGCACTGGCACCGATTTCGACGAGCCGCTGGAGCCTGCCCTTTGCGTCGTCCAGCGCCGCCTTGCGGCTGAGGAGCTGTGCTTCCGCGCGCGCGACATCTTCGACGCGCGGCCGTGACTCCACGTTGGCCAGATTCGCCTGGGCAACGCGCAGGTCCGCTTCCGCTGTCGCCGTGCGCGCCAGCGCCTCGCGACGATCGAGCACGAAGAGCGTTTCGCCGGCGCGCACTCGCTGTCCTTCGATGACAGCCATGAGCTCGATGAGTCCGCCCTGCGGTGCGCCGATCTGAATGATCTCCGACGACGGCTCGACGCTGCCGATGCCGGCGATGCGCCCCACGAACGGCGACGCATTCGGGGGTACGGGAATGGGCGGCGGTTCAACCGGCCGATTCTGCTTCTGCACGGTGTACGCAGCGAGCACGAACCCGGTGATGGCCAGCGCCGGCAGCACGATGAAGCGGAGAGAAATCATCGACGGTCCTCGGTCTGCGTCACGCGGCCATCGTCCATGTGAACGATGCGATCCGCGAATGGAAAGATACGATCGTCGTGCGTGACGACGAGCACCGCGCGGTCAGGTTGGCGGGCCACGCCCGCGATCAGCTCCATCACACGCCGGCCGACGCTGGCATCGAGCGCGCTCGTCGGTTCGTCGCACACGAGAATGTGCGGATCGTGCACGAGACTGCGGGCGATCGCGACGCGCTGCTGCTGGCCGCCGGAAAGTTTGTTCGGACTCGAACGCTCGCGTCCCCCGAGCCCCATCTTCTCGAGAATCTCAGCGGCCTTGCGCACCGCGTCCCTTCGTCGGGCGCCGCGAATGACCAGCGGCACCGAGACGTTCTCAGCGATCGTGAGCTGCGGGATCAAGTTGAACGCCTGAAAGATGAAGCCGACGTTCTCGCTGCGCCAGCGGGTCAGGACGCCACGCGACATGGTGCTGAGATCTTCGCCCAGCACTGAGAGCTCGCCACCGTCGCGGTGCAGAAGTCCGGCAACGATCGAGATCAGCGTGGTTTTGCCGCAGCCCGACGGCCCGACGAGAAACGTTACGTGACCGTACATCGCATCCAGATCGGCGCCGCGCAGCGCGGGCACGGCGTTGTCGCCTCGCCCGAACGTCTTGGTAACGCCGCGCAGCCGGATCGCCACGCTGCCCGCGCCAGGATCCGGCGTCATGTCTTGAATACCTCGGAGGGATCCAGACGTACGACGCGGATCATGGACAGCACCGCGCTGCCGACGCAGATGATCACGACTGCAACCGCGGTGATCACCGGAATCTGCCAGACCATGCGAAACGCGAGACGATCGCCCGCCACGTTCAATCCGAAGAGCGACGTCATCCCGAGCCCGATGCCCAGTCCAAGAAACGCGGCGACTGATGCCTGCAGCGCGACCATCCCGAGCAGCCGCTGTGTACTCGCGCCCATCGCTTTCATCGCGCCGAAGTACTTCAGATTGTCGAGCGTGAAGTTGTAGAACATCTGGCCGGCGATCGCGACGCCGACGAGAAATCCCAGCATGATGGCGATGCCAAAGTTGATCGGAATGCCCGTCTGCGACACCCAGTAATCCAGCGTGCGCCAGGAGAACTCATCCGGCGTCATCGCAAGCAGCCCGGTGTCGGCCTCGATGCGCCGCGCGAGTTCCGACGGATCGACGCCGTCGAGCGCCTTCACCAGAACGAGCGAGGCCGTGCGCCGGTTGGCCGGCGCGAACTGCTTGGCCCGACTATACGTCGTGTAGATGACGGGCTGATTCTGAAACGTGGGGGTGGTGCGTGCGATGCCGACGACAACGGCACGGCGCTCGTTCAGCTCGAGCACGTCGCCCACCTGCATCGGACGGCGCACTACGGACCGGTCATTGGGATCGAAGTCAAACAGCACGTCACCTGGGGCGAGCTCTGCGGGAAGCGCGAGCTTTCCAGCACGACTGGTCTCGTCGATCACGATCGCTTCGGGTCGCCGCAGATCCTCGATGCGCCCTTCAATCATGGTCGGCGGACCGCCGATCAGCGTCGCGTCGTCGATGCCGATGACATCACAGGTCTCGCGCTCACCGCTGGGAAGTTTCGCCGAGAGCAGTCCCTTGAAGAGCGGCACCGCCCATGCCACGCCCGAGACCGAGCGCACGCGGTCGACTTCGGTGTCGCGCAGAGGCTTCTGGTCGTCGACGAAGAGCTTGTCACGATCGAAGATCCAGAGGTCGGCCTGTCCGGTGTCGCGCACGAATCCGACGGTGCGGCTCATGAGACCGACGAAGATCGAACTCTGCTGTGAAATGAGCAGCGATGCGAACGTGAGCCCCAGCAAGATGCCATAGAACTTCGCAACATCGCCGAAGAGCATCTTGAGAGCGAACCACTTCATGCGCTGTCCTCGGCCCGGATTATCACGCGTGCCGCACGTCGTGCCTTCCACCATTCAAATGCAATGGGAAGAATGCTGACCACGATGATGATGAGGATCACCTTGCTGAAGTTCTCCTTCACCCACGGGAGATTGCCGAACAGATATCCCGCGCCGAGAAAGAGGCCGATCCACACGGCCGCACCCACTACGTTGTAAACAAGAAATGTTGAATAGTTCATCGAGCCGACACCGGCGACGAACGGGGCGAATGTCCGAACGATCGGCACAAACCGGGCCAGCACGATCGCCTTCGCGCCGTACTTCTCAAAGAACGCCTGGGTGCGCACGAGATGCGCCCGCTTGAGAAAGCGAAACCGACCGCTGAATGCGGGCGGTCCGATGTACTTCCCGATGTGATAGTTCACGGTGTCGCCGAGCACCGCTGCCACGAACAGCAGCGCGCCGAGCTTCCACACCGAAAGTCCGCCGTGAACGCACAGCGCGCCGGCGGCGAACAGCAGCGAGTCACCAGGGAGAAACGGCGTGACAACCAGGCCGGTTTCAGCAAACACAATGAGGAACAGGATCGCGTACGTCCACGCGCCGTACTTCGCTACGAACTCCGCGAGGAGCACGTCGAGTTCACGGAAGAGGCGCAGAAACTCATGCATGAGATCCATCGCCACAGTCTAACGACGAGTCAATCCGCCGGTCTCTCGTCTGGCGTCGGCGGGTCGACATGCTTCGGATACATCAGACTCAACACGAGCGTCGTCCCGATCGTCCCGGCGATGATGGCCAATGACCACGTCGTGGGGAAATGCTTGTCTTCGAACAGGTGATAGAGCACGGTCATCTTGAGCCCGACGAAGAGCAGGACGATGCCGAGCCCGTACTTCAGCAGATAAAAGCGGTCCATCGCGCCGGCGAGCACGAAGAACATTGAACGCAGACCCAAGATCGCGAACACATTCGACGTGAACACGATGAGCGGTTCACGGGTGATGCCGTAGATCGCGGGGATGGAATCGACGGCGAACACGATGTCGGTGATTTCCACAGCCACAAGCGTGATGAAGAGCGGCGTCACAAACCGCTTGCCATGCTCGACGACGACAAAGTGATTGCCGCGGTAACCGTCGGTGACCGGCAGGTAACGGTTCAACAGCCGTATCACCGGATTACGCCCGGGGTCGGTGCCACCTTCGGTGTCGGTGAACAGCAGCTTCAGACCGGTCAAGGCGAGGAACGCGCCGAAGACGATCACGACCCAGTAGAACTGGAAGAGGATGCTGCCGACAGCGATGAAAATGCCGCGTGAGATCAGTGCGCCGAGGTTGCCGTAAAAGAGAACGCGGTGGCGCAGCTTGGACGGAACGGCGAAGTAGTTGAAGAGAATGATGAAGACAAACAGGTTGTCGACGGATAGCGACATCTCGACGATGTAGCCGGAGAGAAACTCGAGCGCCAGCCGTCGGGCGGCTTCGACTGGCGTGCCGTAGCCGCTCGCCAGGAGCGCCTCTTGGCGTTCCGGCTTCAACAGCTCGTGATGCACCCACCACCAAAGCAGTAGATTGAAGACGACCGCAAGCGACACCCAGAATATGGTCCAGCGAGTCGCGCTGGCGATTGAGATGTCGTGCGGGGTGCGGTTGAAGACACCCAGGTCGAGTCCCAGCAGGACGAGCACGAGCGCAAGAAAGCTCGCGTACAGCCACCAGTACTCCGCGAATCCAAAAAGCGTTTCGTGACCCATCAATGACCCGTTCAAAAGGAGGGGCGATGGTACTCGGTCCCTGCGCGGCCGGAAGCTGCATTTCGAGCGTGCGGCGCAACATTGGTCGATCCGCTGAAGCGGGCCATCGATCGGCCCGATCCCCGGGTACGCGTCCGTGGACTTCGCTGTAGGCGATCACCGCGGGTCGAGGGCAGGTGTCCTCCGGTGGGGCCTTTCATGCAACAGATGCGATGTGATCCGGCGGTGGCGCTTCTTGTCTCAAGCTTCGTCTCGGCGTTGGCAGCGGCTTCTGTTGCAGCGCCCCCGAACGACACGGTCGCAGGAGCTGGTGGCGGATTGGACGATGCGATCGAGGTGATCGCTCCCGCCGCGGCAGGCGGAATCCCTGCGGAGTTGCCGGGCCAGACGCGCGGCGCTGTCGATACCGCGCGTCCAGCGCCAGTCGATCCGTCCCAGCGAGAGTGGTTCGGCGGCAGGCCGATCTGGGAATGGTCTCGCCTCACCGGTGACTGGGCGGGCGCCCGTACGTCACTCGAAGAGCGCGGTGTGACCGTCGAAGGATCCTTCACCATCGAGTGGGCCGATGCGATCAGCGATGCCTTTTCGCGCAAGTGGGTCAGTCGAAACATTTTTGATCTCAACGTGACGCTGGAGACCGAGCCGCTCTTCGGACTGAAGGGGGGAACGTTCTACCTTGACGTCGCGTCGAGTGACTCGACGAACGGCGGCTCGTTCGTGCCTGTGACCCAATGGAGCTCGACGATCGAGATCCAAGGAAGCACGTTTCAGATTGCGAACGCCTGGTACCAGCAAGAACTCTTCGACGGCGTGCTGCGCGGCAAGGTCGGGAAGATCGATCCCACGACGGAGTTCGGCTATCTGAACGCCACTGCGGGATACCTCAACCTTGCGTCGCTCATGCCGACGACTTGGCAGACCGTTCCGACCTATCCCTACGGGAGTCTGGGCGGACTCATCTTCGTCAACCCGTGCGAGCACTTCTACGTCGGCGGCGGTGTATTCAACGCGACGTTCGTGCGCGATCAGTTTCTGCAGGACGATCTCTTTGACGATGGCGTCTGGGCCGTGGGCGAGATGGGGTTCACATGCAAGGAACTCGGTCCCGTGCGCGACCTTCGCATCGCCGGCGGCGGCTGGTACGACTCGCGCGACTTCGAGCGCTTCGATGGCAGTGGAACAGAAAGCACCTACGGCCTGTACGGAATGGCCGAGGCTCGACTGTTCGCGCCGACTGATGGCGGCGTCGATGACACACGCGGAGTCTGGCTCTTTGGCCAGGTGAACTACGCCGATCCTTCGACGGTCATCACGCGCGTGCAGTTTGGCAGCGGGGCCGCGCTGCACGGAACATTTCCGGGCCGTGACAGCGACAAGATGGGAATCTACGTGGGCAACGTCCAATACTCGGGTGCACCGTCGCTGGGCCTGGATGACTCGGAGACCGTCGTCGAACTGTTCTATGCGATGCAGGTGACGCCCGCGATCACGTTCACGCCGGACATTCAGTTCTTCACGAATGCCGGTGGCGATGACGCCGAAGACCCGATCGTGTTCACGATGCGGCTCGGCATCGCGTTCTAGGGCTTCCTGCAGCGCGTGGGCTTGTGGCCGTATGCTTTGTTGCATGCCGCCCGTCGCACGCGCTGAGACGATCTTGCAGCCGTTCGCAATTGTGGCGCATGGTGTTTCGCGGCGCTTTGGTGATGTCGAAGCTGTTCGTGATGTCGCGCTGCAGGTGGACGCTGGATCGTTTGTCGCCCTGATCGGACCGAGCGGATGTGGCAAGACGACGCTGCTGCGCATGCTGGCGGGCGTTGATCAGCCGGAATCCGGACGAGTCGAGTATCTCGACGCACGAGGACCCATTGCGGCCGCTGTTGCGCTGCGCGGCATTTCGTTCTGCTTTCAGGAGCCGCGGCTGCTGCCGTGGCGTGATGTCGTTGGCAACGTGGAACTGCCGCTTGAGCTCGACGGCGTTCCCATCGGGGAACGGCGGGAACGTGCAATGGCGGCAATCCGGCGCATGGGGCTCGACGACGCCGCAACCCGCCGTCCGCATCAGCTGTCTGGCGGAATGCGCATGCGCGCCGCGATGGCACGGGCGATTGTCACCAGACCACGTCTCATGCTGCTCGACGAGCCGTTTGGAGCGCTCGATGACGTGACGCGCCAGGAGCTGGATGACGAACTGCATCAATTGTGGGTGGAGGATCGATTCACCGCGGTGCTCGTGACGCATTCGATCACGGAAGCGGTGTTCCTCTCCACGCGCGCTGTTGTTTTCTCGCCGCGCCCTGCGCGCATCCTGCTCGAGCGCACCATCGAACTTGCTGCACACGACGCTGCTGTTCGCGTATCCGACGAGTTCAACGCGTATGTGCGGGTTCTGTCGCTCGCGCTGCAGCGGGGTATTCGCGAGTCCCGCGCATGAAACACCGATCGCTCGCCCTGCTTCCGCCATTGATCGCGATAGCAGCTGCGCTGCTCCTGTGGGAGATCGCGGTTCGCGCATTGAATGTTCCTGCGTATCTGCTGCCGCCGCCGAGCCGCGTCGCCGTCGCGCTGTGGGACGATCGCGCGGCGCTGGCGATGAGCACGATGCGCACCGCATCGGCCACGCTCGCAGGGTTTCTCATCGCTGCGGTACTGGGCATCGTCATCGGAAGTCTGCTGAGCACATCGCGCCGCCTGGAGCGCGGGCTGTATCCGCTCACGCTGCTCTTTCAGATGGTGCCGCTCGTTGCGATAGCGCCGCTGCTCGTCATCTGGCTTGGCAACGGAATCCGCACCGTCATCGCGTCAAGCGCGGTCGTCGCGATCTTTCCGGTCATCGCCAACACCCTGAGCGGCTTGCGCTCGGCAGATCCGCATCTGGACGAGCTATTCACGCTGCACCACGCGACACGATGGCAGCGCTGGTTCAAACTCGGTCTCCCGTCGGCCGTGCCGTCGATGCTGACGGGCTGCCGCATCGCGGCGGGACTCGCGACGATCGGCGCGGTGGTCGGCGAGTTTGTCGCCGGCTTTGGCGGCGCCAGCGCACCGCTCGGCATCGTGATCATGACGAGTCTGCGCGAGTTCCGGACGGAGAAGGTGTTTGCGGCGGTAGCGCTTGCGTCGCTGGTCGGCTTCGCACTCTTCGGCATCGTAAACGGCGCCGCGCATGTGGCCGCCCGCCGATATGCGGCGTGACGGTCCGAATCCTTTAGCATGCGGCGATGAGCAGGATTCTCCGCATCGCGTTCACGATCATGGCGTGCTGGGTGTTGGCGGGTTGCCGCGACGCGTCGCCTTCCGAACCGGCGCCCTCAACGATCCGCCTGCAGCTGAACTGGGTGCCTGAGCCCGAGTTCGGCGGGATCTACGCCGCCGATGCCGCGGGATTCTTTCGCGACGAAGGTCTGCAGGTCGAGATCATCAAGGGCGGTCCCGGCGTCGCTGCGCCACAGCTGGCGGCGAGCGGGCGTGTGGAATTTGCAGTCGTCGGCGGCGAGCAGATCCTGACGCTGGGCGAAGCGGGCGGCGAGCTCGTCGGCATCTATGCGATCTATCAGGACGATCCGATGGCTGTGATGGTGCACGCGACGAGTCCGTTCGCGTCACTCGAGGAGCTCTGGAAGTCCGACGCCACCGTCGCATGTGAAGCGAATCTCTCATGGGTGACGATGCTGAACGAGAAGTTCGGCGGCGCGTCGCTCAAGATTGTTCCGCACGGCGGGAGCATCGCGCTTTTCGCTGCAGATTCAAACCTTGCGCAGCAATGCTTCGTCTTTGCGGAGCCAGTCGCGCTCGAGATGCAGGGTGTTGCGACGAAGGTCTTTCTTGTGAAGGAGAGCGGCTTCAATCCATACAACGGCGTCATCGCGACAAGCGCGGCGTATGCGAAAGCGAATCCAGAAACGTGTGCGAAGGTGCGGCGGGCGTTGCAGCGCGGATGGGAGCGCTATCTCAAAGACCCCGCGCCGACGAACGCTGTCATGGCGGCAATGAATCCGGCCATGACGAAGGAAGCGATGGACATTGCGGCCAAGCGGCAGCAGCCGCTGATCGAGTCGCCGGACACGGAACGGCTCGGCCTCGGCGCGATGACGGCCGAGCGGTGGAGCAACACTGCCCAGCAGCTCCAGCGTCTCGGCAAGATCACGACGCTCCCGGCGCCGGAGGAGATTTTTCTCTGGGGTACTTCAGCGCCACGATGACGATCGCAATGTTGAGCGATGCGGTGCCGAGACCGGAGAGAATCGCCTGCGGTTCTGCGTACTTGCCGACGTAAACGTACATGCAGAGATTCGCAAAGGCGAACAGCGACCACGACGTCAGCGACACGCCCTCCGCGCTCTTGCGCCGCACGATCGCGATGAGCTGCAGCGCCGTCGCCAGCGGAAAGACGACAGCAGGTATCCAGCCGGCAATGGCAGCAGGGTCAGTCGGCATGCGACAGAGATCGGCAGAGACGCGTCGGATGCTGCAACAGTGCATTCTGAAGTCGGTGTCTGAAGTCGGTTGGGGCCTTTGCTCAATCGTCTTCGAGCCGGCCTCGCTGCCCGCGCTCGCTCTTCATCCCTCGGTACTCGTCGAGGCCCAGGCCGCGCGCCGTTGCAATCGCCCCCTTGCCGAACCTCGAGCGAATGGCGTCGGCCACGCGATCGATCGTGCGGTGCTTCGCATCGTCAGGATCACGAAAGAGTGCGAGCTGCTCCGCGCCTTCAACGAGGCCGCTGCTCGTGCAGCCGATGAGGCGCACCGGCTTGAATTCCGTTGCTGCCCACGCGCGCAGCAAGGCGCGGGCGGTCGCACGGAGCATATCGCTCCGATCCGTCGGTTCGTCCAGCGTCGTTGAGCGCGTGATGGTCTTGAAATCGCCGAAGCGGATCTTGACAGTCAGCCGTGTCGCCTTGAGCTGCTTGCGGCGAAGGCGCGCCGCAACGTCCTCCGCTTGGCCGAGCAGATGCGCTTCGACCTCGTCCACGGATCGAAGATTCTCACCAAAGGTCTGTTCGTGACCGACGCTTGCAGCAGTGCGATCGATGTGCACTTCGCGGACGTCATCGCCGACGGCGAGCCGCTTCCAGTGCCCGGCATGCTCACCCATGAAGCCGATGAGTTCGGCTTCATCCATCTGCTGCAGATCGCCAAAAGTGCGCACGCCGATCCGATGGAACTGCTGTGCGGCCACTGGTCCGACACCCCACATGCGCTCGATCGCGAGCGGCGCGAGATGATCGGCGAGTCCATCGGGAGGAATGACGGCGATGCCGCCGGGCTTCTTGAGGTCACTCGCGATCTTGGCGACGAACTTGTTCGGAGCGACACCGACGGAACACGTCAGCCCAAGTTCCGAGCGAACGCGATGACGGATGCGCTCGGCGATCGCAATGCCGTCGCCGAGCAGTCGCGCCGATCCGGTGACGTCGACGAACGCCTCGTCGAGCGAGAGCGATTCGACGAGCGGCGAACAGCTCTCGATGATGTCCATGAGCTTCGTCGAGAGTTCGTGATAGCGCTCAAATCGCGGCGGCACGACAACTGCGTCGGGACACAGTGCCAGCGCCTGACCCATCGGCATCGCCGAGCGGCAGCCGAACGGGCGCGATTCGTAAGACGCGGCGCACACGACGCCGCGTCGTCCGATGCCGCCGACGAGCACCGGGCGACCGCGCAGCGCCGGGTCATCGAGCTGCTCGACCGACGCATAGAACGCGTCCATGTCGACGTGGAGAATCGTGCGCGGCCACGGCATGGAGGGCATGGTACTCAGCGTGCCGGCCGCGCCGCAGTGGCGATTGCTTCGAACTGCTGTTTGATCGTCGGACCGCCCAGTTCTGGATCGGCCGCGCGGAGGCGATTGATGCGCGCAAGGAGTGCTTCGCGATCGACGCTTCCTTCGACACTGGACGCCACGCGCAGCTGACCAAGTTCGGCCTGCCACCACGCGGGTGATCCCTGTGGTTCTGAAGCGCTCAGCGCGCGGTAGTGCTGCATGGCCTCGCTCCGCTGGGCTTCGCTGCCCGCGCTGAACAGCGCCTCGGCGAGGAGCAGGCGCAGGTCCGGCGTCGATTGTGCTGAACCGTCCAGGGCGCGAAGCAGTGCGAGCGCCGCGTTGCTGCAGCGGGCCAAGATCATGGTTTGCGCAAGATCGATGGCGTCCGCCGTTGTGGCGCGCCCTGCGGCCATATGCACCAAAAGTGGCGCGATCCGCGCGAGGAGATCATCGGCGGCCTCGGCGTCGCCGGCCTCGCGAAGCGTACGACAGCGCGGGACGAGCCATGGGCGCAGCGCATTCCAGCACTCCTCTGGTTGCTGCCGGATCAATGCATCCTCATCGGGACCGAGGCTGACTGGCCCGCCGCGGTCGGCGCGGATCTGCAGCAGCAACGCCAGCCCGCGCGCCCGCGTCCGCACGCCGGCCGTCGGCGTGACGATCACGGACCGTGCCATCACATCGGCGCGCTCAAACTCGCCCGCGCGCCGATGGCGTTCGGCGAGCAGCAGATCCCGTCGCGCGACGAGTGGGGGCGCGAGCTGGCGCTGCCCAAAGGCCGCAAGAGCGGCGTCGAGTTGCGCCTCGAAGCTGCCGCCGCCAGCGCCGCGCCGGACAGCGGCTTCCGCTTTCATGAGATCCGCCTCGCCGCGTTCCGGCGCGCCGGCGGGGATCGTCGCCAGGTGTTTCAGTGCCTCGTCGGGTGCGCCACGCTCATTCTCGATCATCGCGGCACGCAGCGACCAGCGGTGGCGCTCCGGGTGGCGCGGAAACCGGTCGAACGCCAACGCGAGAATGGTCCGGAACGCATTCGTCTGCTCGCTGTCGATCGACGTCAGGCGCGCACGCTCTTCGCGAATGGAGAGCGCGACGTCGATGCCGTCCGCGGCAAGTGGATCAGCAGCATCTTCACGAGCGAGTGTTTCAAACTGCACGGCAGCCTCATCGTACTTTTGCAGGAGAGCCAGCGCGCGGCCAAGTTCGTACATCACCATCGGGCGAGCAGGGTCGTCCTCGCGTCGAACGGCAAGCTGGGAAAGTCGGGCCGCTACGCGTTCGGCATCGGACGCCGGAGCGTTGGATGCGAGCACCGCGACGACCAGTCCGGATTCCGATTGAGAGCCGGGCGCGACTGTGCTGCTGATCCGTTCGATAAACGCGGGGCGCAGCGCCACGCGATCCAGCGGCACGATCGACGCGTGAAGCTCGATCCATGGTCCGGGATCGATCGGCCCGCCCTGAGGCTGCGCGCAGCACGCGACGGTATCCGCCGCGAGCAGACGCACGAGGGATGGCGCATCACGCAGCCCCTCCGCCCACGTACGCGCGGCTCGCGCGGTGTCGTCCCCTCGCGGTCGTGCCACCATGAACTCAAGCGCCTCCGCTGCAGTTCGAACCAGCGGCGGCGCGCCCAAGTTTGATCGGATTATGCCGATCGTGGCACTTGCGTCGACACCGATGCGGAGCTGTCGACGTGCGATCGCCAGCTGCACGTACGGACGTACCGCCGGCGCGAGTAACTCGACCGCAGCGCGCAGTTGCTCCAGTTCCGCCGCATCGCACTGTTCGCGTGGAACAAGGAGCGCGTCGCACCGAAGCTCGCAGATTACTGTGAGCAGTGCGAGGCGCGAGGACTGGGCGCGGGCGAGCGCCACGGTCGCCTCGTCATCGCCGACGATCGGCCGCCGGCCGCGCTCGAGCAGATCCTGGAACTCGGTGCATCGCGCAGCGGTGTCTTCGCCCGGTTCAGTCGGGTTGAAGCAGCGCACGATCCTGAAACAATCGTCGGGCCCGAGCGGCGTGCGGTCGACGGTCAGTGCCTGGAGGAGTTCGAGCGCTACGACAGGCGCGTGCGCGGCGTTGGCGGCTTCATTGAGTCGGGCACGCAGCTGCGCGATGTCAGCGGGCGGCGGATCGGCTGCGCGGGCTCCACCGCACAGCAGGGCGCACAAAATCAGCGCTCCACTGGCGTTCATGGCTCGACCTCGGACAGCTCGGGTCCGGTCTGGACCGGCGGCAGAAAGTTGACACGTTCGAATCCGGCGCGCACGACGGCATTGAAGACATCGACCGCGTGCTCCCAGCGCGAGTTGGAAGATGGCGCGACGAGGACGGGATGGCGCCGGGTCAGCGTGCCATCCGGATGGTCGGAGCTGAGCACAGCGCTCCGCAGCAGCGCTTCGAGGTCCGCGGCGGTGGAAGGCTGCAGTGCTGCGCCGCTGACTGGGCCTTCCACACTGATGATGTACGTGTCACGCTCCGCGCCCTGCGAGCTCACGCGAATGGTCAACGGCGCCTCTTCGAGCGTGAGTGACATGCCCGTGCGCACGCGAGGGTGTTCGCGCTCCGGGAGATCGAGGCGATACATCTCTTCGCCTTGCGCCAGGCTGGCGCCGAGCAGAAAGTAGATGAGCAGCTGGAAGACGACGTCGATCATCGGCGTGAGATTGAGTCCGAATCCCTGGCCGATAGAATTTCGCGGCGCCCCCGACAGTCGAGCATGACGCGCCGACCTCATTGCAGCGGATCCCGAATGACAACGAGCTGCACGCGCGGAGGAATCGGCGCGTTGAGCGCCGCGCTTGCGTCGGCCGCGCCGAGGGTGATCGCGCGCAGAGCCGGAGCGACGCGCTCGTACTGCACAGCACGATCGGCGCGCAGATTCACGAGCATCGTCGGCGTGGCGCGATAGAGCGCAGCGAGCCGTTCGCGCAGCAGCTGAACTCCGTCCTCATCGCCGTTGAACATTGTGTTGCCGAGCTGATAGATGTCACCGTCGTCTCCGCGCGCGAGCACGTTCAGCACCGCGCGCGGCTCGTCGCCCGGCTCGCTGCTCAGTGGATCATTCGGCGCGGGCAGGTTCATCGGCGCCAGCTCACTCGAGGTGATGCGCGATACCAATACAAAAAAGACGACGAGCAGGAAGCTCATATCAATCAGCGGCGTGAGGTTCGCCTCGATGGCTGCGGGTGCTCGTCGAAGTCGCGGCATGGATTACACGTGTGGTGCAGAAGTATCCGATTGCTTCGCCGCGAAGAGGCGCAGAAGATCTTCACCCGACCGCTCCAGCTCGACGAGCGTTGCCTCAATGCGGGAGCGCAGCGTTGCGTAGGCCGACAGCGCGGGGATCGCGATTAGCAGACCCCAGAATGTCGTGACGAGCGCCGTGCCGATGCCGCCGGCCAGCATGACGGGATCGGCGGTGCCACCTGCGGAGGCGATCGTTTGAAACGCAACAATCATCCCGTACACCGTTCCGAAGAGGCCGATCATCGGACTGACCTGCCCGAGCACGTTGAGACGTTCGAGCGTGCGGACGCGCGCCGCGAACGCCTCGTCCGAGGCGGTGTCGAGCGCGTGCAGCATCGATTCGGTGCCCTGCGGCGCTGCAATGAGAGCGGCATGCAGCATCGCACCGAGATCACTCGTATCCGCTTCGGTGGCTTCGATCGCTTCGCGGAAGCGCGCATTCAAAATGAGTGCCTTGATCTGCTCGACCAGTCCCGGCGTCGCGAGCATCGGACTTGCGTGATCAAGCCAGAGACGGATGATCAGCCCGACATTGAAAATCGAGAGCGCGATGAGAAACCAGATCAAGCAGCTTCCGACCCAGTCAATGCCGCCTGCTGCGTTGCCGCTCCAGAAGAAGATTCCCGAGAAGCTCGGGGCTCGCGCCGCCGAAGCGGGTGCGGCTTGCGCGATCAGCGGCAATACAAGATGCATGAAGAACCACATTCAGGAAGGACTCAGAGTTGGCCCCCAGCTCAGGGGGCGGCGGATGACGACGGCATCAGACCAAGCGCTTCGCGCGAAAGAAATCGGAACCCGTCGAGACCACCATGCCGCTCGGCGATCGTGCGCAGCGTATCGAGCGGGTCCGGGTCGAGGAATTGCACGCACTGGATTCGCGTGTTCCTCCGCTGCGTCACGCCGTCGCGCGGATTGAGGTTGTCCAGCCGCCCCAGCAGTTCGTCCTGCGTCATCTCAAACTCACCGCTGCCGGTGATATTTGTGCTCAGGACGAAGATGACTTCCGGCCGCAGATCGAGCGCGCGGTCGAGCGCGGTGAGCGGATTGCTGCGTCCGGCCGGACGAACTGCGGATCGAGCCCACCGCATCGTCGCGCCGATGCTCGCTGACGTCGCCTGCTGGAGCGCGAATTCCTGCGGCTCGATGGTGCGGTTCCGCTGAAAAAAGATCACGGCAAATCGCTGTGCGGCGGTGAGTCGTCTGAGCGATCGCTCGAGTTCCTCCAGCACGACCGGCAGCGTGCCGATCATCGAACCGCTCGCATCGACGACGTACACGATCGATCCGGCGTTCGCCGCGCGGAGTCCAGCGAACGATGCAGGCGGCGGCCCGGGCAAACGGAGCGAAGGTGAAGTATTTGAGCTCGGGGCCGCGCGAATAGTGTCGGGCCCCGCTTCGCCTGCGCGATCGGCATCCTTCTGCGCGAGCTGATCCGCGAGCCGATCGCGAAAGCTGGCGTCAGGCGTGAACTCGTCTGCGCGCTTTGCATCATCCCGCGCCGCCGGCGCGACGCTTGGAGGCGCTGGTGCGCTCGGCGTCATCCCCGGACTCGCGAAGTCTGCGATCGTCACGATCGGATCCTGCTCGTTCACCGTGCGCAGGACGTACGCGCCGATGGCGAGCGTTCCGATGCCTGTCGCCAGCAGCGCATGCATCGCCAGCGCAGCGAACGACGGGACGATCCAGCGCCGTGCGGCGAGCGCGCCGCTCGGTTTCGCGGGCGCGGCTGTCGGGCATGAAGAAGAGGAGGTCGGATCCTGCAACGCGTCGCCATCGTACGCGTCCCGTTCGAACTGCCGCCGAGGAACCGGCCGCGCATCAGTCGTTCACGGGCGCGGGCTAGTCGTTTACGGGCGCGGGCTTTCTGAACTTTCCGTCGTGATCTCCGCGGCCCATCCGGCGATCGAGGCTCAAGGCGCCGCCGCCCGTGAGGAGCAGCCCGAACGCCAGCGCCAGCAGTGCAATCTGAGCGTCAAATGCGTTGGATTCCGGGATCGTCAGCGTGAAGAGGCTCTTCGACTGGAGCACCGGCCAGCTCGTCAGCCAGAAGGCGGTGCCCATCGCGATCGCGAGTCCGAGTCCCCACACACGCGTGAAGAGGCCGACGACTAGACAGACGCCGCCAACGAGTTCGGTGATTGCTGCGACCCAGGCCATCCAGGTCGGGTAGGGCATGCCTGCGCGTTCGACCATGAGCGTGACCCGATGGAGCGCCCGGGCCTTCACCGGTTCGCCCGTCGCCAGTCCGGTTGCCGGGCTGCCAGTCGTGGTGCCGGCGCTGGTCCCCGTACCGCTGCCTGACTCAGCATCCCCGCCGCGCGGCGGCGCCTGCGTCGGCGGAGGCACAGCGGGAGAATCAGGCGCGGGTCCGATGGGCGCATCCGGGTTGGGGATCGCCTGCAGGAGAGCGACTGGAACCACAAACGCACGGCTCGAGTCACTCGCGGAAGCGACGACTTGCAGTTCGCGAAGACGTTTCGCGTCGTCTCCTGCAAACTCAGCGTCCTTCATGATCTTGTTCCAGCCCGCGGGAATGAACGCCAGCGCGAGAACAATGCGCGCGATGAGGGGGACGATGCTGAATGCGGCCGACTGACTGAAGGTCATGGGAGAGTTCATGGGAGAGGCGATCAGGTGAACTGAACGATGTCGGGAACGATGTGCGGAGCTTCAGGAATCATTGCGTCACACGGCTGAAGTCATTGCCGATCTCATTGGCAATCGAGCAGGTAGGATGTCGGAACACGCAGCGGGCGTGGCGAAATTGGCAGACGCGTGGGATTTAGGTTCCCATGGGGTGAAACCCGTGCAGGTTCGATTCCTGTCGCCCGCACTCGGCTTCCCGAAGCCGAACTGACTTCGTGCAGCACTATCGGCTGAACGGGGCCGGAAGGCGCATAACCGTAGGGCGCGGGTTCCGTCCCGTACCATCTCGCCCTTCGCCCATGTCCGAACCCAACCCCGCAACTGGCCCCGCAGCCCCCTCCGGACCGGCTCACGCTCCGTGGTCGCCCACCTCATGGCGGGCATTTCGCGCCGATCAGCAGCCCCAGTATCCGGATTCAGCCGTTGCCGAGTCCGTGATCGCCACGATCGCCAAGCTGCCGCCGCTCGTGACGTCGGGCGAGGTTGAGACGTTGAAAACGGAGCTCGCGGAGGCAGCTCGCGGGGAACGGTTCCTCCTGCAGGGAGGGGATTGCGCCGAGAACTTCGACGAGTGCGACAGCCCGCACATCACATCCGTCCTGAAGATCCTGCTGCAGATGAGTCTCGTTCTTGTGCACGGCACGCGCAAGCGCGTCATCCGCGTCGGGCGCTTTGCCGGTCAGTACGCGAAGCCGCGCTCGAGCTTGAGCGAGACGAAGGAAGGCGTGACGCTGCCGTGCTATCGCGGTGACATCGTCAACCGCATCGGATTCAGTGCGGGTGATCGCGTCTCAGACCCGATGCTCTTGCTGCGTGGCTACGAACGATCGGCGCTCACGCTCAACTTCATTCGCGCCCTCGTTGACGGCGGGTTCGCCGACTTGCACCATCCCGACTACTGGGATCTTGAATTCGTGCGTCACTCGCCGCTCGCCGCTGATTACCACCGCATCGTGGAATCAATCGGCGAAAGTCTGCGCTTCATGGAGACGCTCGCCGGCACGGAGATCGGTCAGATCAATCGTGTCGACTTCTACACGAGCCACGAAGGTCTGATCCTCCTCTACGAACAGGCGCAGACGCGACAGGTCCCGCGGCGGAGCGGCTGGTACAACCTGTCGACGCACTTTCCATGGATCGGCGTGCGCACCGCGACGCGCGGCAGTGCGCATGTCGAATTCTTTCGCGGGATCGCGAATCCGATCGGCATCAAGATCGGGCCGGACACGACGATCGAGCATCTGCTGTGGCTGATCGAGACGCTTGATCCGGCGCGCGAGGCTGGTCGCCTGACGTTGATTCATCGATTCGGCGCGCACCAGATCGCGAAGCATCTTCCCGAACTGCTGCGCGCGGTGCAAGGGACGGGACGCACGGTGCTATGGAGCTGCGATCCGATGCATGGCAACACCGAAACAGTCGTGCCAGGCGAAGGTCCATGGGCCGGCAAGCAGGTGAAGACGCGGAAGTTCATGCACATTCTTGCGGAGCTTGAGCAGGCGTTTGAGATTCATCGGACGGCGGGCACGATCCTGGGCGGCGTGCATCTGGAGCTGACGGGAGAGAACGTCACCGAGTGCATCGGCGGTGCCCGCGGTCTGTCCGAGGTCGATCTGTCGAAGTCATATCGCTCGCAGGTGGATCCGCGGCTGAATTACGAGCAGGCGCTCGAGATGGCGATGCTGATCTCGCGGCGGATGGGCGGACGCGCCGTGCCACCGTCGAAGTGACGGCGACCGGAGGGTCTACGCGATCGTCCAGCGCACGGTTCGGTTGTCGAGCGGCTCAATGCATGGTGCTCGTCCTAGGAATGTGCGCACGCTCTCACTGTTCGTGGTCGCGTGGCGTGACAGCGCCGTGGTCGTGAGACTGCAAGCGCCCGCACCGCGGGCTGTCGCGACGGCGAACGGGAGCTTGGCGATGATGACCTGCGCCTTGCGGCGCACGACCGGCTCGCGCTCATAAATCTGCACCGCGCGCGGCGACGTCGTCGGCTCGATGCGCACATGGATCGAGCCGCCGCCGGCAGGGTAGAACCCGTGGCGATCAAGCCGCGCCGTCACCGTCGCGCCGAGTCCCGCGAGCGCGGGCAGAAGCGAGCCGGTGACGAAATCAAACGGCGGCGCCCAGCTCGTGTGCGTTCCGCCTTCGATCGTGACACCGTCGATTTCAATCATGTCGCTGGGCATTGACGTACTCGTTTTCAGACGGAAGGGGATAAACACAGAGGATGAAGGATGAAGGATGAAGGAAAGAGGTTCAGAGTGCGCGCACTGGGCTCTGGACTCTCATCGCTCCAATTCTTCCTTTCTTCCTTCAAGTGACGAGAGAAGTTCCTGCATCATTCTCTGTGGCCCTCTGTGGTCCTCTGTGCCGCTGTGTTGAATCCGTCGTCGCCTCAGTCGTCCGCTTCGTCGCCGTCCTTGATCACGAATGGAGCGTTGAGTCGTGCCACTTCCGTTGCGAGTCGCGCGCTGCGCACGCTGCGGAGCACTTCGTCGAAGTCCTTGTACGCCTTCGGCGCCTCATCGAGTGGGTACTGGCGGCCGTTGAAGAGGATGTCAGCGTGCAGCTCGCGGATGTGATTCGCACATGCCGCGCGTGCGCCAGCATCTCTGAGGCGGGACGCACGCTCTTCAACGTGTCACGCGGCAAGCGGCAGGCGCTGAACGATGCGAATCGGCTGCGGAAGCATCTCGCGCGTTTCGGACTCTCGTGGCAGCGCGTGCGGGTGTGAATGCCGCTGCACGACGCCCGAGCGGCTACCATCTCCCCTTCATGCCTCGCCCAGAACGTTGTCGTGTTGTCATCACTGGTCTCGGTCCGATCTGCGCGTTTGGCGTCGGCATCCAGCCGCTCTGGTCCGCACTCCTCGAAGGTCGCTCCGCGATCGCGCCCGTTCGACGTTGGGATGCCAGTGGCTTTGCATCGAACGCCGCTGCGGAACTGCTGCTTGACACGTTTGACGTGAAATCCGCCGTTCCCAAGAGCTACCGCAAGGCGACGAAGGTCATGGCTCGCGACATCGAGTTCGCAGTCGGCGCAGCCCAAGAGGCTGTGCGCGACGCCGGTATCGTGACTCGCGCGACCGAAGGTGCGACACCGACCATCCCACCGGATCGATTCGGCTGTCAGATCGGCGCCGGTCTGATTGCTGCGGATGTTGATGAGCTGACCGCCGCGCTCTGGACCTCGCGCGGCGCCGACGGAAACTTCGACATCGCGCATTGGGGTGAGACTGGCATGACCAATCTCACACCGTTGTGGCTGCTGAAGTATCTGCCGAACATGCTCTCGTGCCACGTGACGATCATTCACGATTGCCAAGGTCCCTCGAACACGATCACCTGCGCGGAAGCGTCCGCCGGTCTTTCGTGCGGCGAATCGATGCGCGTGATTCAGCGCGGCGATGCCGACGTTTGCTTGTCTGGCGGCGCCGAGTGCCGCGTGCATCCGATGAGCATGCTGCGCCAAGGCTTCGCGCGCCGGCTCGCGGCAACGCCTACGGGCGTCGATCCTGCAACGATCACGCGTCCATTCGCGCCGGATGCGACCGGCGGTCTGCTCGGTGACGGCGGCGGCATTGTGGTGCTCGAGAACGGCGCGACGGCGGCGGCGCGCGGTGCGGTGGCGCTCGCAGAGATCGCGGGCTTCGGCGCTTCGCAGTGCTTTTGTCCGGACACGATCGGCGTCGAAGTGAATGAAACCGGCGAGGAGATCGCGATGGCCATCGCGGCCGCGCTCGATGACGCTGGGATCACCGCCGACGCGATCGACGCGATCGTGCCGTTTGGCAGCGGGATTCCGCACGTCGACCAGCCGGAAGCGGCGGCGCTGGTGAGTGTGTTCGGCTCGCGTGCCCGCTCCATTCCGCTCATCCAGGTCATGCCGTTTGTCGGCAACTGCGGCGCGGGCGCCGGGGCGCTCGCGATCATCGTCGGGGCGCAGGCGATCCGCACGCAGACACTCCCTGCGCGCATCAACACGACCGGCTGCACCGCGCTTGACGCGAACGTGACGCCGGCCCGCGCCGCCACGCTCAAGAACGTCCTCGTTGTCATCACGAGTCTCGGCGGTCAGAACGCCGCGATTGTGCTCCGCGCCGTCGCATGACTCTTCACTCGACTCCTATGCAGAACGAACCGCGCATTGTCATCACCGGCATGGGATGGATCACGCCGCTCGGCCACGACCTCGCGTCGGTCTGGTCGAACCTCATGGCGGGCGCGAGCGGCATGGCGCCGATTGATCGATTCGACGCGCGTACGTTTCCAACCAGCTTTGCAGCCCAGGTGCGCAACTTCGATGTGACGCGCTACGTGAAGGACATGGCGGTACATCGCACGGCCGGCCTCAACACGTGCTTCGCACTGGGCGCCGCGCGACAGGCGTGGGAGCAGTCGGGTCTTTCGAAGTCCGGTGCTGTGAACGCGCGGCGTGCGGGCATTTATCTCGGCGCGGGGGAAGGTGTGCTCGACACCGAGCATTACTTCGCGACCAACATTGCGGGCTGGGACGAAGCGGCCGGCATGATCGACGGTCGGCGCTGGGCCGAAGCGGCGCTGCGCGAGATGACGGCGCTGCGCGAAATCGAGCAGGAGCCCAACATGCCGGTGTCGCATTTAGCCCGAGAATTCGGACTGCGCGGTCCCGCATACAACTGCCTCACCGCGTGCGCCGCGAGCACCCAGGCAATCGGCGAAGCCTGCACGATTCTCAAGCGAGGAGATGCCGACGTCATGCTGTCCGGTGGCACGCACACGATGATCCACATGCTCGGCGTCACCGGTTTCAACCGGCTGACAGCGCTGTCGACCAGCAAAGGGGATCCGACCAAGGCGAGCCGCCCGTTCGATCGTGACCGGGACGGATTTGTGATGGGCGAAGGATCTGGAATGGTCGTGCTCGAGACACTCGATCACGCATCCGCGCGCGGCGCGAAACCGCTTGCCGAAGTGGTCGGATATGGATCGAGCGCCGACGCGTTCCGCATCACGGACATTCAGCCCGAGGGGCGGGGGGCGGCAGCATCGATGACGATGGCGCTGCGCCAGGCCGGCATCGATCCGCACAGCACGCGCGCGGACGGCCGCGCACCGATTGATTACATCTCCGCGCACGGCACCGGCACCAAGGAGAATGACTCGATCGAGACCAAGGCGGTGAAGCGCGTATTTGCGCACAACGCAGAGCGGATTCCGATGAGTTCCGTCAAGAGCATGATGGGCCATCTCATCGCTGCGGCGGGGGCCGTCGAACTCATCACGTGTGTCATGGCGATCGAGGAAGGCATGCTGCCGCCCACGATCAACTATCAGACGCCCGATCCTTCGCTCGACCTCGACTACGTGCCGAATGTGGCACGCCGCGCCAAGGTCGACGTGTGTCTGTCGAATTCCTTTGGATTCGGCGGGCAGAACGACACACTGGTCGTGTCGCGCTGGGCCTCTTGATGCGCCGTGCACGACGCTGGTTCGCGACGCTTCTCCTTCTGGTCGCCATCGCTGTCGTCATCCTGCTCTTCCAGATGCGGCCGCCCGAATGGTGGACGCCGGAAGACTCTCTGAGCCCCGAACGAACGCAACTCAGCGAACGGTTCGAACAGGCAAGCGTGAGCGAGCTGCATCGTGTGCGTACGACGTCACGGCCATGGGCGGTGCGCGTGCGCGAAAGCGAAGTCAATGCGTGGCTCGACGCGCGGTTGCCGCTGTGGCTTGAGCACATCGGCGCGGAGCCGCTCGGCGACGTGCGGGTCCACTTCCTGCCCGGCGCGGTGGAGATCGGCGTGACCCTTGAAGACGTGCCAGGCGTCGCCGTCATCACCCTGCGGCCCGAAGTCACGCAGGACACGCTCCGCCCCGGCCTCGGGCCGCTCCGGATCGGCCGACTGCCTGTGCCGTTTGCCACCGACGCCGCGATCGGCGGGATGCTCGCCGCGCTCGACAATGCTGATGCGTCGGAGGAGGTCAAGGCGCTGCTTCCGCTCCTGCGCAGCCGCGACGTGCCGTCGAAATTCGAGCTGATGGACGGACGAATTGTCCGGCTTCGCGATCTTGAAATGCGCGAGGGCGAACTGATTCTCGAGTTTGAGACGCTGCCGCGGAGAAAGTAAGAAGGAAGCAGTCAGAAGGATGAAGGACGGAGTCGGTCAGCGCTCAGACTTCTGGTTTCTTACTTCTTAATCCGATTCCCGGGATGAAGCTTCCCTGCGCTGCCATCAGGCGGTTCATCGCTTTCATCACGATGAAGAGGCACAGGGCGACGATGAAGAACTCGATGATGAGGCTGATGAAGCTGCCGTAGTTGATCGTGAGATCCGGAATCTTCGCAGCTTTGTCCCCTTCGCGCAAGACGATCTTGCCGTTGGTGAAGTCGGCGCCGGGCGTAGCAAAGCTCACGAGCGGCATCATGATGTCCTGCACCATGCTGTTCACGACTTTGCCGAACGCGATGCCGATGATCACGCCGACGGCAAGATCGACCACGTTGCCTTTGAGCGCGAACTCTTTGAACTCTTTGATGATGCTCATGTCCGAATGGTACTGAGAATAGTGCTCCGCACGCTGGCTGCCGGCGCGTTAGAGTCGTCGATGTGCAAGACACTTCTCCGAGCTGTTTGATCACGCGCATCTTTCTCGGGAGCGAATCCCGGGTAAGCGGCGCGGCGGCGGCGGCAATTCTCGCCCACCATCTGCGCAGTTCTGAGGAGCGAGAGCGGGACCAGTTCGCGATTGACCTGTCGGCGACGATGGTGGTCGTTCCCGGCACCCGCGCCGGTCGCCTGCTCTTGCATGGACTGCTGCAAGCGGCTGCCGAAAGTGGGCTGGCCCTTGATCCGCCGACGATTGTCACGTCGGGGGCGCTGATCGAACGACTCTTTGTGCCCGGAGCGGGCTTCTTGCCGGCGGCGTCGGCGCTGGAGAGACGGCTCGCATGGGGGCACACATTTGCGTCGGCCCCGCGGGAACTGATGCAGGCGTTTGTGCCGCGAGGGACCGACCCCGATCACGGGCTGTGGGACCGGCTCGCCATGCATGCAGTTCGATTCGACGATGAACTGGCCGCGGGTGGCCGCGAACTGTCGGAGGCGGTGGACGCCACCGAGCGCTGCGGTGGCGATTCGACGCGATGCCGGGTCTTCGCGGAGCTCGCACCGCTGGCTGCCGCACGGCTGCGCGAGGTCGGACTCGCCACGCCGCGCGAATCGCGCGCGGCGCTGATCGCGCGCGGCACGCTCACAACGAAGCGCGTGTACCTCGTCGGCGTTCTTGAACTCGGCGCAGCGCAGCGTGTCGCACTCGCGCTGGTGCCTGAGATCGTCGCGCTGATTCCCGCTGTCGAGCTGCATCACGATCGCTTCGATGCGTTGGGATGTCCGACCGTTGCGTGGGCCGACGCAGAACTTCCTGTCCCGGACGACGCGGTCGTTTCCGCGCACGCGCCGCGCGATCAGGCGGAAGCGGCGCTGCAGTTCATCGCGCAGCTCGCGGCGCGCCATCCGACGCTCGCGTGTGATCAGATCGCGATCGGATTGGGCGACGCCGCGCTGAGCGACACGCTGCACCTTGCGGGACGCGATGCGGGCATTTCGATTCATGACGCCGCAGGATCGCCCGTCCTCACAACGCCGGCCGGGCGAACGATGCGTGCCCTTGATCGCTATCGCACGAGCCTGACGCCAGAGGACTTCGCCGCGCTGCTGCGCCGACCGGTCATCGAACGATGGCTGCGATCGGAGCTGGCGGATGCGTTCCACGATCCGCTCGGCGCGCTTGACCGGATTCGCGCCGAGCGGCTGCCGGCGACGCTGCACCAGTCGCTCGGTGAGGACCGCGACGCGCTGTTGGTCACGGCGTGTGTGCGAGCGATTGATCAGCTGCTGGCATCGGAATCGTTGGAGTTCATGATGCGTGCACTACCGTGGGAAGACGGCGACAAGCCCGCAGTGGATGCACTCCAGGAGATCGACCGCGCAGTCCGCGCGGTGCCCGCGCTGCTTCGTGAGGACGCTGATGTCACGACGCTTGTGCTGCAGCAGGCCGGCGGCTTGCGCCTGCCCGAAGAACCGCGCGAGCGGGCGGTCGAAGCGCTGGGTTGGCTTGAACTACATTTCGAGCCCGCGCCGCACATGGTCCTGATCGGCATGAACGAAGGCAATGTGCCGGCGGCAGGCGTGCACGATCCGCTGCTTCCGGAATCACTGCGCGAGCGGCTCGGACTCCCCACGCGGTGCAGCCGCGCCGGTCGCGATGCGATGATTCTGCACGGCCTTCTCGCACGAACGACGTCGTTCCGGTGCGTGGTTGGTCGCGTAAGCGGCGATGGTGAGCCGCTGCTGCCGAGCCGGCTGCTGCTGGCACTGCGCGGCCGGCAGCTCGCCGTCCGCGTTGCGGCTGTGACCGATGCAAATCGCGCGCTCGCGGGGTCGCGACGATGGCGCCGACCGGCCGCCGCCCACAGTCGATTCGTTGTGCCGCAGCCCCCTCACAGCGCGCGGGCGATCGCATCGATGGGTGTCACGGCGTTTCGCGACTACCTCGCATGCGGCATGCGCTTCTGGCTGTCGCGCATCGAACGGTTGCGCGACCTGACCGATGACGCCCGCGAGATTGCGCTGCCGGACGCAGGGACCGTGATGCACGAGGTCCTGCATACGTTCGGACGAAATCTGATTCTGTCCCGGATGGAGGTCGCGCGCGATCTTGCTGCGGCGCTGCACGATCTCCTCGACCAAACCATTGTCGCGCACTTCGGTCTGCAGCCGCTGCCGGTGGTGCGGCTTCAGCTCAGCGCGTTCCGTCAGCGGATCGACGCCTTTGCGCGCTGGCAGGTCGAGCACGCCCGCGCGGGCTGGCAGATCCGCTTCGTAGAGGAGGAGCTACCGGGAGATACGACCATCGCGCCGGAGGAGGGCGCGCTCATGAGCATCCGGGGCCGGATCGATCGCATCGACTTTCATCCTGCGTCCCGCACGTGGCGCATCATCGACTACAAGACGAACGACGCAGGCAAGTCGCCGCGCGATGCGCATCGCGAAGGCAGCAAGGGCGACGGCGACTGGAAGGATCTTCAGCTGCCTTTGTATCACCACGGTTTCGCATCGCGCCTGCGCGAACTCGAGCCAGGATCCACGCTGGAACTCGGCTATGTGCGCCTGCCTGCAGATCCGGCGCAGGCTGGCTGGTGCGCCGCCGATTTCAGCAGTGCGGAGATCGACGAGGCGATCGCGGTGGCGCGAACCATTGTCGGTGCCATTCGGCGCGGAGAGTTCCCGCTTGGCGACCCGAGCGGGTTCGACGATCCATTCGGACTCATCCTGCAGACACCGGTGTTCGACAGCCAAAGCGATGCGCCGTCATCCGAAGGAGACGAGTGATGGCGCACGCGCCGATTCGTCATGCGCGGATCCTTGCGTCTGCCGGCAGCGGCAAGACGTTTCGACTGTCCGGGCGGGCGATTGAGCTGATTCGCCGAGGTGTCCCCCCGGCCTCCATCCTCGCGAGCACGTTCACTCGAGCAGCGGCGGCGGAGATCCGCGACCGCGTGCTGGGCCGACTCGCAGCAGCGGTCCTCGACAGCGACGATCGGGCGCGGCTGGCGATTGGCTCGCCGCTGCCGGCGCCCGATGAAGCGGAAGCGGTCGCTCTCCTGGAGTGCACGGTGCGGGCGCTCGACAAGCTGCAGATTCGCACGCTCGACTCGCTGTTCGCATCGACGGTGATGGCGTTCGCGGCCGAATTGGGTCTGCCGCCTGAACCGCGCGTGCTCGATGCGCACGAAGCAGCGCTGCTCGCCGACATTGCTATCGCGCGCATGCTCGCATCGGGAGATGCTGACGCGCTCCTTGCAACGGTCGCGGCGCTCAACAAAGGGCAGCAGCGATTGAGCGTCGCCGGAGCAATCCGCGGCGCGATCGAACGTGCGGTCGACATCTTTCGCGAGAGCGAGCCCGGTGCATGGGAGTGGGAAGAGCGCCCGCTCGCATCCGCGGAGGATGTCGACGCGATGATCGCCGACGCTGCTGCACTGCAGCCAAGGGACCTCGCCATCGCCAAAGCGCTTACAGCAATGCTGGAGGCGCTGCGCGGGGCAGGGCCGCACGATCCCGATGCGTGGTGCGTCGTCCTGGCAAAGGGACTGGGTCCGAAGATTGTCGACGGATCGTACGTCTTTTATAAGAAGCCGATTCCTTCAGACGTCATTGCAGCGGTCGAGCCGCTGACGTGTCACGCGCTCGATCTGAACTACAGGGAAATCGTGCGGCGCACGAAAGCCACGCATGATCTCGCGGCACGCTTTCATGCGGCGTACAGCGAGGTGAAGCGCGAAGCGGCCGTCGTGACGTTTGCCGATCTCACGCACGCCATTGCCGAATCGACGATGGATCCGGATCGCGAGCTTGATCTCGCGGACGTGTTCTTCCGGCTTGACGCCACGTTTCAGCACGCACTGCTCGACGAGTTCCAGGACACGAGCGTGGTCCAGTGGCGGGCGCTGCTGCCGATGGTGCGCGAACTTGCATCGGGCAATCCCGATCAGCGCAGCCTCTTCGTCGTGGGCGACCTCAAGCAGTCGATCTACGGCTGGCGCGGCGCGTCGCCACAGCTGCTGCAGGACTTGCCCGATCTCATTCTCGAGTCAGGCACGCTCGACCTCGACAACGAGCATCTATCGAAAAGCTTTCGGAGTTCTCAGTGCGTGCTTGACGCAGTCGACAGCGTGTTCAGCACGATCGATGTGAATGATGCGATCGGTGATCACGTGGCAGCGGCGCGGGCATGGAAGCGCGCGTGGAGTGCGCATACCGCCAACCAGCCCGACCTTGAAGGCGTCGTCGAGCTGCACATCGCGCCATCGGCTGGAGGACGCAACGACTGCGCCGCGCAGCAGGCGATGACGCTCGATACCGCTGCGAATCTCGTCGCTGACATCCGCGCTCTTGCGCCGTCGATCTCGATCGGCGTGCTGTGTCGCCGCAACGCGGCTGTCGCGGGCCTGTTGAACCGGCTGCGTCAGCGCGGAGTGGCAGCATCAGCGCGCGGCGTCGGGTCGCTGCAGGATGCTGCCGCGGTCAATGCGGTGCTGGATGCGCTGCAGTTCGCAGATCATCCAGATCACACGGCCGCGTGCTTTCATGTGACGCATTCGCCGTTGGGGCCGATCCTTGGAATCGCGCAGGATGCGCAGCGCGGCGAACACTGGTCGTCGCGGCAGTCGGCGAGTGCGCGCATCCGAAGCACACTCGATCGACTCGGATACGCCGAAACAATCCGTCGCTGGCGGGACGAGCTCGGGGATGCAGTCGACGTGCGGGAATCGCGGCGTCTCGACGAACTCATCGACGCTGCATCCCAGTTCGACGCCGCAGACGCGGTGGCGCGCCGTCCCGCCGAAGTCGTCGCGGCGCTGCGTGCGCTTGCAGTGGACGAGCCGGGCGGATCGGGTGTGACGGTGATGAACATTCACCAGTCGAAAGGGCTCGAGTTTGACGCGGTGGTGCTGTGCGACATCGATCGTGCGTTTCAGCCGCGCATGAAGATCGCAGCGGTGCGTGCGCGGGCGGATGGCCAGTTCTGCCGCGTGGTGCGCTGGCCGGGAGCGAAAGTGCGCGACGCGGTGTTTGATCCCTTGGTGAACGCCGTCACTGAAGACGCGTATCGCGAGCATCTGAGCCTGCTGTATGTTGCGATGACGCGGGCTCGGCAAGGACTGTTTGTCGTGAGCGGGCCGTGCGCGACGAAGGCCGGTGTGTCGCTTTCGAACTCATTCGCCGGGATCATTCGCTGGGCGTGGTGTCCGAACGCCATGACGACGGGGATCGCATACCAGTGCGGATCACGCGTTGCGCTCGGATCGACCAGGAATGAATCACCGCACGCGATGCCGGCGGTACCTGAGCGCGCGGAACCGATCCGGCTTTCGCCGCCAGCGGGCCTTCGCGTCGTGCGCGCCCTGAGCGCGTCCGAGCGCGGACATCCGGTCGGGTTCCCGCAGGACGACCGCGCGGCGTCCGACACCGCACGACTGCGCGGTCTCGTGCTGCACGCGATGTTGGAGACGATCGAGTTTCTTCCCGAGCGTCCGGATCTCGATACGTTCGTGGCTGGCTTCGTCGAGGCGGGGCAGCTCGCAGTCCGTCGGGCGCGGGCGCAGTTCGGTGGCGTCGCACGGGTGGCGACGGATGCGGCAGCAGAGGCATGGTGCCGCGAGCTCGCGGGGTGGCTGCGTGAGCGGCTCGACCGACCGGCGCTGCAGCAGGTTCTCGCACGACCGGCTGGCGAGGCGACGGTGCATCGCGAACGGCGCTTCGTTCGGCTCGTCGAGATTGGTTTGGAATCGTCCGTCGTCGACAGGCTCGTCCTGATCGGCGCGCCGGAGCGTCCCACGGCCGCGCAGATCATTGACTACAAGACCGACAGCGTCACGCCCGGTGGCGGCGCGGCGCTCCTCGAACGCTACCGGCCGCAGCTCGCCGCGTATATGGAGGCAGTTGCTGAGCGCTATCGCCTCGATCCGCGCGCCGTGCAGGCGACGCTCGTGCTGCTCGACTCGGGTGAGGTTGTCAGCTGAGCCTGAGCGAAGTCTGGTTCGGGGAAATGCGGACCAAACCGAACTGGCGCCATCCCGTACAATCCGCCTCCATTCTCCGCGGGAACCCTCGCGCGCTGACCTGCCATGCCCACGATTACCATCAACGGCTCGAAGTTCGAGTTCACGACCGGGCAGACCATTCTTCAGGTCGCACTCGACCAGGAAATGGAAATCCCGCACTACTGCTACCACCCGGGTCTCTCCGTGGTCGCGAGCTGCCGCATCTGCCTTGCCGAGGTCTGGGCGCCGAATCCCAAGTCGGGGAAGCTCGAGCCGTGGCCCAAGCTGATTCCGACATGCCAGCAGACCGCCGCCGACGGCATGGTGGTTTATACAGACAGCCCGAAGGCGAACGCGAATCAGAAGTCGGTGATGGAGCTTCTGCTTATCAATCATCCGGTCGACTGTCCGGTGTGCGACAAGGCCGGCGAATGTCACCTGCAGGACTACGCGTATCAGTACGGTCGCGGCACAAGCCGTTTCGAAGAAGAAAAAGTCAAGCAGCCGAAGAAGGATGTCGGACCGAACATCCTGCTCTACAGCGACCGCTGCATCATGTGCACGCGCTGCGTGCGCTTCACGCGCGAGGTGTCAGGAACCGGCGAACTGATGGTCGATGGCCGCGGCACGACGGAGCAGATCGATGTGTTCCCCGGCTTGGCGCTCGACAACGAGATCGCCGGCAACGTGATCGACATCTGTCCGGTCGGCGCGCTCCTCGACAAAGACTTCCTGTTTCAGCAGCGCGTCTGGTATCTGAAGAAGACGCCGTCGATCGACGGCATCACCGCGAGCGGTGACAACATATCGATCGAGCACAACGAAGGCACCGTGTTCCGCGTCAAGCCCCGCGCGAACCTCGATGTGAACCGATGGTGGATCACCGACGAGGTGCGCTACGGATGGAAGTTTGTGCATCACGAAGGACGACTGACGCTGCCCGTCGTGAAAGACGCGGTGCTCGAGGCCGACGAACCGACGCTCCATCCGCATGACATGTGGGAAGTGGCGATCGCGCGCGTCGACGCGCAGCTGCGGTCGTTGAAATCTATTGCGCAGAAGCGGCTTGCGATGCTGATCAGCCCGATGCTGAGCTGCGAAGATGCGTTTCACCTGGGCCAGTACGCACTCGCCGTTGATCCGGCCGCTCTGCTTGCGGTCGGTCCCGTGCCGACGCATGGCGTTGACAAGACGTTTGCCGCAAACGGAGCGTCCGGCAGTTTCACGATGTATGCCGAGAAGGTGCCCAACGCGCGCGGCGTGCGGCGCGTGCTGGAAGCGCTCGTGCAGAGCAGCGGGCGCGGCGGGCGCGTCGAAGACTTCGCGGGCTTTGTGCGCGACGTTCAGAAGCCCGAGTTCGGCGCGGCCATCGTTACCGGCAACTATCCCAGCGACTGGGTGACACCGGGGCTGATGAGCGCGCTCGCGAAGACGTTCGTTGTCGCCATCGACACGCTGCCAAGCTCGCTCACTGCGCGTGCGGATGTGCTGCTTCCGTCCGTCACGTGGTGCGAGAAGGCCGGCACGTTCGAGAACGCGAAGAACCGGCTGCAGGTGTTCCGCCAGGCGATCGCGGTCAAGGAGTTCGCGAAGGCTGAAGCGCAGATAGGCCTGAATCTGCTGGGCGAATGGCAGGGCGTTGCGTCGAAGCCATATGACGATGCGCTCAGCCGCGCGAGCATGAGCCGGATCGCCGGTCTTAAAGGGCTCGCGAACGCGCATCTCCCGACCGCCGAGCATGAACGCGTCGAGAGCGACATGGTCATGGTCGAGCTCTGACAGCGAGCGCCGCATTGACACTTGAACGATCTCCGATCCGCGACGTGTGGGCGCAGGCGTGGCCGACCGCGCTGACGATGACGTCGTACACGCTGATGCAGTTCATCGACAGTCTGATGGTTGCAGAGCTGGGCACGATGGAAGTCGCTGCCCAAGGCAACGGCAGCATCTGGCAGTTCACACTCGTGTCGTTTCTGCTCGGCATCCTCGCGATGGTGAACACCTTTGTGAGTCAGAACGTCGGCGCCGGTCGTCCGCACGACGCGGCGCAGTATGCGTGGGCCGGGCTGTGGTTCTCGGCGATCTCGTGGGTGCTTCTGCTGGTGCCGTTCGCATTCGTTCTGCCGGTGCTATTTCGGTTCTTCGGCCACGAAGCAGAGCTCGTCGTGCTCGAGACAAGCTACGCGCGGGTGCTGCTATTCGGCGGCTTCATCATGCTCGCCTCGAAGAGCATGAGCAATTTCTTCTTCGGCATCGGACGTCCGCGCGTCATCGTGTGCGCCGCGATCCTCGGCAACATCGTCAACCTGCTCCTGAACTTCGTGCTGATCTACGGTGAGCGCGGATTGCCGGCGCTGAACATTCCCGGTATTCCGGGCACGCCTGCACTCGGCGTCACCGGCGCTGCGATTGCGACGGTTCTGGGGACGGCCGCGGAACTCGCGATCCCGCTCGTCATCTTCCTCGGCCCGGCGATGCACGCGCGCTTCCGCACGCGCATCGACTGGCAGTTCCGCTGGCGGCCGGTGCGCGATCTTCTGCGAGTCGGATGGCCGAACGGGCTGTCCTTCTGCAACGAGATCGTGTGCTGGGCCATCTTCATGAGTGTGCTGGTCGGGCTGTTCGGCACGCTGCATCTGGCCGCAGGCTGGATTGTGCTTCGGTACATGCACATGTCGTTCATGCCGGCGGTCGGCTTCTCGATGGCAGCGACGTCGCTGGTCGGCCGTTACATCGGCGCCGGACGGCCGGACGTTGCGGCGCAGCGGGCCCGTGTCGCCGTGGTGATGGCGCTGGTGTACATGACGGTGTGCGGACTGCTGATGTGGTGGTTCCGCGAGCCGCTCGTTGCCCTGTTCACGCACGGTGAGAACACCACGCCGGAGACTGCTGCTGAAATCATCCGGATCGGCAGCGTCATGATGATCTGCGCCGCGATCTTTCAGACATTCGACGCGATCGGTATCGTGTACTCCGGGGCCTTGCGAGGTGCCGGCGACACGACCGTTCCCGGCGTCGCAACCGTCGTGCTCTCGTGGACGGTGATCGTCGGCGGCGGCTGGCTGCTCGCGACGCGCGTCCCGGAGTGGACAAGCCTCGGCCCGTGGATCGCGGCGGCGGCGTATGTCATCATCCTCGGCGTCTTCATGGGCGGCCGATTCGAGGGCGGCCGCTGGCGGAGCATCAAGCTCCTTCGCGGGACGGATGACTCTCGCCACGAGCTCTCAAGCCCGACTCCTGATTCAGGCGGAGCGTGAGTTTTCGGCTGAGAGTCGAATCAATGTGCTGTTAGCGTTGCGATGCACTGACGGGGGCAGCTTCCGATTACCCCGGTCAGCGCAGTGTGCAGCGCCTCGATCTGATGTGCGTCGATGCGCAGCGTTTGGTTGGGCGTGCTGCCCGCCGCCAAGTGGATACCCCGACCCTAAAAGCGGTAGGTTGCGGCCAGCCCCGTCGTTGTCGGCATCCGCTCCGCCGGGACGATGACGACTTGGCCATTCATGCGGAGGGTGAGTTCCGCGAGATCGTCGAGTGCGTCGTCGGTGTCGGGATCGGCCAGATTGCCGAACTGGACCTCGCCGGTTCCCGGTTGAATTCGGCCGGGAATTTGACGATTCGCCTCGACCAACAAAGTACCGATCCGCCCCGCCGTGGCCGCTGCCGCGACTTGCGACAAGTCGTCCGACCCCAACTGTCGGGACTTCGCCAGCTTGTGGTCATCGACCAGCTTGGCCAGACGCGCCAGATACAGGGGCTCCAGTTTCCGCCATGCCTCGGCTCGCAGTTCGTCGAGGTCGAGGGTGTCGGGGTTTCTCATGATTCCGTCGGTCATCAGGTGGGGGTTTTGGCTCACCGCCCGAAACGGCGCGTGGGACTCGGTCAGCGCGGCGAGCATCAGCGGCAACCCGGACGGCCGCGAGTGGTGTTCGAGAACGCCCCGGTCGATCGCCCGGAAGAATCGATCCCTGTCGATGTCAACTTCGTCCGTCTTCGCACCGTGCCCGTGGTGCATCTGCCGGCCGCCCTTGCCGGCACCCGAGCCATAGGAAGCGACCGTCTGGTGGGGTTCGGTCAGTTCCTCCCCAAGTGCTTCCGTGATGGTCGAAGGCACGTTCGTCAACTCCACCGGGTCGAGCGTGTCGCGGTTGCCCTCGAACAGCTTGGCCGCGTGTCGGTCGAGACTCAGGATTTGGTAGCGGTCGGCCGACTGGGTGATCCGCAACAGCGGCTTGAGGTGGAAGCTGTCGGCCACGACCAGCAGTTCCGGCACCGTCCGCTGGAGCTCGAAGACCTGAAACGTGCCGGACGTAGCGAGGACGGCCAACCCGTCCGTGCGGTGGTTCCAGAAGCGGTCATCGCGGGCCAACGCCTGGAACTTCTCCAGAATCGGGCCGACCTCCCGAGTCGGGTACTTCTGGCGGAGGGAAGTCTCCATCTCCCGGAGAAGGTTCCGGTAGCGGATCGAGTCTTGCTGATTGTCGGGGTGATGTCGGTGAGTCGGCTGGTACAGGGACACGCACGGCGGCTCGTGATCGGTCAGCAACTCGGTGATTTGATCAGTGGTGATCTGACGCATTTGAACTCCATGTTGGTTGCCAGGGGATGACCCCGTTAGACGTTCGGGTTGTTGAGCCGCCCGAAGGTGCTCTCGAGGAGGCGTTCTAGTTTTTGAGCCGCGCCATCAACGGCCTGATCGAGAGTCGCCGCCACATGGGTCACGGCGACGGGCTGCAGGCCTGCGGGCCGGGCCTCCATGACGCACTTCTTGTCGTCGCCACGGGACTTGTGGCTGTTCTCGTCGCTGAGGTGAACTTCGACGCGGGTGAGTTGCTCGCCGAAGCGGCCCAACGTCGCCTCCACCGTGGCCTGAACTTCCCGGGTGAGTTGCTCGCTGCCCTCGATATTCTTGTCCGTGTTGATCTGAACTTGCATGTCGCATCCTCTTTGATAATCGGAAGAGTCCGGGCTGTTCGCCGCAAAAGGGAGTGCCGGACGGTCGGCCCGTCTGTCGCCTAACGACGCAGCTCAGCAGCGGCGGGGACTGCTGGAGCTACGAACTTGGGAGAGCCTACATGCCGCCGCCGTCTGTTGCAGTGGTTCGGCCTGCCTTAAGCGATCGGCTGGCGCTCATTCAAACGCCACCAGCTTGTCCGCCAACTCCGTGAGCGTGGGGATCGTCAGCTCTGGCATGGGGCCGAGGGGAAACGGTTGCTGGCCCGGACGGCTGACGAACGCCGCACGCATTCCGGCCCAGGCCGCCCCTGCCACGTCCCACCCGTGGGCCGCGACCAGCAGGCACTCGGACACGTCCGCCACCATTCGCCGGGCGGCCCAGCGGTAGACGTGAGCGTGTGGCTTGTACAGACCCACTCCCTCGACGCTCAACGCGGTCTCGAACAGCTTGTCCAACTTGGCGGACTTCAGTTGGTCGGCGACCGCCGCGTCCGAGGAGTTGGTCAGCGTGACCAGTCGGTACTTCGCGTCAAGCAACCGCGCGAGGGCCGGGGCGACATCCGGATGCGGCGGCAGCGAGCGGAGGGGGGCGAGGGCCTTCTTTGCCGCGTCCTCGCTCAAACCGATCCCCTGATTCTGGGCGACCATCCGCAGGCACGCGACTCCGATGTCGCCGAAGTCGCTGTAGCGGTCGGCAACCGTGGTCACCAGCGAGTATTGCAGCAGAGTCGTGAACCACAGCGGGACCAACTCCGGGCGGTCGCCCAGCGCTTTGCCAACGCTCTCCTTCAGAGGCTTCAGGTCGAGGAGCGTCTCATTCACGTCGAAGAAGACAAACTTCGGTCGCGCCATCGCCGAGTCCCCTTTCTTCACCTGAGCCGTGGTCGCCGCCGTGGTCGCCGCCGTGGCCACCGTCCCGAGGAAGTGTCGTCTGGTCGCGTCCATCAATCAACCTCCGGGAGGATCGGCATTGGATGGCTTCTCGAATCTCGGCCTCGACTTCGTGGAGAGGACTTCGAGGGGACTGCCGCCGCGCCTGTTCGTGGCAAGAGTGCGAGCATTCGCGCTCGAAGGGCTCACGCCGCGCGGGCTCGGCATTCTGCGCCGGAGCGGCAAAGGATTCTCGCGCACCGAGATCGCCGAACAGCTGTGCCGCAGCCTCAGACGATCGATGGACATCAAGAGCGAGTGATGGCATTTCGCGACTCGCGAAAGGACTGACTAGAGGCTATCTGCAAGCGCGGCGGTCGCACGCGACTATCGATCAGTGCGCCGAAGCGACCTTCAGATCATCCATGAGCATCTTGGCGCGCGGAGTACATGGTGGCGCCACGATGATCGACGACGGCGATGCGATGATTGAGCGTGAGCATGCGGTCAGCATCAGGCAGAGCGGCACGAATGACCACCAGGATAGTTCCCTAATCGCGCCGTCGACCGATCGGCAATGCACCTGATCAAGGAACATTCCTCGTGGCCACGAACGTGATGTCGGCAGAAGATCCGCTTCGTTCAAGTTCGCTTCAGGAAACTGGTCCATGCGAAACACACTCATGGTTGCATGTGCCGGCGCAGTTGTGGTTGGCGGGCTCGGCTCGGCCGCGGCGGAAAACCCTTGAACCCCACTCACCTTCGAAAAGCGCTGCTCGTCCTCGCTACCAAAGCACTTTCACCACGGACTGCTAGCTCAGCGACCCGGCCCACGAGACGTGTGAATTGCAACTGCGACGCGAAGGCCGGGTTCGTTGCAGCGCATGGTTAGGCAGAAAAATGTTAATACTAAAATCATCTCGTCTCGTCCGGCTTCCGGGTTGCAGCGAAATAAATAACGTAGAACCAGGAAAGAATACCCGCCAAAATGGCCAATAAAATCGAACGATTCCGATGCCAAGAACACACGATTGCGATAGCAGAGCCAATACCGATGCCGGTCTGGGCAACTGTCTGAGTCTGAGTAACAACTTGAGCAAGCATCATAATGGTTATATTTTGTTCGTGCGGGTTCTGCCGCCTCATACGGCTCGTAGTTGATTCGCGCGCGCCGTACGGCGCGTGTTAGGTTGCGCGCGGGCCCGCGCTGCCGCATACTTCCGTGACGCAAGGCAAAGGCAAGGAGGCCGCATGCACGTCACACAGCACACACGGGGCGATGTCAGCAAGCTTC
>Ga0163150_10001314_pt1 | contig 42660 bp, 46 predicted proteins | sample OliLakLV19P2IB_FD_148628 | JGI IMG/M metagenome (GOLD analysis project Ga0163150, IMG submission 148628) | Freshwater microbial mat bacterial communities from Lake Vanda, McMurdo Dry Valleys, Antarctica - Oligotrophic Lake LV.19.P2.IB | ecosystem: Environmental > Aquatic > Freshwater > Lake >... | reverse complement strand
GGAGGTGTAGATGTGTTCCAAAGAGTCGGGAATGGCATCGAAGAGGCCGACTGAGAGCGGGCCGACGTAGGCCTTCGTCTCTGCAGAAACCTCCTCAGCGCTGTGTGCAATCTGTTCAGCGGTGCAATCGAAGAGAATGGTCATATCCCCCTCGGGGTTTCTTCGCGAGCGAAGATTTGCGATGCGAGGGTCTCTGTGGTTGCCGAAGCCTTCAATAGTGCTGTCGATCTCGTAGAGGAAGCGAAGATCATCGGGCGTGAGTGCTTCTCCCTCCTCCGTCTTATGCTCGATCGATGTGAGGTATTTCATGTCCGACGCCCTCTTCGCAAACGCTTCCCCCTCGGTGCCAAATTCAGCGAGCTTCTCTTCCAGCACCAGGGCGATGTAGGGATCTAAATTTTGGTCGGGCGCGATACCACGCGGCGGCTCGGCTATCCGCTCACCCTCCATACGAATGGCAAGGCGCGGCACTCTCGGTTCTCCATCTGAGTCGAGCGAGTAGTACACATGGAAGTCTCCACCCTGAAGATGGGTGTTCGCGGTGTCATAGTCGGCGGTGCACCACTCAAGCGGGTGCCCTTCGAGCGACTTTACGAGATCGTGCGCATCCGAATCCTGTTTGTACTTCACCCATACCCCCCGTGTTTCCCGCAAGCCCTCAGTGGAATACTCTGGCATCTCTATCAAAAACTGTGCATAGAGCTTTGAAAAGTTTTCCGTGGAAAGCAGCATTTGGAATTCCGCGTCGTTCAATTTGGTACTTGCATTTTTCACTGGTTGTCTTTCAAGATTCGGTTTTGACTGTTCCTGGAGCTTTGATTGAAGTATACCGATAGTGAGCGCCAGTGCGCGGGGGTTGAGCGGCGGAAAGGAGGCAACGGTGCTTGCGGTTCTCTTTTGAAAGCGGGACGATTCCTTTCCGTCCTCACCCTCCTTTTTTTGAAGTTTGCCCATTTCGAGCACGGAGTTCATGGCCCAATACTTGGCCCAATCAGGATACTGCGCATCGGGCGACGACAGATAAGTAATCCATTTGTCGAGACTGCGGGTTTGATTGGCGATAACGATGTCCACTTCTCGCTTCTTCAATGCATCGGGAAAATGAAAGTTTCGGGTCTTCTGTTCTTTGCCGTCGGGCCCGGCCGTTTTGATTGTCTGTACTTCCACGCCACTATTTTCCAAATCGGCTAATCGCCCCTCGCGCAGGGCAATCTCTCCCTGCAAGTTAAAATGCGCCTGCGGCACGTTTTCCGGTTTGATCACGAACTTCTCATGGAGAATTCCTTTCAGAGCTTCTATGCCGCGCTGCTTTGCCGCATCGGGACGATCGAGAATTTCCTGAAACCTTCCAAGATAGTTCTGGATGAGTCTATCCGCATCGGTGCGAGGGATCGTTTCCCCTCTACGCATTTCCTCACGCCTGGCGGCGGAGTCCACTTCCGGTGCCACATGAAGATTGTATTTCCGCCGAAGGAAATCGGAACCTGACATATCTAGATATTGTACCAGAAAACGGTGTTTTTAGGAACACAGCATGAGAACCTTGTCCTCTCGAATTCAACAATGACACTCTATCCCCGCCACATCACACACCGCATCCAGCGCTTTGTTCTGTGCAGTCATGGAAGCAAGAATCGCAGATTCATCAGCAGTTTTTGCAGCTTCGCGCCAAACTTTGAGGTGTTCTTCTTCATTCAGGTGTTCATCGAAGTAGACATGTGCATCTTCGGATGTAAGACCGTAAAACGCGATCAATCCTTCTTTCTTTGTCTTCGCGATCTCTGGTAGTTCCTTCTCAAATGCGTAGACAGCACTGATCCCTGCATCGAGCGAACCAGAGACAGCATCTTTTAGATCCTGAATCGCAGCCTGCATTTTCTCTGAAGGAACATATGCCTTCAGATCACCAAGTGCGATATCCATGCTCCTTGCAAACCGCTCCCAGAGCTGTACGTGCTCCTTTTCTTCGTCCAGATTATGTTGGATAAATTCTACCATCTCCGGTCGTTCTGTCTTCGCGTTCTCGAGCACGATCGATACCACCTCAGGGATAGCAGAGACGAGTGCGTAGTATTCGCGTGCGTAGACCTTCATGTCATCCATACTCAGCTCGCCTTTCGTCCATCGGACATAGAACGGATGCTGAAGAAGACTTTTGGATGCGATCAGAGAATCGAAGGAAGAGAGAGACATGGGGTGAGTGGGGGAAGATGTTTCGATCGTAACACAGAGAAGAAGACGAAGAAAACGAAGAGTACTACGATTTCGATGATCCTCTTTATCTTCGTACTCTTCGAACTCCTCGTAGTCCTCACTAATGTGCCACCTGAAACACCCAGCCAAAGAGCCTGTTCGCACCCTCGGTCAGCCTTGGTCCTGGTCTATTCAGCAGTGAGTCATCGATGACGAACAGGTGATTCTCTCGTACTGCGCGAAGCTCCGCCCAGCCTGCTCTGTCTGTCAGCAGTTCCTTGGACGCCACACTCCCCGCTCCACAGATACTGAGCACGATGATGTCTGGGTCGAATGCTTGGACTTCTGCCAAAGATACTTCTCGACTGGAAGGGTTCCTTTCATCGCTACCCGCTAACCGCTCACCGCTAACCGCTAAAGAAATTCCTCCTGCCATCTTCACCACTTCCGGTACCCAATTCCCACTCACCATCGGCGGGTTATGCCATTCCTCCACGTAGACCTTCGGTCGTTTTTGGAAGAAACCTGTTTTCTTTTTGACTTGATTGAAACCCTGCTGCATTTCAGCGATCAACGTCTCCGCACGCGCCGAACAATCGAGCAGCTGTCCGATTTCTCGAATAGACGCATAGATTTCTGCAATGGACCGCGGATCCTGATGGACGACTCCGAGACCGTCTTTCTTCAGTTTCTCCGCCAGCTTCTCTTGGATAAGTGTGGAGGTAAAGACGAGGTCTGGTGTGTATGCCCTTATGTCATCGGTCTTCACTTTCTGATGATCTTTGAGATGCGGAATTTCGGCTACCTCACTAGGCGTATCGCTGAACTGGTCGGTACAGACAATGTGCTTGCCTTGGCCCAAGGCAAAGAGAATCTCAGTCGTTGCCGGGGAGAGTGAAGCGAGGCGCATACTGTCTTTAGTATACCGAGGTTATTCTTCTACGGAACGCTTCGCCCACACAGTATTCAGATCCAAGCACAGAAGCACAAAATCATGAGACGCGAGATACGACTCTACTCGATTCTTCGCCTCAAAAACATCAGCAAACAGTTCCTCTCGCAGTGTTACGAGCAGAAGTCCATCATCCGCAAGAAGTGTGTGCATATCTTTCATCAATTGATCGCAGAGTGTTGCACTCTTCTCATATTCACTATCAGGTGCATTGAAGAGACTAAGGCACGCAACAAAGTCGTATGGAGGTTCAAGTGACTGCGCCCAGTTCTTCTCCGTACTATCTAGTACTCGATGATCGTAACTCGCTTTCGGGTTTTCTCTGATATCTGTACCCGTGACTTTCGCACCAAGTGTCGTCAGCATCTCAGAAAAGTAGGGAGGGTAAAGATCTCGAAAACTTTTTCCGAGAACATATGCTTCCGTCGATCCACATCCGATATCGAGAACTCGTGTGCCAGCTACTTCTTTTCCAAGCGATGCGATCGCATGCACTTCGCGCATATCAGCGATATCGAAATCGACTGTGTCACCAAGTGACTCAACAATCGAAAAGAAGAGATCTTGAGCTTTCAGAAACTGAGGCTCCTTCAAAAGAGATGAAGGATCAGTGCGATCTTCGATGCGTTGAAGATAGTCGAGATCGGGAGAAAGCATAGAGAACATATTCTAGCCTATCGCAAAATTTGGATAGTGAAAAATTGGCAGCGCGTATTAAGCGCTCTGTAGAAGAGAATTATTTGGTGCCACGGGTGAGAATCTCAGTCGTTGCTGGAGAGAGTGAGGTGAGGCGCATGGAATTTTATGATTATTCTTCAAAAAGGTACTTCATAAATTCAATTCCATATCCAGTAAAAAAATGTGCTTCAAAATCCTGGTAACCAAGAGCGTTCGAGTCTGTCCTAAGGATACCCATTCCTAACAATTCAGAAATAGCATCGTCAAACTCTGCCGATTTATACCTTTGATCTCGCCACATTCGAGCGGAAATATCTTTTTGAATCGGCTCTTCGCCCTTACTTGGATCGTAGCCATACTTACTGCACGCATTTTTATTATTTGGGTCAAACCTTTCTAGATATTCCCCCAATGGCTCATCGATTGGAACAAATTTAAACCATTTACCAGTCTCTTTTGGGTTCTCATTTGACCATCGATCTTGGAACTCCATTTTTAGTTTTGGTACTACTTCTTTGTTAAGAAAATCGGCAAATTTTAAAGATTCAAGAGAAATTGCATTTGTACAGGTGCACAGACGTTCAAGAGCGAATTCTGCACTATCCAAACTTGAAGAAAATCCTAGCAATACCCTTCTAATGATGCTCATCTTTTGGTTAGTTCGCGCACTCATGAAAGCTTCGAACGCAATATTCAAGCCTTCACAAAATCCCTTTGTATTGACTTCTTTGAAATCAAAATTTCCTTCTTTAAGTATTTCAACAAATCTATCAAGTTTGTGAGTATGAGATGCCTTGCTATAGGTATACATGCCATGCGCCGCCAGCCAAGCAACCCCTAGCAATGGACTAGCCGTAATGCCCAGCATCATACCCATTGCAGGATTGGCCCATGCTTCCATCAAGGTATCTGCATTTTTCTGCGCCGTAGCTGAATCATTTTGAGAAATATTGCCCATAATATGTAGCCGTTAACTGTGGTGTCACGGGTGGGAATCCTTCGCATCCGCTCAGGACAAGTTGAACCTATGTGGCTTGCCATGAGAGAGTCCCGCGAATGCGAGACGAATCGAATGGTGCCGAAGCTGGGAATCGAACCCAGAAACCTTGCGGTACACGATTTTGAGTCGTGCGCGTCTACCAATTCCGCCACTTCGGCCTAAAGAGAAAAGATCAATTTGAATCATTATTGCACGCATCGTGCGCGCCTGCCCGTCCGTAGCTCCGACAAGCGAAGCGAGGAGGAGCGAAGGCGGGTCTACCAATTCCGCCACTTCGGCAAAGTAAAGAACTGCCTTCTATTCTACCACGCAACACTCCAAAATCTCCTGTAGAATGCGAACTCAATGAAAAAATATTCAACCTTCCACTTCTCCGGCTACTCGTGGAACCACCACGCAGGCAAGATCAGCCTGCGGTATGCGCTGGATAATGAGCTTCGTTTCGAAGAGATCTTGCAACTACCAGAACCTGTGAGTGACGAGCGGCTGAAGGAACGACACTGGCAGATCGAGCGGCTACTTCGGGCGCTCCATATCATCGGAGGCATCAGTTACTACAAAACATGTTTACCGAAACAGATCGTCTTCGGGGAAGACGAACCACTCAGTAAGAAAGATGCAGACTTTTGGGAAAGCGTGTACGAGAATGGGCTCGGGGAATTCTTCTACCAAAATGACATCGATTTCCGTGGGCTGATTCATTTTCCGAAGAACAAATCAGCCAAAAGCTACAAGCCAAAAGCTACGAGCCGACCGACTGAGCGAGAAGAGGCTCCGAGAATCCTTGTGCCAATCGGCGGTGGTAAAGATTCCATCGTCACTGCAGAGCTCCTCAAAAAATCTGGTCATCAACTGACACTTTTCCGGATGAACGCAGACCCGAAGATCGATGCACTCGCACATCAGCTGGGCTTGCCACTTCTCAATGTCCGTCGTTCCATCGATACCACGCTTTTTCAGCTGAACTCGCAAGGTGCACTCAATGGTCATGTGCCGATTACAGCCTATGTGTCCATCCTCGCGTGCCTGCTGGCTGAACTCTACGACTTCGATATGGTTGCGATGAGTAACGAACAAAGTGCCAATATCGGAAACGTGCAGTATCTAGGAAAAGACATCAACCACCAGTGGAGTAAATCGGAAGAATTCGAAAAAATGCTCAGCAGATTCCTGAAAGAATCAGTGGAAACAGATATTAAGTACGTGAGTGTACTGAGACAAATGTCCGAGCTCCAAATCGTCCGAATATTTTGTGATTATCCGCAATACTTCCCACTCGCGACGAGCTGCAATCAAAATTGGGCTATCACAAACGAGCAAGGAGAAACCAGTAATGAGAAACGATGGTGTCAAAAATGCCCCAAATGCGCCTTCGTGTTTGCATGTATGGCAGCATTTCTCCCAAAAAAAACCGTCGAGAGGATCTTTGGTGGGAATATGTTTGAAGACGAAACGCTCCTCGATCTCTATCGAGAACTGCTTGGGATCAAAAACTTTAAACCCTTCGAGTGTGTCGGTACAAAAGAAGAGACCATTATGGCGTTCTTGCATATTCGAATGAAGAAAGAGCTGGCAGAAACGCCTGTGATGAAAATGTTTGAGACAGAAGTACTACCGACTATTGATGACCCAGATAGTTTGATCATCGACAAGTATCCGCCACCGCCAAACGAACTTATCAAAGAGTAGATCGTTTCTGGTCTATACTGCTTTTCCTCTTCATTTTCTGTCACTTCTGATACTTCTGTACCCTCATGAACATCGTCGATCTCACAGGCAAAACCATCTGCATCCTAGGGTTTGGGAAGGAAGGCAAAGCCATGGCCGAAGCGCTGGAGAAACATGCAAAAGGATGCAAGATCACAATCGCCGATCAAAACAGCGAACTGGCCAGTGGCCACTGGCCACTCGTTAGTGGTCCTACTGCTTTCGATAACCTCGATTCCTATGATGTCATCATCAGATCCCCTGGTATTTCTCCTCACGAACTACCGACGACACTTCAGTTCACCTCACCAACACAAATCTTTTTGGATTCCATTCGAAACTCAGGCGCAATTGTCATCGGAGTGACAGGTTCAAAAGGAAAGAGTACGACTTCCTCACTCATTCATCGCATCATAGCCGATCGCCGAGAGCCAAAAGCCGATTGCCACCTCGTCGGCAACATCGGCAATCCGGCGATTGCCTACATCGACGAAGCAAAGAAAGAAGCAATCTTCGTGATGGAAATGAGCAGCTACCAACTGATGGATCTCTCGATTAGTCCCAAAATCGCAGCGCTCACTAGCTTCTTTCCAGAGCACTTGGATTATCATAGAAGTCTCAAGTCCTACATGGAAGCCAAGAGGCACATCACGCGATTTCAGTTTGCAAGTGACACCGTGTTTTTCAATGCGAATAGTAGTGAGTGTGAAGAGATCGCAGAAGAAGGCGAAGGAAAGAAAGTACCAGTCACTGCTGATGACGCTCCTGTTGCACTGAAAGAAACGAAACTGATCGGCGAACATAACCTGACCAATATCGCACTCGCATGGAAAGTTGCGGAATCACTCGGCATACAGAAAGAAGACGCGATCAAAGCCATCGTAAGCTTCACTCCCCTGCCCCATCGTTTGCAATCCCTTGGTGTGCATCATGGATACGAATGGATCAATGATTCGATCTCGACGACTCCAGAGTCCGCCATTGCAGCACTGGATGCGCTCGGAGACCGCGTCTCTGTCATGATTCTCGGCGGACAAGATCGCGGTCTCGATTTTTCTGGTCTCGCGAAGAGAATGAAAGAATCGAACGTGCTAACAGTGGTAACGCTTGGCGAAAGTGGACCGAGAATTGTAAAAGCTCTTAAGGATGCATCGTGCGGTACTTCGATCGTTCCAGTCACACGGTTAGAAGAAGCAGTGGAAAAAGCCAAAAGCCAATTGCCAACTGCCAAAAGCCCTTCGCCAATCGTTTTACTGTCTCCGGCCTCACCGAGCTACGACCAATTCAAGAACTTTGAGGAGCGAGGGCAGCAGTTCGAAAAGATCGTAAACGCGTAACGAGCCAACGAGCAACGAAGGCTACCCTCCTCCCGCCTTCACCTTCGCCGGGCGGATTACTTTGCCGTTCAGTTCGTAGCCATCTTCGATGACGTCGATCACTATCCCCTCCTCTCCTTCTACTTGCATCAAAACTTCGTGACGCCCTGAATCGAGTGGCTGATCTTTCGATGTAAAACGCTTGAGTCCGAGTGACTCGAGTTCTTTGAGCAGCTGCTGTTCAGTAGAAACTACACCTTTCACCCACTCATTCTTCTCCAGTTCCTTTGGAAGATGCTGAACAGCACGCTGCAGATTATCGATGGTTGGGAGAAGTTTCAGGATCACGCCCTCGGCGACGAATTTACGAAGTTCACCCGACTCTTTCTCCATACGCATCTTCGCATTCTGCAACTCTGCCTGCGCGCGTGACGCTACATCTTTGTAGCGTTCCAGTTCTTTTTGAAGAACTTCAAGATCCATAGGCTCGTCTGCGGTTTGGCCGTCGTCATGTGGAAGCTTTGTCATCGACTCGATGCTACGAATATTTAGGAGAAATCGCAAGGCACTTCTGCCATAAGATCGGTGGTTGGAAGGTGTTCCTCGTTTTCTTCATACTCATCGAACTCTTCGTTTTCTTTCCTTTTACCGACCCTGTACGCTAGCCCCATATGATCGCACTAAACATTCTCCTCTTCGTCGCTGGTGTCATCTTGCTCGTCAAAGGTGCGGACTGGCTGGTGAGTGGTGCGTCGTCTCTCGCACGTCGTGTTGGTATGTCGGAACTCGCCATCGGACTAACTATCGTCGCGTTTGGCACATCCATGCCAGAGCTGACCGTGAACGTGACTGGTGCGCTGAAGGGATCAACCGATATCGCGATCGGAAACGTCATCGGAAGTAACCTTGCGAATATCCTGCTCATTCTCGGAGTTTCGGCACTTATCGCTCCTATCGCCATTCAGACATCCACGGCATGGAAAGAGATTCCGTTCGCACTACTCGCAGCAACAACACTCTTTATTATGGCCAGTGACGCAACATTCGATCCAACCACTCTATCTATTCTTGGGCTTGGAGATGGACTAATCCTCATCAGCTTCTTTCTGATCTTTCTGTGGTACACGTTCGGGATGCAAGCTGTAGAAGGAGAGTATCAAACAAATGAAAAGGCACTCTCTATTCCTGTGGCTCTTGGGATTCTTCTCATCGGAATCCTTGCACTCGTAGCAGGAGGAAAGCTCACAGTCGATACAGCAGTCATGATGGCAAGATCGATCGGCATTTCCGAGGCATTCATCGGTCTTACACTCGTTGCAGTCGGAACTTCGCTTCCCGAGCTTGTAACATCGGTGGTCGCAGCACTAAAAAACAAGTCAGCCATCGCAGTCGGAAACATCGTCGGAAGTAATATTTTCAATATCTTCTTTGTTCTCGGCATCACATCTGTCATTCGTCCTCTCCCATTTGCAAAAGCGCTCGAGACTGATCTACTCTTTACGATCTTTGCAACCCTCATGCTCTTCTTTGTGATTCATAATGGAAATATCGTACGAAGAATCATGCTCTTCTGGAGACAGCGAAAAAATCATATTATTTCTCGAATCGATGGAGCATCGATGCTCACTGCCTACATCCTCTATATCGCCTTCATCACATGGCGAGGGTAGTTCATTAACCGATACTCTTTCTGATCATTGCAGCTTCGACGATATCTCGCGCGATGTTTGTAGGTGACTCTTTTCGACTGATGCGCTGATAGATGGAAGACGTGAGATTGCGATGCAAAAGATGATGCGGCTTCTCGGGTCCAAGCTGAAGCCCTAGGACAGACTCAATCGCTGCAATGTCTCGCTCAATTTCTTTGAAGATAGATGATGTTTTCGAAAGAAACGAAAGATTCTCTCGGTTCAAGTATTTTCCTGCATGTCGCAAGTCTTCTCGAAGTGCTGGGTAAAACTTCTCGATTGTGTCGAGTGACCCACTCTCCTTGGCAAGCAGTAGTCCACGCCCAGTCGCAATCAATTCTGGTGGAAGACCAATGGAATAAAGCGCTGCAGTAAACCCAATTGCACGAGGGAGACGAACTTTTCCAATGCCTCTGCTGTAGCCAAAAAGACCGATGTGCTGCAAGCGTTCTCGTCTTGCTGGAACAAAAGAAGCAACGGTATTGATGAGCGTCGCGATTGACTCAATCGTTGGCTGCCAAATCGCTTGAAATTTCTTGGCGAGGGCTACGATCTCTGCTCGCTCTTTGTCCGTCACAGTTCTCACTTGTTTCTTTGGTGCCTCTTGTTGAATTTTCAGAAGTGCACGACGTACCTGTTCTTTGGGATAGTCGTAGCGAAATGCAGATTGAATGGAATATGTCCGTACTCCTGCGTACTGAGTCAAAAATGTATCGGTATAGTCTGGGTTCACACTGCCACGAAACGGGAGCGAGCCCGTTCCAAGAACGGGATACACGTTAAAGCCATACTCTTCACCCACTTTCTTCGCAGTACTGAGTGCTACGATAACAGAGAGCACCGCAGGAACGAGGCCAGCATTGAGTGCGGGATCGGAACGTGCAAGGAAGAGTCGCTGACCACGCGAACGTACTGTGGGTTCTTCTTTCACCAGTGACGACCAGTACGGACGAAGAATTTTCTCGATAGAAAGAAGTGACGGCACATCTTCCACGAGTGGCGTGACATCGAAAGAGCGAAGTAGCGCCTCATGTCGTACTTTCGATGAATGAAATACTGCTCTGTGGTACTTGGCGATATCCTTGAAAGTTGATCGCACACGCAGTGGTTGCGAAGCCTTCGTCGTGAGAGGTAAAAAAAGCTCGGTCACGGGCGATCGTGTAAGGCCAATGTCATGCGCGAGGTCAGCAAGTGCCAGCACGTTCATAAATGCGCGTGCCATTCTATGCATTTTTTCTCCATCGAAGGCTGGAATGCGATAGGTGAGATGTAGATCAGAACCTAAAGGATGCTTCGCAAAGAACTTTGCACCTCTGGAAAACAGTTTCTCGCCAACCGCTTCATCCACATACTTCCCTTCCCAATCCCACATGTATTCATCGATGGGTAGCTCTCGGAAAAGCGTCATCACTTCTTCGATTTCATCCTGCGTTGAAACAAACGCATCATCCAGCCACCACGGGGCACACGCATTATCGGGGTGTTGCGTCGCCATGGTGACAGGAATGTTTCGCTGCACAATCGTAGACTAGCAGGAAGTTTGGCAAAACAAAGCGCATCCATCATTGAGCTTGAAATCGTGAAGGAAGCAGATGAAAAAACTCCGCGTTCGCTCTACACTCTGTGTGCATGAAGAAGAAATCTGTCACACATGGATATACAGAACGCTGGGCCTACGCACTCGTGATCATGATCTGTATTGGCGCTATGTACAGCGCTCTCCGCGGTATGAATCTTATCGCTTTTGCGATCAGTCCGAGTGATTCTGTAGGAATAGTAAGCATTCTTCTCATCGGCATTGTTGCATCGGGCAGCACATGCATGGCACTTGTTGGCGGCCTCCTTCTCTCTGCTTCGGCTGTTTGGGCAGAGCGAACGAAAGATTTGTCATCGTGGAAACGTTTCGATCCATTTCTCTACTTCAATATTGGGCGGCTCCTCGGGTATGCACTCTTCGGTGGTCTCACAGGGCTCCTTGGTGCGGTACTTGTGCTAAGCATCACATCAACCGGTGTCATTAAAATCGTCCTTGCCTTTGTACTGATCGTCCTTGGCTTACGCATTCTTCATCTTGTTCCAAAAAAGTACTGTTCGTTTCCACTGCCTCGCTCTCTGCAAAAACGAATGCAGAATCTCGCTCATTCAGATCATGTCTTCGCACCGTTTTTCTTAGGCATGGCCACATTTTTCGTTCCCTGCGGATTTACACAATCCATGCAGCTTCTTGCTCTCACTACTGGAAGTTTTTTGTCTGGTGCGACGATCATGTTTCTCTTCGCACTTGGTACACTACCAACACTTCTTGGCATCAGTATTGCGAGTGCATCGCTCGAGGGAAAAGCAGCGCATGCGTTCTTCGCCTTTGCGGGCTCGCTCTCACTCCTGCTTGGAATACAGAGTTTGCATACGGGTTTACTTCTGACAGGAATTGATCTTTCTAAAGCGCTCCCGAGAACGACTACGGTTTCACGTAACGATGATCCTAATGTCTCTATCGATAAAAACGGACAGCAAATTATCAGTGTCACTGTGACAGACCGTGGCTACAACACGTCATCATTTGCGATCGAACGTGGAAAGCCAACGTGGATCGCAGCCTACGCACCCAGCAATGTTTCAGGGTGTCTTGCCAGTCTCGTCATTCCATCAATGAACATACGCAAAGCCATCGTGGCTGGTACAACGTGGATAGGACCATTCACTCCTACCGCAGATTTCTCGTTCATTTGTTCGCAGGGAATTTATAAAGCGGATGTGTACGTTCGGTAATTTTAGAGAGTCGCAGCAAGAATGCTGCTCTCAATAGATTTTCTTGAGAGCACGATGCTTCGTGCATCTCCGTGGTTAAAAAATCTTTGATCCCAGAGAAATCCCCTGCTGGTCAAAAGAGAGCAGCGCGATATCGCCATGCTGATCTGCAACTCCACACGTCAGACATTCAGAGATAAACGGACCGATCTGTTTCGGAGCGAAGTTCACCACGCATGCAACGAGTCGATTTTTCAGATCTTCTTTCGTATAGAGCTTCGTGATCTGCGCTGATGACTTCTTGATACCGATCTCAGGACCAAAATTGATCGTCAGTTTGTACGCGGGTTTTCTGGCCTCAGGAAAATCCTGTACATCGATAATTTTTCCAACACGCATCTCGACAGACTCAAACGTGCTGTAGTCAATGTGATTCATGTAAACAGTGTATCAAAAATTCGCGAAGACCAAACTTGCTTTGGTCTGGAGCGACACAACTTAGGGAAGGGATAGCTCACGAAAGGGAAACGCTCAAATTTCTCTTTCGTGCCTATTGAACGATGCAAGGAATGGTAGGATCTGCGATGCAATTCTCGGTTGGAGGATCTCCTTTCCACGGACATGTTTTTGAGTACAAGCATGCCTCGTCTGTCATGTTGGACATTTCGTAATTGATTAAATGATTTGGATCTCCATAGAGAAGCAAAATCTGATCTGTATCATTGAAACTGTACGCAAAGCTATACATCTCTTCGCCGTTCACAAACAGGCGCCACACTGCACCGGAACCCTCGCAATAACTCTGACCTGTATCTGTTTCGATACAGCCTTCTCCTATGATCTTCCATCTGAGTGATGTGAGAAAATCAGTAAATGAAAGCCCTGGCTTGTGTCTATGCAGAACATCGCCATTCCCATCATGTAAATGCACATACTGGTGATGAGCTTCATCTGCTTCATCGTGCGTGGATTCATCAGTCGACAGCCCAGACATATACCGTTCATCTGAAAAGTCCCACTTCTCACCATTGATCCATACAGCGAAGTCCGCGTGCGTGTGGTTTGGATCTGGATTAGCCACAGGTGAATGCGCACGATTCCAGAAGACGACAAGACCAACCATAACGCCGAGAAGGATAAAAATGATCGAAGACTTTGCTTTCATACCTAAAGAATGGAAGAAGTGTGTGCTAGTATAGCAGTCTATGCCAATCATCATCACAGTAACACTTATTCTTGGGAACCTCGCGTGGGGTCTGGCATGTTTATCGTTACTACTCAGCACTGGTCAGGCCAACTTCTTTCTGGGATTTATAGGCTGGGAAATTGCATCGTCTCCTGGTGTCTATCTTCCTCTTTTCCTAATCATTGCACTTGGGTTCCAGCTCATTCTCTACTATCTGATTTCATCGATGCAAACGAAGAAACGGTCACTGCAGTCCAAGTACAAGCAAGAGCGATCTGTGAACAAAGATCTCTTGGAACAATCGGAGCAAAAAGAGGCAGAGCTGCACGAGAAATCAAAAGCGCTAGAAAAGGCAGGAACAGTAGAAGAGCAAAAAAACGCACTCGCAGAACATGCAGCAGGACTAGAGAAGCTAACAGCTGAACTTCGTACCCAGCTACGAAATACGTCCGATGAAGCGAATAGAGTGCAAATCGCGTTGGAGCGTGCTGAAGAGGAGATAGAAGCGCTCAAAGAGAAGAATCCAAAGCCGTGGTGGAAGAAGATGTTGCCGTAAAGTTGCATCATCAATCTCAGAGGCATACAGTTTGATGTATGAAGAAGTTTCCACTCATTCTGATTGTTGTCGTGCTCGTTCTCGTTGGATGGTTCGCATTCGGATCAACCAAAACAGGCGCAAGTCTTCTTGATGATACCGCAGGCATTACTCTCTACAGATTTGGGAACGCGATTCCAGACCAAGGGTTCATCGAAATACATTTCCGTGCTGATGAAGAACAGTGGTGGATAGCAAATGCGTTTATCGGAGACGAATGGGTGGTCAAAAATCAACGTGCACTTGTACGAAAAGACTCTCCGAACAGATTTGCATTCACCGCTCCAGAGGCAGCCAAAGGAACGCGTGGGCCTGTGAATATTCGTATTGAGCTGACAAAAAATACAGTCAGAGACCCTGATGCTTTCAATGGGATAGATGGACGAAGCTACGCAGCAGAACTTTCGGTCGTTGATATTGTCGAACAATTTGGATTAAATGTCCCAGGATCTTCCGAAGAACTCAAGCGCGGAGTTGGGATACTGGTTCCTTCGGCCGAAGCACGAGACTTCGATACACAACGCAAAGGTGACGTGCCAGATTTGTCTGGCGGACCGATGGATTGTTCGGCAGTCGCAGCGACGAACAATATCCTCTCACTCATGGATGAGCATTTGTCGGATGCAGAAGTGCCAGATCCACCAGCGATGATCGAGGAACTAAAGAAAGACATGCAGTGGAATGATGGCATTATCAACAGAAATTTCCTGACTGGTAAAAATGCTTTCGTGAAACGGTATCATCTGCCGATTCGCACAGAAGAGATCGTACAACCAAGGATGGATGACCTAGAAGATGCACTCAGTAGCGGCGGTGCCGTTGAAATCAGTACACGTATGATCCGTTCTTCGAGTGGCAAACCAAATACTGGTCACACCTTTACGGGTGTTGCCGCATCGCAAGACGGATCTAGTATCAGCATTGGTGTTCATGATCCTGCCACTCCGCAGGGGACAGACATGCTACAAACGACGATCTCAGCTGGAGACAACCCGTACATCATCCTTCGTTATCCTCTTTGGGATGGCATCGTGCTCGTAGACGCAATTTTCGTTCAGGCGTGGATGGAAGATGGTGAAGAAAATTCTAGCGAGTCGCACACCGCTCCGCCTGAGGAAGAGAACAATATCAGTACGACCACTGCGCCATCAGCAAAAGTTGCAATGAAAGAGATCGAAGGACTGATACGGATCGATGAGTTCTACCCTCTTTTCCAATTCCATGAATCACCCAAAGATGCTTGTCCGGGACCGCACTGGCATGCTGATAGTCCTGTCTATGCCATTTCAGGATTTTCGATGTCTGACCCTGACAGGGATGCATGTGGTTTTGGAAGAGTGGGCATCGGCACGGGCATTGTCCACAAAAAGAAAGTGACCGAAGCCGAGATCGGGAGGTTTACAAGTCTGAAATGGGAAAATTTGTAGCAAGACTCAATTTGCACTTCTCACCAGTTCCTGACAAAATCCTCAAGCTCTTTACTCTGTCACGATAGCTCAATTGACCGCCGAGCGCTTGCGCGAGGCGTCAGTAAAAACTACTCGGTCCTCGATCTTTCCCGTATCATTTCTCACGCACGTCACGGTAGCTCAGTTGACCGCCGAGCGCTTGCGCGAGGCGTCAGTAAAAACTACTCGGTTCTCGATCTTTCCAGTATCATGTATCACCCATGTCACGGTAGCTCAGTTGGTAGAGCACGGGACTCATAAGCCCGGGGTCGTCGGTTCAATCCCGACCCGTGACACCACTAATAATCATGAAAGAAAACCTACGGTTTCCTCTCATGGACTCTCCTTCCCTTAAGTTGAGTCGCTCCAGACAGGCAAAGCCTGTCTTCGCGAAGCCTATGACTTCAAATATCCCTGCCCACCGAAGCACGTAGTGCGTAGGTGGGAATCCCGACCCGTGACACCACTACAATATTTTAGACGCCACGATTTAGAACGTACATGGTAAGGGCAATCCAATATTGCATCCGAGTGCAAAAGCGAAAAAAAGAATCACCTGTCCTGAGAGTATCACGATCACCCCTATCATTCCTGCAAAAACCATCATCCGAGTCCATCGTTTTTGCTTCCAATACAGCAAAGTATTTTTCCCTAAGATGAACAGAAGAGTACTCCAGAGTACGATGGATCCAAGCAGGAGAATATTTTCATTCATTAAGCTATTCAATCAGAAGAAACAATTTAGTGCAATAAATTGCCGCTTGTGCTCACATAATATCGGAAGAATTTCGTCTGGAAGACGGCATCGTGGAGACAGAGTTGTATCTGGATACCTGTTATGATCAGAGGAGTCTTCGCCAGCCCGGTGAAGCGACACTGATCATGATTCAGAGAAAAGAGCCTCTTTGTTGTTTTGTGATGGAATGTCATGAAAGCCGTATACGGACAGCAGAAACTCTGTCACACTACACATACATGACAAACCCACCCCCGAGTGATTTCAGTACCCTCGGCATCTCGCCAGAGGTCTTAAAGCTGCTTTCAGCCAAAGGAATTACTGTACCAACTCCTATCCAACACAGTGCTATCCCTACAGCACTGAGAGGTGAAGATGTCATCGGTATCGCACAAACAGGAACAGGAAAAACCCTCGCATTCGGTATTCCCCTCTTGGAGCGTCTGCACAAACACGGCAAGCGTGCGCTGATCGTACTACCAACCCGTGAACTCGCACAACAAGTAGAAGAATCTCTGCAACCAATCGCGAGACATTTCAAGATTGGCATGGCTGTGTTCATCGGTGGAGCGAGTATGCACAGGCAACGCATGATGCTGAAACAAAACCCACGTGTGCTGGTCGCAACTCCTGGCCGACTGATCGATCACTTGCAACAGCGCACAGTGACACTCAAAGAAGTCGGCATCTTGGTGCTCGATGAAGCAGACCGCATGCTGGATATGGGATTCGCACCTCAAATCAATAAGATTCTGCTCGCAGTCCCAAAAGATCGCCAGACACTCCTCTTCTCCGCAACGATGCCAGCAAGTATCAGTAAGATCGCGACTGAACATATGCGAACACCAGTCCGTGTAGAAGTCGCACCTCCAGGAACATCCGCTGCGATGGTCGAGCAACACGCAATGATTATTCCAAAAGATCAAAAAGTAACAATGCTCGCAAGTCTCCTTAATGATATGGAAGGATCAGCGCTTGTGTTTGTCCGTACCAAGCACGGCGCCAAGAAACTCACGGTCGCACTACGTGGTATGAAGATCAATGCTGCAGAAATACACTCTAATAAATCTCTTGCACAAAGAAGAGAAGCGCTCGGAGGCTTTAAAAGCGGTAAATATCGAGTGCTCGTTGCGACCGACATCGCCGCCCGTGGTATCGACGTCGTAGGACTCGAGCTTGTGATCAATTTTGATCTCCCCGATAACCCAGAAGACTACGTGCATCGTATTGGTCGCACAGGCCGAGCGGGAAAGGCAGGGCAGTCGATGTCGTTTGTCACTCCAGATCAAAGGAATGATCTCAGGACAATCGAACGTCTCATCAGGAAGTCACTCCAAACTGTCGAACATCCATCTGTAAAAGGGATGAAGTATTCCGCACCTGCTCCAAGAGGACATCAGGGTGGCAGACGAACGTTCAGAAGAAGGTAGGAAGTAAGGTAGAATAGAAACGAATGAAAACCGTACTTCTCTGTCTCCACGGTTGGGGTGGCTCGAAAGAGTCTTTTACGGAGCTTCGAGAAGCGCTGAACGATGATGCAATCGAGATCCTTTCTCCCGATCTTCCTGGTTTTGGCGAAGAACCAGAACCAACAAGACCATGGAACACCGATGACTATGCGGATTGGGTAGAACGATGGATCCAAAACAATGAACAATTGACAATGGACAATGGACAATTATTTCTCTTAGGACATTCCCACGGAGGGAGAATCGCGCTGAAGCTTGCTCATAAACAAGCAACGAGTAACGAGAAACGAGTAACAATCGAGAGATTATTTCTCTGCGCCGCTGCAGGCATTCGTCATCCCAGGCATTTCAAGAGAATGATAGGACTCACTCTCGCAAAGTCTGGAAAGTTCTTTCTTTCGATTCCAGGCATGCGCACGTTGCAACCAATCGGTAAGAAGTTGCTGTACAAACTCGTGCGTGTGCATGACTACGAGAAGGCAAGTCCTGTTATGCAGCAGACAATGATCGAGATAAGTAGAGAAGATCTGCGTTCGATTCTTGCATCGATCGATGTACCAACCGATATCTTCTGGGGAGAAAACGATGGCATGACACCTGTGATTGACGGCAGGTTGATGCACCAAAAAATCAAAGGAAGCACGCTGTATGTCTATCCAGAAACCAGGCATCGCGTACACCGCGATCGAGCAACCGAGATCGCAGCAGTAATTCGGTCTACACTACGTTCATGACACTGATTCCGATCCTCTTCATCGCGCTAACGATTCTTGCGTGCGTCTCCCCTGCACTCACCTTTCTTTCGCTCTGGCAGATCAAAGAATGGAGAATCGATCGACTCACTGAACATCTGAGACAAGAAGGGTGGATGGCGCAACTTCTGGGTTCCGTACGCCCACTATTACTCATCGTAGTAGGATGCATCGTCTTCCTCGCACTTGCAGTTGAATCACGCCTGTTGCCATTTGTTACGTTGCTCTTCCCTCTCTCCTTCTCACTTGTTGGGCTAGCGCAGTACAATAGTAGAAAACAGCGTCTCCCCGTGTGGACAAGTAAAACGCTCATTCTCCTCGGGATCACATTTTTTCTGATCACAAGTCTCACATACGCTCTGATCGCACCACTTGGTAGCGCTCCAAGCGTACAAAGCGTTCTTGCTCTCGTTATTCCGCTTCTTGTACCTGCGATCTCGTTTATCGCTTGGCTACTCTTCTTCCCAGTTGATCTACTCGCAAAGATGAGAATCATCAAAAAAGCTGAAAATATGCGTGCTTCGCAAAAACATCTGAAAGTCATCGGCATTACCGGGAGTGTAGGAAAGACCACAACCAAAGAACTGCTTGCACACATTCTCAAAAGTCACGGAGCACTGGCTACACCCTTGCATGTCAATTCCGAAATAGGAGTAGCGAAGTGGTTGATAGCGACATTGAGGAAAGAGCCGATCGACTCCGAGCGCATATTGATTGTAGAAATGGGAGCATATCGTATGGGAGAAATTGCTCTTTTGGCACGTATTGCTCAACCAACTATCGGTGTAATTACAGCTGCTGGCTCTCAACATATGGCGCTCTTTGGGAGTACTGAGAACATCATCAAAGGAAAAGGAGAGCTCTTTGCGGCACTTCCCAAAGACGGTCATGCATTTGGCAATAAAGATACTGCTGCCTTTACTGTGTTAAAAGAACGCTGTCTCTGTCCACTCACATCCGTCGGGACCGATAAGGGGGCAGACCTTACGGCACTCGACATCGAAGAAACTGCTTCAGGCATTCGGTTCAAGGCTGATCAAACACTCTACTCGATTCCAATGTATGGGACACATACCGTCACAAGCATACTGCTCGCGATCGCAGTGAGTAGGCATCTTGGACTCTCGATGGAAGAAATCAGTATGTCGCTACGAACGTTCAAAGGTTTAGAGCGCACATTTGAAATGAAGACAATCAAAGGAATTACCGTTCTCGATGATACGTATAACCTCAGCCCCGAAAGTTTTCGTGCGTCCATCGAATGGGCAGCGAAACAGAAGCATACGCAAAAGATACTCGTCACCGAAGGCATCATCGAGCTCGGCACTGAAGATGAGCGCGTGCATTCTGAACTCGCACAGACCGCTGCAAGTATTTTTGATCGTATCTACGTCACGCAAGCACGGCTACTCCCCTACTTTCAAAAGAGCTCCGGAGACAAAGTACATCTCATCAATGATGCAAAGCCCTTACTTTCTGGCGACCTCCTCGTCTGTGCGGGGCGGCTACCAAACACTACGATTCGTCGATTCCTTCCTGTCTAAATCATGCCTCGCACTATTCATCATACTTTTGGCCCACATGTAGATACAGCAATGCTCGGGAAGATGTTGGCACTTTCGTATCAGCCATGGAGCTATGTCCGAGGATCTGCACCGAAGAAACTAAAAATTGCACTCCAGAACATTCTTCCTGGCGATGCATTTCTCTTCGCTTCAGGAAGAGAGTCACTGCTCGCTCTCCTACGAACGCTCGCCATTCGTGCGGGGGAAGAAGTCATCGTGCAGGGATACACGTGCGTTGTAGTTCCGAATGCCATTCATGCAGCAGGTGGTGTACCTATCTATGCCGATATCGATCCTGACACGCTGAATATCACAGTCGAATCAGTCGATTCCTGTATCACCGAACGTACTCGAGCAGTCATTGTTCAGCATACGTTTGGGATCTCATGCCCAGTACGAAAACTGAAAGAGTATCTGAAAGACAGAAACATCGTTCTGATCGAAGACTTGGCACACGTACTACCAGACAATGAAAAAAGGCCGGGCGATCTGGGGTACACAGGCGACTATTCCATCCTGAGCTTCGGTCGAGACAAAGCCATCTCAGGAGTGAGTGGCGGTGCAGTCATGTCTCGTCATCCAGAGATGAGTGCTGCGCTCCAGAAAGCAGAAGAGAGTGCCGAGGATGTCTCGTGGTGGACGGTGCTTCGGCACCTAGAGTACGGTCCACGCATGCACTCACTCGTTCGTCCGTTCGCAGGTTCGGTATTTCTAAAAATGATGATCAAACTACTAACCGTGATGCACTTGATCGAGCCTGTGCTGACGAAGGAAGAAAAGCAAGGAAACATGCCGATCGTTCTACAGAAAATCCCGAACGCGTGTGCAGCTCTGGTACTTACTTCACTGAAGGGCCTCGCTGACCTGAACGAGCACAGACGAAAACTGACAACACAATATCTTGAGGAAGCTCGTACACAGAATTGGACATGGCCAAAGAGCATCGAAAGTAGCATGCCTCTTCAGAAATTTCCGATCTTTGTGAAGAATGCTGAAACAGTGAGACAGGCACTCATGAAGAAAAAGATCTTTTTGCATGATGGGTGGAACACATGTGTGATCTGCCCAGAAAGTGTAGATATCGACGTCTGTGGATATGCACATGGACAGGCCCCAGCTGCTGAAGATCTATCTCTGCAGATCCTGAATCTTCCAACGCATGGGCTGACAACCATGAAGGATGCAGCACGTCTCCTAGAGGAGCTTCGAGTTGTGCTACAGCAGATGCCGTAAATATCAGGTAGAATGCCTCTGATGCATGTAGTAGACGCCACTAACGCTGAATCGTGGGATAAATTTCTGTCACGCCAACCCTGGTCGCCATTTTTGCAGAGCTGGAAGATGGGCACTGTGTACGAAGCTATCGGACAGGATGCTGTTCGCATCGTCATCGAAGAGAACGAGCAGACTCTTGGGGTTGCATTCGGTCATATCGTTCCTGCACGTCGCGGCAAGCACATCGCAGTGCCGTACGGACCAGTCGTTGATGCTTCTCTACCAAAGGAAAAGCAGGATGAAGTATCAAAGTCACTCATGAGCGCTCTCCAAGACCGTGCAAAGAAACACGGCGCAGCATGTGTTCGCATCAGTCCGTGGCTGGAAGAAGGCACAGAGCTTTCCATGAAGACAGTCTCCTCTCCTCTACACCTTCTTGCAGAACACGTCTGGTACATAGGCCTCACCGGAAAATCAGAAGATGACATTCTGAGTACTATGCGAAAAAATACGAGGAATTTAATTCGACGAGCTGAGAAAGATGGTGTGACTGTCGAGGCTTCTACGAATCCGAATGAAGATATCAAGTATTTTTTGGCGCTGCATGACGAAACACGCAAGCGACATGGATTTACTCCATACACGAATGACTTCTTCCGTGCACAGGTACGAGAGTTCGCGGGAAGTAATCAGTGCACTGTGTACCTCGCACGTCACGAAGGTAGAGTCATCGCGAGTAGTATCCACATCCACGCCTTTGGCGAGACGAGCTATCATCATGGCGCATCGGAGCAGACCAAAGTACCAGCGAGCTACCTACTGCAGTGGACTGCGATACAAGACGCGTTGAAGCGTGGAGACACGTTCTATAACTTCTGGGGCATCGCGCCCACAACCACAGATAACGACGGCAAAGTGCAGATCCCGAAGAAGCACCCGTTTGCTGGTGTCACCCTTTTTAAAACTGGCTTCGGAGGTGAACTTCTGAACCTCATGCACTGCCGAGATATCCCTACTAGTTACAAGTATTGGATCACATACGGAATAGAGTCGATACGCAAGTGGCGAAGAGGATTTTAGCGAGGTACACTGCCTACCAATGCCAGCAGAAACCAAACCAAAGGCAATGACGATGGACGAGAAGATGGACCAAGTTCTGGTGCACTTGAAACGTATCGATGACCGAGACCGTCTCCGATTGATCGGTGGCTTCTTTCGGTTCATGATCGCACTAATTCCAATCATCATTCTGCTTGGGAGCGTCTGGTACACCATCAAAAACGGTCCAGAACTGATGAAGATGCTTTCAGAGCAAGCAGCCTCTGCAGCGGCGAAGTACACACAAGACCAGAGCAGTGGGCTGTATGACAAGTTTATGAATTCTGTGAGGTAGGGATCGGTATCAGGAAGAGAATATCTATTTTTTTACGTACCAACTACATCGCGGCGAAGCCGCAGAAACAAAGCATACGAACACTGGACTTGTTTCAAAAAAACCAACGAAACAATGACTCTCATTGTTTTTAGAAAGCATACGAACCCCGCACTTGCTGCGGGGTGAGTGTCTCTATTTAAGGAAAGGAGAGCCCGCGAGAGGGAAACGTAGTTTCCCTTTCGCGAACCACTTCAAAAGAGCGGGAGCCCCCACCCCCGCTCTTCTCGTGAGCGTAGATTTTAAGAATTTGCCAACTTCACAACGTCATCTCCACTCATTCCAGAGCCAACAATTAGAGTTGGGAGCCTCAGGAACTGAGCACGAGTGAAACGCTTCTCTGGTGACTGGCTAATACCAAAGAGGTATCCGCGATCCCCTGCCTCGATGAGAATGCGATCATTAATGCCACCACGAGGATACTGAATGGCGTAGACTTCGCGCTTCGTCATATCTTCGATCAGCTTCTTGCTCTGGCCAAGCTCCAGTCGCACCTGTGCATCAGTCATCGTACGCAGATCATCACCCGTGTGTCCTCCAGATTGGATCTCGTTTCCATTCGCAAGCAGTGTCAGCACTGTTTTCTCGGTAATACCTGTGAGTCCTAGATCTTTCGTCTGAATGAAGAGTGTTGCGTTCACACGCGCTGCATCGAGCGCATCACTTACCTGACGTACGTTCGCCATATTGATACCAACAATCGTGAGTACGACAGTATTTGGTGGTACGCGAGCATCGCGAGACTCTTGTGCGAGCACTGTGTCGTAGAGTGTTCTCAGTGTCACTACCTTCTTTCCTGCAGCTTTAAGGGTATCCATGTGCTTCGAAAGCGCACTCAAACTCGTCGTGTCATCAGCGGAGTACTGCAGCATTGGTACTTCATACGATTCCTGACGAACGAGGAACGCAGGAGTAAATGGTGTGAGGTACTGCGTCGAGACATACCCATCTTTTCCTTCGTATTGAATACGAGCCCAACCATTGCCAGAAGAAAGAGGTGTTACGATCGTTTTCCCTGGAACTTCGATAAGTTTCTCAGACTGTGAAGATGGCTCTCTGCGCATATTGAGGAAAGCGAAATCGACGAAGAATTTACCTTCAAATGCTTTCTTCTCGTTCGGCAACTTTTCTTCCGTTGTCATGCGTGCCAAGTAGCGAAAAGCTACATAGCCCTCTTTTCCATCCTGCATTCGAATCTTCGCCCACTCTGCATTCGGCATTTCGAGAACAGTCACCAAGTCTCCATTCTTGAGTGTTCCAACCTGTGCTGATGTCACGATCATGGATGCGCGTACATTGAGAAATGGATTATTCACTCTGTAGATCCCTGCTCCTTGCTCTCCTGCTGATGTTCGTAGTTGTGCATACTGCGCAACTTTTACGTTATCAACACTTGGTACCGTGACATCGCTCACTCCTCCCGTGGTGAGACTGACGCTTCCCGAACCGACACTTAAGACCACTGTTTCTTCGCTCTCGCTACTCGATGCAGTGCCATCGCCAGAAATCGCATGAATCGCAGCGAGCTCTTCATCGGTAAACGTAAACTCTTCGAAGCTCTTATCGGGCTCTGGCTGGCCGCAACCAGCAAAGAGAATGCCAAACGAGGCAACGAGGAGAAAGAAAGTGAGAGAGGAACGGGACATGGTAAAAGGAAGGAAAAAGAATTACATGCGTTCTGGAACGCGAAGAGTAAGAAGTTCGGCACCTGTCTTGAGGACACGTGCAGTAAGCGAAGTAAGACCAAGGCGAGACGAACGACTGTCGACCGCTGCAGTCAGTATTTCATCAGAGCTGTAGAAGCTATTGAACGCCTGACAAACCTCGTACAAGTAGTTGGTCAGTTTGTGTGGTAAATGCTCGGTGCGCGCAGCCTCAAGAACGGATGAGAAGTTGAGGAGAAGCTTGATGAGCGTGCGCTCGTTTTTTGTCAACGTCGAAGTTCCTGCAATCGGTGCATCTTTCAGCTCAGCCTTTCGTAATACAGATTTGGCTCTGGCATGAGTGTACTGCAGGTATGGCGCACTGTTACCTTCGAACGAGAGCATCTTATCCCAGTCGAATGTCAGATCCATTTTCCTGTTCTGATGTAAAATGCCATACACGAGTGCACCCACTCCGATCATTTCGGCTAATTCCTCAGCATCATCTGTCTGAATTTTCTCACCTCGTCCCTCGATAATTTTTGTGGCTCTTGTAACTGCTTCATCTAACGCTTCTTCAAGTCTGAGGATATTTCCTGTGCGCGTACTCATGGATCGATCTGCAAAACGCATACGACCAAAAAGAACATTCTCGAAGGTTGGAAGCTTCCATCCGAGCATCGTGCACGTTTCGACCAACTGCTCAAAATGCAACTTCTGAGCAATATCCGTAAAAATCAAAATGCTCTGTGGGTCATATTCTTCGATGCGATACTTCATCTGAGCCAAATCACGTGTGGAGTAGAGCGTGCCACCGTCGGAACGAAGCAACAAGTACGGTGGATACTTCTCTTCAGGAAACTCTACAATCAGCGCACCTTCTTTTCCTTCTACGATCACACCCTTCTTCTTTCCTTCCTCTAGGACTGTATCCATCTTATCTTCGTAAAAACTCTCTCCAAGATCCAAGTCGAATGCAACATGAAGCCTTGTATACAGATCCTCAAGAGAATTTTTTGTGATCGTGACGACATCAGACCAGAAAGAACGAAGAGCTGTATCTCCATCTTCTAGTTTTTTCGACGCTTTTCTCCCCTCTTCCTCTAATGTAGGGTCTTTTTCCATCTCTTCATGAAAACGAACATAGAGTGTAAGAAGCTCCTCTACTGTCATGTTCTTTGTTTCTTTCTTTGGCGACCATCGCTCTTTAGCAACAGCCAGCTTCCCAAACTGTGTTCCCCAGTCTCCAATGTAGTTCCATCGAAGTACGTTGTACCCCTGATGCTGGTACAAGTTGCTCACCGACTGACCAAGTACTGTGCCGATGATGTGGTGAATCCCGAGTGGTTTTGCGATGTTTGGCTGAGAGTACTCAACGATCACTGGCTTCTCTTTCGTTCGTGTCTTCTCGGGCTCGCATGCATCGATCACTACATCGAGTGATGCAAACAAGATTGGAGTATTCAATGTGACATTCACGTAGCCAGGCATCACCGCTTCTGCTGTCTCTACCTCCTCCACAGAAGAAAGAGCATCTGCAAGAACAGTCGCGATCTCTATTGGCTTCTTCTTGACGTTTTTTGCAATCTGTAATGCAACAGATGTGGTCAAATCTCCTCTCCCTTCTCCTATGGAAAACTCAAAGTGGATATCAGGCAAGACGTCAAAATTCTTCTGCAAACACTCCTTGGAAACGGCCGCTAGTTTTTTCTGAAAGTCGAACACAGGAAGTGATCAGTAAACGTCGCAACTGTATACCAATAAATAGAGATGTATAGGAGAATTAATAAATTGCTCTTGAACACATCATTTCTTCGTTCTTTTATCATACTTTGAACAAAAAATGTATGCACGATCGTACACCCACATTCTGTGTTCAATGTGGATAACTCTGTATTCATTTTTTATACCATTATGAGAAAGAAGGCACTTTACTTATATACTATAATATTATATAATGTTTTCATGAAGCAATTGTGGTCTCAGGGACTTCTCCTCGCTATTCTCGTAGTCTCTCTCGCACGTTGCGGGCCAACTAAGACGCAAGATGTGGTGACGACAATGAAAGCAGAAAGTGGACGTAGTGCACTGATGACAATTGATCGAATCATCCAAGTTTCACAGCATAGAATGAACTCAGTGCGAAATAGTGCACTTCTTGGTATTCATATTGCTGAGTATCTTTCTGTCACTCCAGCAATAGCCGCAGAAAGTAGTATGAAAGGAATCGAAGCGCAGACTGCGGCGCTCAATACACAATCAGGAGTTACTGACCCTGACTTTACATTGCTCGAAACGTTTGGTGAGACGCTGAGTGTCGATGTAGCAGATGTACTGAACAGAAGCGTGGACCGAACAGCAACGCTGGACGCGTACACAGAAGCGCTGACAAATGTTGCTACACGTGCCAATGGTCGATTTAAAGAGCTACGTAGCTCTGAAGACCAACTAGGAGATGAAGTACGAATCTTGAGTAAAGAAGTTTCCAGTGGAGAACGAGACGTCAAGGATGCAACGAAGGAAAAAGACTATCGACTCGCAAGTGAAAAGCAGAAGGAACTACTTATAAAGCAACAAGAGCTATCGGAAAAGACACTGAAACGTGAGCAGGTTTCGGATATTGCCTCGCAATTAGAAGCGCTCCTCGAATTATTTGGAGAAAAGATACTCGCCATTGAGCGCAATCGCGAAGCACTCATTGTAGGAGTAAAAGTTGTGGATGTTCCAGGTGTTGAAGATCTGCAGCTTCTAGAGCGCGGCGTGAAGACAAGAAATCGCAATAGTAGAGCCAACCCATTTGGGAGCTTCTTTGAATAGTGCAAAACAAGAGAAATCGGCTCTAGAAAGCCTAGAACTATCATGTTCTACACTTGGAAAAAGGGCAGTGTTCTGGTATACTTATCTGATGGCTTCAAACCCAATACAAAGCAATGCAATGCCCGAGAAAGGGACGAAATTTGTAGCACTCTTAGATGACCTTCTCGGCATTCACCCTGTCATTGAAGATGCGGTAAAAATTAGTGCAGCTGAGGGTGAACTTACCAAAGCGCAAAAGGAGATCATCAGGCGGTACGAAGAGGGGTTGCAGAAGCTTCTCGATGTTATTGCGCCTTCGGGAGTGCAGTTCCATCGTGGTCACATTGAGCTCAATGATCAGCTCGTGGCACGAAGTTTCTACGCATACAACTGGCCAAGTCAGATTTATCCAAACTGGATGTCGCAGCTTATTAACTACGATATTCAGTCTGATATCTCGATGTTCATTTACCCAGCGTCGAACAAAGTGATCCTCAAAATGCTTCGAAAGAAAGTAGCCGAAATGCGCTCAAGTATTCGTATCTTGCAGCAACGCGGCATCGTTCGCGATCCTGCGCTGGAAGCAGCATTACAAGACGCCGAGGAACTACGCGATCTCCTCGCGCGAGGAGCCGAGAAACTCTTTCAGCTTGGTTTTTACTTTACGCTCTACGCCGAAAATGAAACGAAGCTCAAAAAAGTACAAACGGACGTGGAGGCTGTGCTTGGTGGAAAACTGATTCTTACGAAGCCTGCGTCATTTCAGATGGAACACGGTTGGACAAGCTCGCTCCCCTACTGTCTCGATGAGCTCGCGTTCAGTCGCAACATGAACACGCAAGCTATAGCAACCAGTTTCCCGTTTAGTTCGTCGGATCTTACAGATGATCATGGAATTCTGTATGGCATCAATAGACATAACGATTCGCTGATTATTTTTGATCGCTTCGATCTTCCGAATGCGAATGCTAACGTCTTTGCGACATCTGGTGCAGGTAAATCGTACGTTGTGAAACTCGAAATTCTTCGTTCGCTGATCCAGGGCGTGCAAACATACGTCATCGATCCAGAAAATGAATATGTGGATCTCTGTAAATCTGTCGGTGGCACGATGATTCCAATTTCGCTGCAGAGCTCCTTCCGCATCAATCCTTTTGATCTGCCAAAAGCTGTGCGTGGAGAAGATGCTGAAGTTGGCGAAGTACTTCGCTCGGCTGTCGTCGGCTTACATGGGCTATTCAAGTTAATGCTTGGCAGCATCACACCTTCCGAGGAAGGAGTCTTGGATAAAGCGATTCTGGATACGTATGCGCTCAAAGGAATCACGCTGACAACTGCAGACCCAACAGGCAAAGAACCACCAACACTCCATGATCTCGTGGATGTGCTGATGACAACGCAAGGAGGCGAAACGATGGCACAGACGCTCCAGAAATACACGACTGGTAGCTTTTCCGGTCTTTTCGATCGCAAGACAAACATCGAACTAGAAAATGAAATGGTCGTGTTTCAGATTCGCGATCTTGAAGACACACTGAGGCCAATCGCGATCTATATCGTGCTGAGCTTCCTCTGGAATCGCGTACGCTCGGAAATGCGAAAGCGTCTTCTTGTCATCGATGAAGCATGGAACCTGATGCAGCACGAGGACTCTGCGCAATTCCTTTACGGTCTCATCAAGCGTGCACGTAAGTACTACCTTGGTGTCACGACCATCACGCAAGACGTCGATGACTTTATCAACTCTCCCTACGGAAAGCCGATCATCTCCAATACCGCCTTGCAGCTGCTGCTGAAACAATCTGCAGCCAGCGTCGATAACTTGGCAAAACTCTTTTATCTCACGGATGGCGAGAAATACGTGCTCTTAAATTCTGGAGTAGGACAAGGAATTTTGTTCGCAAATAACACACACGTTGCAATTCAAGTCATCGCGAGTCCATCAGAGCATACGATCATCACGACAAAACCTGAGGAAGTGCTGAAGAAGAGGGCGGATGCGAAGGATGGTGGGAAAGACGCTGCGAGTAACGCCTAAGACGAACAGGCTTTTGGCTATTAGCTATTGGCTAGTGTAAGCAATAAAAAACTAGCTAATTGCTAACCTCTACCCGCTCTTCTTGCTGTACCTTCCACCGCACTTCCGGAACCAGTGTTCCAGCAAGTGCAAAGCCTGCAGCTTTCTTGTGGCCCCCACCCTGAAAATTGGAAGCCATAGCAGAGACATCGATGTCGTCTTGCATCGTACGAAGCGACCCTTTCACCTTCCCGTGCCGCTCGGCAAGAATGAGTGAGAAGCGCATGCCAGGAACAGCGTTCACATAGTCGATGGCACCAGTGAGCTCGGAGTACTCTGCTCCTGTCGCACGGAAATCGCCTTCAGTGAGTGCAGAGATCGCTCCACCTTCTTCGCTAATCGTAATTTTTTCGAGCACGCGTCCCCAGAGTCTGAGTGTCGAAACTTTTGCTGTACGAAAGACATGCTGCATAACAGTAGGATGCCGCGCACCTGCACGGAGAAGTCTCGCAACAGTGCGATAGACGTGTGATGACGTATTGCTATGGAGTAGGCCACCCGTATCGGTATAGACACCGAGGAGCAGACTAGTTGCGATATCAGGAGTGATCTTCCATTGAAGCGCATCGGCAAAGTCCGTGACGATTTCACACGTCGACGCAGCAGTGGGAACGATGATGTTGACGGTAGCATATCGTGGGTTCGATGGATGGTGGTCGAAGCAGACAGAAGGAACTTCGTTTGTAAAAATAACAGGCAAAAGTTCGTGGTACTCGGTCAACTTCGGTTCCGCACTATCCACGAAGACAAACACATCTCCTTGTTCGTAGCGAAGATCCTGCTGCACGCGCAGTGCCGCTGAAAGGAAATGGAAGGAAGGAGGGGCAGGGTCGACAGAGTGCATCGTTACACGAATGTCTGGCAGATTCGCTTCCAGCAGTCCCGCAAGGCCAGTCATGGATCCAATCGCATCTCCGTCTGGATTACGATGACAGACGATCTTGATGCGCTTGGCAGTAAGCAAAGTTTCACGTGCCTGTTGTGCAAGAGCAAATTCCAACATAAGGGCGGGAGTGTACGACGGAGAGCGCACCTCGCCAAATCCTTGGGCTTTTCAAATGACATCAATGTGACCTAGTCACTCGATGTCTAGCGCAAAGTGCATTGCCTCTCCTTTAGAGACGATCGATCAATGTCTCCAGTTCATGCGCTTGTTTCCCGCGTTCATCGCTACGCAAACGAATGAGCGGAATACTGTGCGCTCGAAATTCTTTGGAAAGCGTCTTTTTGATCTCACGCATGCGTTCTTTCTTGAGGAAACGAACCGCACCTTCAGCGCCTTCGATCGCGCTAATCATCACATCGGCATACAGACAGTCAGGGCTGAGCTTTACATCGGTAACGCTGGCAAGCATCGCAATGCTTGGCGGTACATCGAGGGCGTAGCGTCCAACAACCATACGTACGACATCGGCCAACTGTTCATTGCGATAAGAAGTCATGAAAAGAGTATAGCCTACGGTACACTAGATACATGACACCGCATTCAGTCATCTTTCTCGGCACGTCCTCCTTCGCAGTTCCCACTCTGCGCGCACTCGCCAGCGACGCTCAATTTCAGATCGATCTGGTCGTCACACAGCCAGATAGACCAGTCGGAAGAAAGCAACTACTGACACCCACGCCCGTAAAAGTTGTAGCAGAAGAATTAGGATTACAGATCGCCCAACCAGAGAAAATAAAAGAACTAACTACTACCCATTACTTACTACCTACTCGTCGTCCCGATTATCTCATCGTCCTCTCCTACGGCCAGCTTCTTCCTCAGGAACTTCTCGATCTTCCAACCATTGCGCCCATCAACGTCCATGGTTCACTCCTTCCACATCTTCGTGGCGCTTCTCCTGTGCATCATGCACTATTGCAAGGTGATCTTGAGACAGGTGTCACCGTCCAACGCATGGTAAAAAAGCTGGATGCAGGGCCGATACTCTCGTCGCTTTCAATAACGATTGGCGACCAAGAAACATATACGACACTGCATGACACACTGGCTGAAAAAGCAGCGATTCTCCTTAGCGAAACGTTATCAAATCCACTACAGGAAACTCCACAAGATGAAAGTCACGTTACCTTCTGCTCAAAACTCACAAAAGAGATGGGAAAAGCAGACCCGCAATCGATGAATGCGGAAACCATCGACAGAATGGTGCGAGCACTGAGTCCATGGCCAGGCATCACAATTGGCGCAAACAAGATCCTGGAAGCGAGTCTCACAGAAACGAGTGATGCACTCGCATTGCCGTGCGCTTCGAATTCAACACTCTACATTACCAAGATTCAGCCTGCGTCTGGAAAGCTGATGACCGGGAAAGCGTTTGGGCTTGGAAATAAGCTATAAGAAATCGAGGAAAACAAAGATGACGAAGAAAACGAGGAACTTCCTCGAAGTCCTCGAACTCTTCGTAATCCATTTTGTTCTAAATCTTCCCTTGCATTTCTTGCAGTGCCGCGACGATGGGCTGCAGATCTTCGACGTCGAAGACGATCGTAGACTTCTTGCCTCCGCGTGACTTCTCAGAGATTTTGAAGAACTTGCCGTTTCCAGACTCTTTCAAGTCGATATAGAACGTACGCTGACGAGCACGAATTGTAATCGAGTGGATTTCTGTACCGTACTGACCTCCTCCGCTACCACTGCTGCCACCACTATTACTACCGCCACTATATGCACGGCGAGGAGGGCGGGGAGAAGGAGGCGCACCGAAGTTATCGGTTGGTGCCAGTGGATCGTCTCCACCAGGGTTTCCAGTCAGTTCTGACATTGGATCAAACATATGTGTAAAAAGAAAAGAAATAGAATGCTCTCATCTGAGTGTGAAGCTTAGTCTGACGCTCCTCCCTTGTACCGTTTGTTCTCGATCTTGCGGTGCCGGGTCTCTTGAAAAAGAGAGCAGAAACAGTCTAACAGAGTCCAGGTGGAAGCGTAAACTCATTTGCTTTGTCATCATCTGGAGGGCTCTGAAAATTTTGTTGTATAGGAAATTCGTTTGGTCGAGTATCCGATGTCTTCGGTTTGTCAGAACCTCCTACACCGTCAGGCTCGCGATTATTCATCAAATAGACAATCAAGCCAGAAACTACTCCGATTATGGCACCAGCTTCTGCAACCGATCCGACCCATTCGGGTAGTTTCTTTTTTCGAGGTTGAGAATGAATATTTGTAGAAAGAGACCCCATAGATATGTCATTATAATGATATTTACTATTTTTGCAAGTCTCCATGCTGATTCACAACTCTCAGTGCCTTGTGTAGCGTCATAGAGGCGTTTTCTAAAAGTTCATGAATACGTTGATACGTCTCGATGTCATGAGTACATCCATGCAAAAAGAAGGTTGCGTCAGGCGTTTCGATATCAATCGTGCATCTTCCTGCAATACTAGAAGGAATAGCATAAATATCAATGGATGGTTTTGATGGCCGAGACATAGAGCAGCAGACTCTAAGAAATCACACCAAAAAATGCAACGCTATTTTTCCTCAAGCGGAGGAAAGAGGATGCTTGGGTCCCCTACTCTTTTCCAGTCCTTGATCCCTCCCCACGCTTTCATGTCGTCTGTGATCACGAACTCACGGTCAAGCATCTTCTTCGTGTACGGCATACCAAGTTGCGCAGAAATTTTTTGCGCAGTCTTAGGGATAAAGGGTAGCAGCATCAGCGCAATGTGCCGAAGTGCCTCGGCGCACGACGAGAGCGTCTGTATTTTCGCTGCAGGTTCCTGTTTCCACGGTGCCGTCTCATTGAATGCTCTGTTCATCGAGTCTACAGCATCCATCACAAACTGAAGTGCAGCAGAAAGATCAAAACTATCCATCTTCTCTTTAAACTGTTTCCACTGCTCCTCTGTCGCTTTTCTATCATCCACACTTGTTTGAATCTGTAATGCAGTATCTTCTTTTTGGAGCATCACAAGTGCGCGATTGAGCATATTGCCAAGTTGATTCCGAAGCTTACTGTCATAGAGTTCATCGATACGTTTCCAGCTAAAGTCTCCGTCGTTGCCTACAGGAACCTCGTGTGTCAGATAAAAGCGAAGTGGATCGGGGTTGCCACCGAAGTGTGCGAGCACGTCATCCGGCTTCACCACATTCCCGAGAGATTTACTCATCTTCTGCCCTTCACTCGTCAAAAATCCGTGAATGAGCAATCGATCTGGCGTACGAACATCTGCGTGCTTTAGCATCGCAGGCCAGATAAGTGCATGAAAACGCGCAATGTCTTTGCCAATCACGTGTGTTACCTCCGCATCATCCCAGTACGATCGGTCTTCGTGATCGGTGAAAAATCCTAGTCCTGAAATATAGTTCGTAAGCGCATCACACCAGACGTACATCGTTTGTTCCTCGTCTCCCGGAACAGGAATACCCCATGCCAAGCTGCTCTTTGGACGCGAAAACGAAACGTCTTCCAACCCTTGTTTGAGGAGCGACATGGTCTCGGCTTCGCGAAACTTTGGTTCGATCGTGTAGCTCTTTTTAAGCAGTGCTGTCAGCCACTTCGTTTCATCAGAAAGACGAAAGAACCAGTTTTCTTCTTTCACCTCTTCTGGCTTTTTCTGATGCGTCTCGCACATGCCGTCGACCAAATCTTTCTTCGTCATAAACCTTTCACACCCAGAGCAGTAGAGCCCTGTATACGTTCTCTTTTCCAGAACACCTGCTTTTTCTAGTCTCTTCCAAAGTTCGATGACTGTCGGCCAATGTGTGTTCTTATCAGACGTACGAATGAAGAGATCCGCAGAAATCCCGAGGTCAGCATAGAGCTTCTGAAAGATCGGGACATTTCGATCAACCAGTGCTTTCGGTGTCAGATGTTCTCGTTCTGCCGTCTGCTGAATTTTGATGCCATGCTCATCGGTCCCAATCTGAAAACGCACATCGTGCCCAGAAAGCCGATACCATCGTGCAATCACATCTGCCAATACCTTCTCCAGTACGTGGCCCATGTGTGGGGCAGCATTGGGATAATCGATCGCCGTTGTAATGTATTTGCGTGAAGGCATGCAAAATTAAAAAAGTTGGCGAAGGCTGCACTTGCTGCAGCCTGGAGCCACACAATAGAGGGAAAGGATGGTCCGCGGAAGGAAAACCGCTAGGTTTTCCTTCCGCGGATTGTGGCCCATGTGTGGGGCAACATTGGGATAATCGATCGCCGTTGTACTATATTTTCTAGGCATCGGAATACTACAATCCTAGCAGAGCTACCAAAAGACATGGAATACAAGAAACCCCCTCACTTCACTCCCTATAACCTATCAACTATCCTCTCACTTCTCTTACCCTCCAATTTCTATCAGTGCCAAGAAAATGTAGTTAATAATCGCTCCAGTGAGCAGGGCAAGTACCAAACCCAGAGATGCATAAATCAGCGCTTTCTTTCCCGCTTCTTTCCCCTCTTCGCCTCGCGACATCGTCATACGAAGTCCACCATACATAAACACCACAACTGCCAAACTCAAAATAAATGCCCCAACAGCTGTCACAAGTCTGCTTGCAATAATGTTGGTGACATCAGTGCCAGAGTCACAGTACAGAAACCCATCGCAATTAAATCCATAATCCGTGAGTCGTACAGCTGAAGCTGTAAACGGAGTAAGAAGGCCAATGAAGAGAGGAAGAAGACGCTTCACTTAAGAGATTGGAAAGGCAATGGCATTCGCGAGTGCGGCAGCGAGATTAATCACGATTGCGCCCACAGCTGCCCACACCAAGCCAGTCTGCGCTTTTTTAAAGTCCTCTTCTTTACCGCGAGCAAGCACCATCCACATGCCACAAAAGATGGCAACACCAAGCAGTGCAACAAAGAGGAGATCGAAGATCGTTGTGATGAGTGTGTTACCAACAGAGATGATAACATCATCATTCCCAATTCTTCCTGTCGTTTCGAGGAAAACGAAAGATACGAGGCGCTCTGATGTCGTCATAATAAAAATACCGATAACTGCCCAGAGCACCGTTTTCTTGCCTTTCTCAACTCTTTCAGTATTGCCTGCGCTCAGAATCATATACGCACCACCAATCATGATGAAGATCACACCAACGAGGTAAACATAGACTGGCAAGTAACTCAGTAAAAATACGAGCACACTTCCAATGTACTGTCCCCATAGTTGATTGCATCCAGGCAAGGCACCACAGTAAATAGTGAGGTTCGCATCTTGTGCGGAGACAAGATACGGAATGAGTGTAAACAGTATTGCCGTCGAGAAAAAAAGCGAGCGCTTCATAGGTTATCGAAGCCAATAGGATTCAAGAATTCCAAAATCACGCCAGCGAGGAGAAGAACAGTGAGTCCGATAATCGAGCTGATAAACATTTTTTTTCCCTCATCGATCTTGCCAGAATCTCCGTTACTCAGAACGATCTTCAGTCCGCCAAGCACTCCAGCAAATACAGTCGCAGCGACACCAACTCTGTAGACAAATTGCCAGACACCATTATTGATGTAGTAGAAAAAAGCATCGAGTCCTATTCCTCCAGAAGGGATTTCATCCACACCTCCTGGGAAAGGTTCCATAATGCAAATCGATGTAAACGGAATCGGTTTCCCATTACACATTTGTGTGTCCTCTGCAGACACAGATGAATGCAGAGTCAGTTGGAATACAACAATCAAGAGCAAAATTCGACAAGCCCGCAGAAGAAAGCATGTGTTCATAGAATCTCATTATTATAGCAGAAAGAAGCCAAAAGAACAACGTTCGTCTGACTACGTACGACATCCACAAAGCCAAAAAAGGAGGGTTTCAAGACGTTGTTTACTAGTGCATCAAGATGCTCGCAAGCCCTAGAAATGCGAAGAATCCGACAATATCAGTGGTGGTTGTCACAAAAACGCTACTCGCAACCGCAGGGTCGATCTTCAGTCTTTTCAGGACAAACGGTATGAGTGCGCCAAAGATTCCTGCGACAAAGAGATTGATAATCATGGCTGCAGCGAGGATCAGTCCAAGAATTGGTGGGGCACCAAATGCAAGTGCAACAACCGCAGCACAGGTTCCAGTAATTACACCGTTAATGAGTCCCGCTCCAGACTCACGAATGATCACGTGTATCGCACGATTCCAATCAATCTCTCCCATCGCGATTCCGCGCACAACGACTGCGAGTGCTTGTGTAGCAGCATTTCCACCCTGACCAGCGACGACAGGCATGAAGACAGCGAGAATTGCAAATGTTGCGATCGTTTCTTCAAACAATGAAACAACGAACGCAGCACAAAAAGCTGTTACTAAATTCAGAAGAAGCCATTTATAGCGACGTCGTACTTTTGTGAGCACAGGATCGAGAGGATGCTCTTCGACATCCACACCCGCAAAACGGTAAATGTCTTCCGTGGCCTCAGCTTGTGCCACTTTCATGAGATCGCGGAGGTGAATGACGCCAAGGACGCTACCGGCATCGTCAGTAACAGCGACAATCTCCACACGCATTTGTGACATCGTATGCATCACCTGTTCTCGATCCATCGAGTGATGTACTGAAGGGAGTGGATACATCTGGCTTTCGACTGTCACATTTTGTGATGGGAACAAGAGTTTTCGTTCCGAGATAAAGCCAAGAACTTTTCCTGTGACATCTGCAACGACAACGGTCGGCATATCGCGTTTGCCATCGACGTGCTTTCGCACTCTGTCGACCACTTCTCCAAACGCAAGCACTGGCTCAACAGGAAGAAAATTGAGATCCATGAGTCCGCCAGCGGTTTCCGAATCGAAGGTAAGAAGCTTCAAAATTTTCTTTCGTTTGTCTTCTTTGATGAGAGCCAAGACCGACTCGCGCTTCTGTGAAGAAAGATGCTGCAGGATATCTGTCGCATCATCTTCAGCAACGAAGTAGAGGAAGCGTGCAATCGTTGCAGGGGAAAGGCGAGCAAAGACACGAGCCTTACTATCGTGAGTAAGCACCACAGCCACTTCTGCCTGTTTTTCAGGCGGGAGCAATGCAAATGTTTTTCTTTTTCCTGAATGTAAGCTGTCGATAACTTGCGCAAGTATGTGAAAATCTTGTTTTTCTAAAAGCGGAGCAAGTTCTTGATCATTTTTTTTTCCAAGCAATTGATCGACCCTGTAAAGCAATTTTTCGACACTCATAATAATAGAAGAATACGAAAAAAGTCGAGAAAGGTATACCTGTCATCCGTACAAAAAGGAAGTCGATTGCAGTCTTCTGTCGCTAAGCGTCCCACTCATCGAACTGAATACCGTTGATGAAATACTGCACTTCAGTCACTTCACGGAACTGTCGAAGCGTTGCTTCGATCGGTGCTTTTGCAGCAGCTTGGATACACGCAGCAGCATTGAGGTATGCGAGTGCCTCGGGAGAAAAATCGAGGACGACAGTGCCATTCTCGTGCATCGTCACACTCCGAAAGTACTGCAGCAGTGGTGCCACCTGCTCAGCATTTGGGAGTCCCAAATACACCGATGCAAAACCGCGTGATCGCTCTGCTTTTGTGGGGCCAGCAAGCAGTGCGCGCACTGCAGTATCAAGGGTTGCAGTTTCAAGAGGAATCATACGAATAACAGGACCAACAGCAGCGCAGTCACTCTTCTCGATCTCGGTCAACACACCAAAGTACAGTCGCATCTCTGTTTTTTCTCCCTGCGTGATATATGTGAAGAAAAAATACAGGAGAACTCCAAGCATCAATACAGAAAAGACTGCAGCTCTGCCGATGAAGAATCTGTGAAGTGTCATCTGCAAACAGGATACAGGTAGTGAGGCTCCGTGCCAAAGCAAGAGGCTACGCTTGCAGGAAGGGCTACTCTCTCTGTAGGATACGCAGGCTCTTTCTTTTCAGCGGGTATCGTACCCGCCTTCGCTCCTTCGTTCTGCTCGGAGCTACGGTCGGGCAGGATATGTTCATTACATCTCAGACGCAGATTCAGTTTATTATTCTGCGGGTATCGTACAGTGGTAGTACGGCGCCTTGCCATGGCGCAGATAGGGGTTCGATTCCCCTTACCCGCTCCATACTTACTCAACTCAAATACTATACACGAGTAATAGTTACCGTAGAAGGCAGTAAATATACAAGACCATCGCATGTACAAATATGCAAACTGAGGGGATCGTTAGAATTTTATAGATATCCCCAAAAAATGTATGAACACATTCCTCACTCTCGGGACAACTCTTTCAGTGTTGACGATGTTGCCGATAACCGCTTTGGCCGCAGATGCTGTCCCCACGATGAACCAACCCGATAATGGATTCTATGAAGGACCAGACCCAGAGTGGGCAACGCTGCATTCACAGGATTCACGTGGTACGCCTGAACATCGACAGTATCACCGTGATGGATCCTTGGCGCACTTGCGCTGGCACACAGAGCATAATATGAAGAGCACTACTCATTACGAAGATACACATCGCATCGCGCATCAGAAACGAAATTTAGCTCACAGACTGTTTCACACAGCCCCCACCGATACCAATAGTTCTATGCCTGTAGAAAATCCTACAAGTGTCATACCCTTCCAACAAAACAACGCAGGACTTCATACATACACTGGCACACGTCCGACGATACGATCCGTACTACGAGACTACGAAGCACAGAAATTATTGTACGCGAAATAGATACAGCGTTTCGCCCACCGCTCCTGAAAATCAGTGAGCACTACAATTTTCTCCAGACCACCCATGCCATCAACCAACGAAATGCAACAAAGATAGATCGACGAGCAACGCGTGAGAGCAGAGAATGCAAAATCTGCAGCGGCATAAAAAGCAGTCTTCAAAAAACATCTGGTAGAGCTTTCTCAACAAAAAACTGATCTCAATAGACAGGTCAGTGAAACATCCAGAGAACTCGGGCGTCTGGGTTAGCTTGTTATGAGCCTCCACAAGGAGCTTCAAACAAACATAATCCATATCTCATTCTCTGAAACACTGATACTCTTCAGTAATGAAAACCTACTCGACTGCGACGCTCAGTATTCTGCTTTTGACTGCGTGCAATACGCTTTCGACAGTCAACGACTCTACACTGGGCCTAGAGTTCTCACATCCCATTGCATGGGGAGAGTGGAGAGAAGCGTCCCCTACGCTTCCAGACAAAGAAGTAACGCAAGAAAGAACATTTTCATCCTTCGGAGGAGCAGAGCCAAGAGAAGTACGCATTATTTTCCGACGCTACGATACAGATGCATATCGATATGAAGAAGTCTGCGATGAAGAGCAATCGGTGGATCTCTGCGATGTCACAAAAATACAGGATCTTCTGGAAGAGAAATCAGCATTCGAATCCTCTGCAACCAACAGAATCGGCGATGTCCCAGCAACGATGCGAGACTGGTACGACGTCTCGAGCGGCTACGTCATTCGTGAGGCACGGTTCTATACTCCGACGCATAGAGTACAAATACTCGCGATGTATAGCATTCTCGATTACTTGATCAGCCAACAGCAGGAAGGTGAGTCCGATCTGTATTCGACGATGCGTCGAATGCATGGAGAAGATCTCGATGATCCAATCTTAAAATTACTAGCCTCAGACCCAGACGCGTTCGTCGAGCTCAAGAAGTTTTTTGCAGATGTAGATCGCTTTCTTGGAAGTATCACCATTCACGCAGCATGGTAAGAAGTACCGTACCACAAAATTTGGTACAGGCATGTAAGAGTAGCGCTTCAAGCGAGTCATAGTAGATGTAACTTTGTATGCATTTTCTTCCCTTTCTCTATGCCCACCACTAAAAAGGAGGTAGAGCTGCTAACAGAAGAAGTAAAAATAATGGATGATCAGATGAAAAACTTAGCACGAAACTTGTCAGAACGAGTGCGCCTTCTCAAACGCAAGGAGGAGGAACTAACACGTGAGGTGCGAGAAGTCACCAGAAAAGCAGAACGCACAGCAAGTAACGCTAGCACGTAGGGAGAGCAAAAAATGCTTTCGTATTCATCATCGTTATCCTCTCCGCTTCTTCAACTGGAAGATTCTTGATCGAAGCCACAATCTTCAGTACTTCTTCTACAAATGCAGGTTCATTACGTTTGCCCCGATGAGGAACAGGTGCCAGGTACGGCGCATCGGTTTCGATCATCAGTTGTTCGATCGGACAGGACTCGATTGTTTTTCTGATCTCATCAGACTTCGGGTACGTCGCGATGCCCGTAAATGAGAGGAAATGACCAGCATCGAGGAATCGTTTCACATCTTCCCACTTTTCGGTACAACAGTGGATCACGATCTTTGGAGACTTCACGTGATGCACGATTGTCCAGAGATCCTCGACTGCATCACGGCAATGAACGACTGCTGGAACGTTCAATTCCTTTGCCAGCATCAGCTGCTTCTCGAACACACGCTGCTGCGTGTCTTTGGGACTATTCATGTAGTGATAGTCGAGACCGATCTCACCTACTGCTTTGCACTTCGGATGCTCGAATGCTTGCTTGATTGTCAGGAGATCATCATCAGAAAAACTCGCAGCATGATGCGGATGCACACCAGCTGTGAAGAAGATCGAATCGTTCTTCTCTGCGAGTAATTGACATTTCTTGATGTCAGAAATTTCATCAGCAATCGTAATGATCATCTGAGTCCCCTTTTCTTTCGCACGATCCATCACTGCTTCTCGATCGGAATCGAATTGTGGATCGGTGAGATGGCAATGCGAGTCAATCACGAAAAATATGGAAGTAATGCAGAAAACTCAGTATATCCAGAGCCCTGATTCAGATGGCCTCCTTTGTTGATCACTTTGAGCTGAGTACCAAGCTGCGACGCAAGTTCTTCACCTTGCCTCAATGGAACGTATGGATCGTCATCGCTGTAGATCACATAAAAAGCTTTCGCATTTTTTTTGATCGCGCTCCAGTCATACGGATGATCAATAAAACTTGCGATGCGTGCATCGAAATCATTGCCCATTTTTTCTACTGGCGCAGCAACGAGTGTCACTGAACCAACTGTCTTCTGAGTTTTTTCGAGAATTCTTAGAATGCACGTCGCACCAAGACTATGTCCAACCAAATGCACGTCCTCTGTAAGCGCAGGAAATTCTGCATCAAAAAATACGAGCCATTCACGAAGTGTTGGCTCTGAACTATTCGGCATCTGAGGAACAAAAACATCAAATCCCTTCTCATGCAGCTCTTGCTGAAACCATGGAAACCAATTTCCCTGCGGACTTCCTCCAATCCCGTGTAAAAGTATTGCAGATTTCATACAATGAAAGAAGGTTAATCATGCTGTTTGAGGACATTATCTTCCACATGCTTCTGTGAGAGCAAGCCAAACAACAAAAAAACACCAATAGATCCAAGCATGATCCCAAGAACGTTCATACCAAACAACATGGAACCCGTGATCGCGAGTGGAAAATCGAGAAATACTAAGCCGACACCAGCTGCCGCAAGTGGCGGAAGGAGTGACACAGAAATAGCAATACCAGCAATTGTCGATGCGATTTCTTTCTTCACCCATGCGAGTGCTGCCGCAATGCCAGAACAAAACGCGATGAATGCATAGAGTGACGGTTCCATTTGTGTTGGAATCCAGTGAATCTCTTGCGCGGTATGTGTCGCCACCCATGTGAAACCGAATGAGAGAACGAGGATGATACCGATCGACCACAGAAGAACGAGCCCTGCATGCACCATGCCTCGAACAGAACCTGTCACAATGGAAAGTGCGAGAAGCAAAATGGGTGAAAGAAGTGGCGCCATCACCATTCCGCCGATGACCACCGATGCATTATCGAGAAGTAGCCCCGGTGTCACGATGAGAATAGAAAGGGCGAGCAAGAGATAATAGCCCTTGTCAAAAGTTGTCGCACCAATGAGTGTTTCCATCGCTTCTTTGCGTTCGGCACTCGTTGCACTAAGAATGGAATCGTCTGACTTAAAGAGAAACATCAAGTGAATTACCCTGTGCCTCATCCCTTCGCTGAGGCTCGGAATTCGAGCACAGGGCATCAGGCCGCTATTCGAGTGAAAACATTTGCAGCTGTGCAATAGCGCTTTTTCTTCCCTGGTTTCGGATGTAGTTTTCTATCGTCTTGCGATTGCCACGATTGCTGATGGTGCTGATGTAGTAGCCGTCTGTCCAGAATTCTCCACCCCAAAGCTGCGCTTTCATCTCTGGTAATTTGAGACAAGGTGTCGCTGTGAGTGTTTTGATCCATCCTATGACTCTTCCTCCGGAGTATTTTGGAAGAAATTGGCAGAGGATATGGACATGGTTCTCATCGAATCCTATCTCGTGGATATCGATTGCGAATCGTTCCTTGAAACCTTTGAGTGCTTCGAGAATTGTGTGGATGACATGCTTGTCGAGCACTGCTCGTCTGTATTTGATCGTAATCTGAATGTGATAATTGCACTCAGAAACATTGTGGTACCAGCGCCAGATGTCCTTGGTTATGTCGGGCATGGTTCCATTGTATCTGTTTGTTGTTTTTGTTTTGGAACAAGGTGCCTGCGCCTCGGCTTTCGCTGCGGCTCAGCCTCGAGCG